>PVMK01123646.1_pt1 | contig 21726 bp, 22 predicted proteins | sample 1853481 | NCBI WGS metagenome assembly PVMK01 (sample SAMN08533507, study PRJNA380276) | Marine sediment metagenome, whole genome shotgun sequencing project.
TGTTTTATCCAGTCGACCACCGCTGCCGGAGCAATTGCATAATTTATACCGGCCGGGCCACCAGGTGCGCCTGCAGACCAACTTTTCCTGCGATGCCGCGAACCTCACAGCACTGATCCACCAGTCACCCTACGACCTGCTGCTGCTGCCCAGGGATTGCCTGCAGGGCATCTCCCCGGATGTACTGGAGGCCGCATTGGACAAATCCGGTGGCCAGGTACTGATTATCAACTGAGACGGCTCGGTGCCCACGAAGCTGTGCAAAACGGCCAGATTTTAGTGCATCTACTCAAGAATTTTTGGCACGTTTTAGGCAGTGAAAACAGTTCATTCGACGACTTCCAGTGCAAGCTCGTAACAGGTTGCCAGAAAAGAGTCATGGGATGGTGGGTAGCTTGGGCATGAATCCATCATACTTCTTGTAACTATAATTACAAGAAGTATGATGCGTACAAGAACGGGTTTTGTGACCATCCCCTCGTAAATTCCTAACTGCCCTACTACTCGATAACGCACTTTTCTGAACTAAAGTTCCTGTAACAAATATTGAGATATGATAGGGCGCCAGAAGAACCACTATGACTCCCAGAACATACGGTTGATGTACCAGCATCAGTTACCCCCCGGTACCACACCCTATTCTCGCCATTAAACAGAAACTTTAAATATTTTCATTAAAGAGCCAAGAACAGTCATATCAGTACTTTGATAAGTCGCTTCCAATATATCACTGTCACTCCAGCCCAACGCTCTCAGTTCATCAATATCATCCTGAGAAGTGCCTTCGGGGTTTCTTGTTGCAGAAACAACAAAAGAGAACATTTTTCTTTCTTTCTCGTCCAGAGGAGCAAGATCAGTATCTTTTTTAATGGCGTCCAAATCAGCATCACTCAGGTCGTTACCGTGTTTTAGCATCTGACCGTTAAATTGAACACAGCCGGCAGAGCCACACTGATCGGCAGACATAAAACGGATAAACGTCATCAAGGACTGACTAAGGTTCGAGGTAGAATAATGTGCAATTTGCGTGCTTCTGATCTTGCTTAAAATGGAACTCACACCAATCAGCTCCAATGGTTTTGGAATAACCCCGACATTGCTATCCAACATCTCTAAAAGTTCCTTGCCACCATCTTTAGCCGTTTCCAGCGTTACCGTGTTGATTATAGACATGCAATCTCCGATTTCAGACATCAATGGATTAAATGAAGGGACCAGAATAGACGCAGGATCAATCCTCTTCAAATGCTATTTACTGCGTGGTCAGATAAAAAATACTAATCTGAGCCGTTAGTAATGATCGTTTGTAGATAATCGTGGCTGCCTTTAACCTTCCCCTGTTCCAAAGAGCCTACTGATGTGAATGGCGCGATTCGTCCGCTGCTGTCACTTCACACACTTTAATGAGGGAAACACCATGGCCGAAAGTCAAATAAAGCTTAATGAAGAACGCGAAGCACTGGCGCAAAAATTTGGGGAACTGCGGCCGGAACTGGGCGTGTGGTGCAATAAATGGAACGCGCACTTTCAAGCCGCTTTACGATAGTAGTAATTGAGTATACCGCCAAGGCGTTCGCGGCATTGAACTGGCCCATTGGTTGGACTGACCGTGGCAAGTGGTTTCAGCAATCGATTCCCTACACCCTGATGATTACGCTCGGTGTGATAATGTGCAACATACTCTCTGAGTGCCCGGCGAAGGGACGTCTCGCCGAAAAGAATCACACGATCCAAACATTCATCTTTTATAGAACGCACAAACCGTTCTGCGAATGCATTACAATTGGGCGCTCGCGCTGGGCATCGAACCGGCTTAACTCCCTCTCGATCCAGATGCCCTCTGAAATCAGTAGCGTATTTTGTATCGCGGTCCATGATGAGGTACCGACTGTCTAATAGAAAACCATCACCCACGTCTGTCAGATTGCGAGCCACTTGCTTCATGAACGCGCCGTTGGGAGTTGTGGTCACCCCGGCAATGTGTGCGGAACGTGTTGATAGATGGATAATAAACAATACATAGTAGGTCTTTAGTCCGCGGGGCGTCCAGACCTCAACCGCAAAGAAGTCCGTGGCAGCCATCACGTCCCAATGCGCTTTCAAAAAATTCTTCCAAGAAGTGTGCTTCTCTCGCTCCGGTGCCGGTTCAATGCCGTGCCTTTTCAATATATTCTTTACCGTGTTCGGAGCAATGATGTGACCGAGATTGGCGAGAGCGCCTTGTATTCGGTCGTAGCCCCAGGAGGCGTTCTCCGCCGCGATACGTAGCACCAATTCAGTGATCTCTTGCGCTACGCGCGGCCGACCAACGCCCTTCCTGGCATAGGTCCACTTCTGCGCGATGAGCTTACGATGCCAGGCAAGAAGCGTATCGGGGGTTACAATCGTAGCTATTTCACCAAGTAACTGTCGGCCAAGGGCCTTGGCTTTCATGGCCAGTTGTATTCGTTGTTCGTCGGTGAACCGTCGACGGTTTCCTTCGACTTGCTCTTTAAGAACGCGATTCTCTTCGATGAGATAGTCGATGACCGCCTGCTGACGGCGGTTAAGCCAACCGGCCAGCGCGACTACCAGAAGATGAAAAGGTTGTATGGTGTTTGTCATTGGGCAAACAGATTATCCGTAATATTGATTGATAACAATATCATACGGCGCGTTCGAATATTTGCACCATACGGGCTCAGGGACAGCATTTTCGACCGCACCCAACAGTTCTTGCTCGGCTTGCGGAATCGCCCTGCGAACCAGGTTTGTGAGCACACGATCACCTGGGATGAGCAGTTTGTGCTCATAGCACCAGCTACGCGCGAAGGCCACCAGCTGCTCCCTGCTCAGCGCTTTGTAGGATTCCTTTTTGACGAGTCCCGTTAGCGCCCAGCCCAGTGTTGATGCTCATTCGCTTGCGACAATCCCAGAGTCTCGGCTGCCCATCGCTGATGTTCATACAGCGTACTGCGTCGGCTGTATAGTGCACGCAGCGAGGTGAGCGTAGGGACGTCCATGGCGAGTTCTCGTCCCAGGTGGGTAAGCAGCGTGCGGGGTACCATCTCGAAAGCATCCAACGCACACCCGCTCATCTTCATGAACCCCAGATGTAGGGCGGCGCCAAGCTGGTTCAGGGCACGCCGGCGGGCGCGAATCGCCTGTATCTCGGCGTCGTTGAAGGAGAAAAAATAGCCGAGCTCGAAGGAGGTCAACTCGCGAGGCAGTTCGTGTTGGCCGAGAAAAGCGAGCTGCCAAGGTTGCATGCGGACATCTCCACCACCGGATATTGGCTAAAGTGTAGCCCTCAGCCGCTCAAATCGCTCTATTTTTTCGAAGAAGCACCAAGTATTTGTTTTATAAGGATAAGGTGTCATTTCGAAAATGTAAGTCATTGAAATCGTTCACTTTCCTTAGCGGGACTTTCGGCACGTTTTGCACGCCCTAGCCGAAACTCACTGCACAGTTTCGCCACCGCCTCGCGGATATCGGTGTAATCATTATCGATACTCACCGCCTCAACTCCATCCGTTGAATGTTTCAGCGATCAGCTGGTAGTTCTCCCGGGTACGTTCCTCGCTCATGCCGATGCTGGGGGAATAAATCAACGGTTGTTCGGTCAGGCCGCGCCACTGCTCCAGGCGTTGCCTCACTTCGTCAGGCGGACCGGTAATGGCAATTTCATCGATCATGTCATCGTTCACCGCCTCGACCATGGCCTTCATATTCCCGCTCTTGAACGCCGCGGCAATCGTCTCGCCCTGCTCCCGCCAGCCATTGGCATCGAGAATACTGTGGTACATGGCAGTGGTGTAGTAAAAGGCGATTTGCGCCCGCACTTCATTGCGAGCCAATTCCACGTCTTCGGAGATCGAGCAGATGACATAGGGCGCCAATTGGCACTGACTGCCCTCCAGAGTCGGCAATACCACTCGCTTGATGTATTCGCGCGTGTACACGGGATGCCCCACCAGACCATCCGCCACGCGAGCGGCACAGCGAATCATGCCCTGGTTTACCGCGGCTACGTAGATGGGTATCTGTTCCCTGGGCGCGTTGGGACGAAAATAATGGGGTATGGAAACATTGTAATGCTCCCCCTCAAACTTCAGGCCTCCGCCGTCCTTTGCGGCAAACGCCGCTCTCACCACCTTGACCACCTCTTCCATGCGCGGCGCGGGAGGTGCATCAAAGGGCACCGAATACCACTTACTGTTCATGCTGCGAGTACCGGTGCCCAGGCCGAGAATAGCCCGCCCCCCGGATATCTCATCGATATCCATGATGCCTGAGGCGGTCAGCACAGGGGTACGGGTAAAGGAGTTGACAATAGCGGAACCGATTTTCACCCGCTCGGTCGCGGCGGCCAGTGCGCTCATTCGCACCAGGCCATTCTGGTGAAAAAACTCTGTCGCCCACACTGAATCGAAGCCGTTGGCCTCCGCCAGCTGCGCCGCCTCGATCTGATCGGCGATGAGAGGCTGGCTCAGGATCATCCCTGGTTTCATGGCAGTTCTCTCCTCAGGCCCCGATGGGCCCCATCATAATATCGGCCAGTTTGGCCCGCTGGTATACGCCGTCTCCCATCAGCGCCTGGTTGTGCTTTTGCCGCTTGAAATACAGGTGTACGAAACACTCCCAGGTAAAGCCGATACCGCCGTGAGTCTGCACCGAACGGGTACAGGCGAAGGCGGCCGCATCGCTGGCGGAGGATTTGGCCATGCGCGCATATCGTTCGGCCGACTCCGGTTCACAATCGATGGCACAGGCCGCGTTGTAAACCAGAGAGCGCGCCTGATCCAGCATTACCATCAGCTCTACCAGGGGATGTTTGATCGCCTGGAAGAAACCGATGGGCTTATCGAACTGGGTACGCACCGTGGCGTATTCGACCGTGGTCTGCAACTGCCACTCCGCCGCGCCGCACATGTCCGCTGCCAGCACGATCAGGATGGCGGGCTCCGCCTGGTCCAGAACCCTGTCACCGCTGCCCGGGGCCGCGGCCACCTGCCCGGCATCGACACCTCTAAATTCAACATGGGCCTGGTCCCGGGTCAAATCGGTAATGGCATCGGCGACGATCGTCACGCCCTCGGCATCCGCCGGTACGATATAGAGGCCTATGCCTTCATTGGCTCTGGCCTTGACCACGAAAAAATCGGCCTTGCCCGCATCCTGTACGAACCAGGCCGCGCCTTCCAGCTTGCCATTTTCCACCCTGACATCGGTGTCGGTAGATTCCCATGAACCTCTGCAATTGGTGACTGCCAGCGTCGCGGGAGTGCCCTCGACAATTCGGCCCAGGGCCTCATTGGCTGCCGCCGAGTTACAAGCGGCCAGCACATAGCTGCTGTTAATCGTGCTGATAAGAGGCGACGGCAGCGCAGCCCTGCCCGCTTCCTCTGCCAATGCGGCCACGGCTACTGCCTTCATACCCATGCCACCGGCCTGCTCTGGCACGGCCAGCATGGTCCAGCCCAACTCCACCATTTGCCCCCACAGGTCCTTATCCCACAGGCACTCGGGCGCGCGGTCCGGGTCGGGGTTAGCCGCGACCATCGCGTGGAGCTTATCGGTGGGCAGGTTATTCTCGAAAAACTTGCGGACCGAATCCCGCAACATGACTTCCTCTTCACCAAAATCAAAATTTTTGGGTTGTACCATTTCTATTCTCCACTCATTCGTTATTTCGACTTCGGCATACCCAGTACGCGCTCGCCGAGAATGTTCTTCTGTACTTCGCTGGTGCCGGCGGCAATTGTCATGCCGTAGGAGTTCAGATAGGCCAGTGGCCAGTGCCCCTCTTCCGGCGCATGTTCATCAGCCAGGTACAATGAACTGGCCGCGCCTTCCAATTCCAACGCCACTCTTCCCACGTCCTGCATGACCTCGCTCATCACCAGCTTGCTTTGCAGCGGTATTCGCATGGGGTGATCGATCAACCCCTGCACCCTGGCGCGCCGGGCACCGTGTCGGGAGCCCTCCTGGCGAATTATCAGTTGCATGATTTTGTCTCGCATGACCGGGTCATCGGCCGCGCGACGGCCGTTGCGCCAGCACTCCCGGGCCAGTCCCAACAAGGCCGGCGCACCCACCTCTTTCTTTTTTTCGCTGTCGTCCTTGACCCCTGAACCACCTTTGGGCGTGACCAACTCCCCGGCCCCGCGCTCGTGCAACAAGGTTGTCATGGCGACCTGCCAGCCCTTGCCGACCTCGTCCAGGCGAAAGCTGTCGTCGACTTCGAGATCTTCGAAAATCACCTCGTTGAAGCCGGTCTCTCCGGTGATCTTGATCAGCGGGCGCACTGTGACGCCCTTGCCCAGGGCAGATTTAACGGGTACTACAAAATAGGACAAGCCGTCATACTTGTGGTCCCTGCTGGTGCGGCACAGCAGAATCATCCAACTGGCGAAATGGGCCAGTGAGGTCCAGACCTTGTGACCATTGATCACCCATTTGTCGCCCTTCTTTTCGGCGAAGGTCTGGACGTTAGCCAGGTCGGAACCGGCGCCGGGCTCACTGAAGCCCTGGCACCAGATCTCCTCGCCGGACAACAGTTTGGGCAGTACATCACGCTTCAGCTGTTCCTGGCCGTGGTAGAAAATCGTGGGACATGCCATGCCCAGGCCGATGACGTTGGGCAGGTAGGGGGTACCCGCCCCCTGCATTTCCTGGTTGGCGATTTTCTGGCAGTTCTCACGACCACCGCCGCCATACTCCAGCGGGTAGTCGCAGCCAATCAACCCGGCGTCGTAGGCCGATTTCTGCCAGGCGCACAGATAGTCCAACTGCTCGGTGTTCATGATCTCCAGGGGACCCTGTGGCAGACGGAAAGTGGTTTTGGGGGGGATATTGTCTTGCAGCCAGTCTCGGCAATGCTGCCGGAATTCGGCCTGCTCTGCGGTATCTTTCTTTGCACCTTCGGACATCGATATAACCTCTCTTGATTTCACGTGTTAATCCGGCCACCCGCGCGGGGCCCAGGCTTCTATGCTATGCTCGCGTTTTTTATCTCTACCTCATCGACAGATGGAGTCTTCCTTTGGACAAGCAAGTTTTCGACCGCAATATTGGTTTCCTGGTCAGCGATATCGCTCGATTGATCGGCGTCGAATACAACCGCATCATGAAACCCATGGGGCTGACTACCCCACAGTTTCGTATGATCATGCAACTGCAGCGCCAGGACGGTGTCACCCAATCCCATCTCGCCAATATTCTCGCCGTCGGCAAGGTTTCCACCAGCGGCCTGATTGACCGACTGGAACAGAGCTGCTGGATCGAGCGCCGACCGGACCCGAATGATCGCCGCAGCAACCTCATCTACCTGACCGACAAGGGCCATAATATTGAATCGCGCATGCTGGATACCGGCAAGGCACTGACCAAACAAACACTCAAGAATCTCGATACAAAACAACGCTCCACACTCATAGACCTGTTACTGACTGTAAAAACGAATCTGCAGGAAGTCGAATCTACGCACGTGGCAGATTGAAAAAAGCCAGCGCGCCGCCACCCTGTCGGCCATCAAAAACGCTATTTACCCTGGAATACCGGGTCGCGTTTTTCAAAAAACGCCGTAAAACCTTCCGCGAAATCCTTGCTGCCCATGCACAGGTCCTGCAACGGGCCCTCATCTGAAAAAGTGTCGGAGAAACTCCGGGTATAGGAGTCCCGCATCAATTGCTTGGTATAGCCCATGGACAGCGGCGCCCGTTTGGCCAGCTGCGCCGCCCATTCCAGCGTGTGCTCCAGCAGTTCCTCGTCCGGCACCACGCGATTGGCCAGTCCCAGCTGCAAACACTCCTCCGCATCGATACGCCGGGCTTCAATCGCTATTTCATAGGCCTTTTGGTAACCCACGGCGCGGGGCAGCATCCAGTTCACGCCGCAATCCGGAACCAGTGCACGGTCGGAAAATACCGCTTTCAGGTAGGCCGATTCAGACATCACCATCAGGTCGCAGCACATGGCTAGGGCCATGCCGCCGCCGGCGGCACTGCCCCGCACACAGGCGATGACCGGCTTGTTGATGTTGACGATCTCCATATAGGTGGGCTTGTAGTGGTCCTCGATACCGCGCACGCTGGACACAAAGCCCTTGGTATCGTTCAAATCCGCGCCCGCACAAAAGCCCTTACCCTCGCCAGTCAGCACGATTACCCGTACATCGTCGTTGTCGGCCAATTGCTGCATGTGCTCTTTCAGTTCCGCCAGTAACTGCGTACAGATTGCATTTCGTATTTCGGGCTTGTTCAGACGGAGCAGCGCGACCTGTCCGCGGATTTCACACAACACCTTGCTATCTTCGCTCACCTTATTCTCCTTCAATACCGTTCGGGCCGAGTGGGCCTCTCAGTCCAGTGTTCCCAGCGCAGCCTGCAACTCCTGCCGCAGTTGCATTTTTAATATCTTGCCGAGATGGTTCTTTGACAAATCATCGCGGAGCTCAACCGTCGCCAGACGCTGGCTCGGACTCAGTTGCTCGTTGGCCCAGGCTTGTACTACCTCAGAAGCCTGCCCCTTGCTTCCCGCCTTCAATACCACCAGACCTACCGGCGATTCGCCCCAGCGTTTACTGGGAAGACCGATAACAGTGGCCTCCGCAACATCAGGGTGGCGGTGCAATACCGCTTCAATATCGACCGCATAGACATTCATCCCACCTGAGATAATCATGTCTTTCTTGCGATCGCGCAGGAACAGGTAGTCGTCCTCGTCCAGGAAGCCCAGGTCGCCGCTGCGAAAGTATTGCTCGCCCTCGCTGTCACTCCACAGCAGGGAGGAGATATCCCCCCGGTTCAGATATCCCTCCATGCGTACGGCGCTGCGCCCGACGATTTCTCCAATTTCACCGCTGGGCAGTTCATTGCCCTCTTCGTCGATTATTTTCAGCACGCAACCATTGGAAGCCTGGCCAACAGAAGCCAGTTTTTCAGGCGCCTGGCTGAACCACAGGGCCGTGGTCACGCCGCCCTCGGTGAGGGAATAAAACTCCAGCATTTCACCCGGAAAACGATCCGCCAGCTCCTGCTTAGCGGCCAGGGTCATGGGCGCACTGCCACCGAACTTGAATTCAATAGAGGAAAGGTCGAAGTCGTCGAAATTGGCCTGCGCCATCAGGCGCTCGAATTGCACAGGCACTAGCAGCATATGGGTAACGCGGTGCCTCTCCACCATGGAGAGAAATTCCTGCTCGTCGAACTTGTCCACCAGTAAACAGCAGCCACCGGCGTATACGGTGGGCATCCAGGATGACATTCCCCCCAGGGAATACAGGGGAGTACTGATTATGGTGACCTTGTACTGTAGCAAGGCCATATTCCTGGCCTGACCGATGCGAGTGCCGTGGCCCAGGATGATGCCCTTGGGGGTGCCCGTGGTACCCGAGCTGTACATGATGATGAAGGGGTCCGATGCCAGAATCTCAATGCCGGGGTAATCCGCGGGACTGTCAGCCAACCAGGTATCGAGAGGCTCTGCATTAACGGCGGCCAGTGTAGCCACATCGTCAAAGTCCAGGGCCACGACCCGGGCAATCACAGCCGGGTTCAGGGCCAGCACTTGCGCCAGCAGAGAGCTGGTATACTTATCCACGAAGAGAATATCCGGCGTGCAGTCCTCCAGCATCAGCAGCACTGTCTCCGCCGTCACCATGGTCGGCATGGGAATGCATGCAGCACCGGCGGTGCTGATGCCCCCCATTGCGGTCACGTAAGCCGCGGTGTTCCTGCCCATTATTACCGCGCGACCGCCTTTGCCAATACCCCCATCCAACAGACGGTTGGCAACGCGGTTTACCTTGGAGGAGTACTGCGCCCAACTGGTGACCTGATCGTGAAAAATCAGGGCGTCACTGTCGGCCCGCGCCGATCCATGCTGATGGATCAGGCTGGGAAACGACTCTTCCAATACGGAGTCTTCGGACATCTATTACCTCTTCACGGCGATATCAGGTCACAATGCGATACATGATGGTGCCCTTGGCGTAGACCTTCTGGTCATCCTTACCAGCCACTTCTACATCACTGTAGAAAATCTCGTTGTCGCGATAGCTCACCTTCGCGTAGGCGATCAGGTCCTGCCTAGGTGGAGCTACCCGAACCTGGGCCTGCATGGAGGGAGTAGAGGCCTTATAGGCTCCGGGGCCGGTCACAGCCCAGCCGGCCATGGCGCCTGCAGTGTCCAGCAATGCCAGGGCGGCGCCCTCGTGGGTACCGCCGTCCGCATCGCCGTGGTCTTCGATCCATGGCATCAGCAGGCGGGCCTCACCGTCTGCCATATGCTCGATGACAATGCCCCGCTCGTGAATAAAGGGCACAAACTGCGTAATCGCGGGGCCCATCTCGCCGGGTTGATCACCAGCGACTGCCGTTTCACAGACTGCGCCCTCATTGATCTCGGCGCCATTGCGACCGCGAATCATCATGGTGGCGTGGGATACTTTCTTACCGGCATCGCTGGTGCAAGTCACTTCGACAAATGCCAGCTCCTTACCGCGGCGCAAAACTGTCGCCTTTGCGGTCACGCCTTCATTGATCGCGGCAGACAGGTAATTGATTTGGAAGCCAACCGTGTGAAAAGGGGCCCGTTCACTGCCCAGGGCGGTGCGTGCCGTCGCGTGGGCACTGATGATGGACATGGAAGCGTATACACCACCGTGCAAAGCGCCGCCGGGGTTCGAATTGCCTTCACGAAAGGGCAGGAACAATTCTGCGCCCTCCTCGCTGATGGACTTCGCCTGTACACCCAGTTTTTTGCTAAAGGCCGATTCCTCGACCCAGGTTTTAACATCACTCATTTCGTTATCCTGTGAGTTAGTGGACGTAAATTGATTAGACGCTGCTCGAGTGCTAGAACTCTGGGAACAGGCAGGAGTGAATTGACTCCTGGCCCTCGATTTCACGGGCGAGCGTCTTGATCGCTAGCTCCGCCTCTTCCAGTTTGAAATTGTGGGTATGCATGGCCGCCATGGGCACGGTGCCGGATTCAATGACCTTGATCGCCGACTGATAGCCGCTGGAGGTCACCCCGATCGCGCCCTTGATGGTGATTTCCTTCAGCACGATGATGTCGGAGATAAAGTTGGGAATTTCCTTGAAGCCTTTGACGCCCGCCAACACCACGGTACCGCCCTGCCTGACAAACTCCAGGGACTGGACGATAGGCTCGACGGCGTAAGAGGACACATCCACTACCACGTCGACACCCTTGCCTCCGGTAATTTCCTTGACTCTTTTTATCGGGTTTTCATTTTGTACATCAATGGTGTAATCCGCGCCATACAGCTTCGCCAACTTCATCTTCTCGGCGTCGGCTTCCAATCCGGTCACGATGATCTTGCCGGCCCCGGCCTGGCGACAGGCAATGACACTGGCCAGGCCTCGCTGGCCGGGTCCCATGATCAGGACATCGTCGCCGACACGGGTATTCGGAATTTCAACCGCCCAGCGGAAGCCCGCGCCCAGGGGGTTAAACATCACGGCAATTTCTGGCGGCAGTTCAGGGTCCATCTTGTGCACGATAGAGTTCCTGTCCAGGAACATGTACTGGGAGTAGGAGCCCCACAGGCCCGGCTCTTCACTCAGGGGAATATACGAATAAATACGACGGCTACCACACAGGTGGTAAGAGCCGCTGTAGCAGGTACTGCAACTGTGGCAGGCAATCATGGTCTCGACAGCCACACGGTCGCCGATATTCACACCCCAGCGCCTGGCCGCGCCATCGCCGATGGCGACGATCTTGCCCAGGGGCTCATGGCCGGGCACAGCCGGCATGGGCGTTCCCAGCACGCCCTCGTACTGCTCGTAATCACTGCCGCAGATGCCGCAGGCTTCGATCTGCAGGAGGGCGCTTTCATCGTCGATATCAGGAATCGCAATGTCGCGAGGCTCAAGCACACGCTTGGCAGTTTGCACCATCGCAAAGGAGGTTTTAGGCAACATGAACGAACTCCCGGTTTCAAATTATGGTATACATACATATAGTATGTATGCGAACTATTTAATCACAAACCAATGACTAAATCAACACTGAACGGCGCCTAATTTGAACCCAGGCGGCGAACAACTGACTGAAAGTTAAGGAGTGTTTTGTCGCCATAATATATGTGACCGGTGACAAAAATCAGGCTGCCGGTACGGCGCGTAACCTCGGCCCGCGCCTCGATCCAGTCACCGAGTTTGCCCCCTGAAACAAAATGGCTGCTACAACTAACCGTTGCACAGCTTTCCTTCTGCCCCATCATTGCAGTCATAATCACCGCGTAGTCGGCAAAAAACTGCATCACACCCCCGTGTACGGAGCCAATAATATTGGCGTGCCGCTGCTCCGCGCGAAAGCCGAGAGTCAGGCCTTCGGCAGATTTTTTATAGTAAAACGGCCCCACCCAGTCCTCTGCTGGCGGACCATTTTTCAGTGTTCTGAAACCCTCGGGTACAGGCAAACTTTCTTTAGCATCCATAATCCTAGAAACCGCAGTTGGATCACGAAAGTCTGCACAAGCTCTTGATGCACCTGGAAAATTTGAAAAAGCGCTCATCACCAATAAGGTGACCACGCGCTTTTCAAATTCCCCATGCACATCAAGAGCTTGTACATCTTTTTCGCGCCCAACTGCGGTTTCTAGGATAATTGCAATACCTCTCAGGATTGTTCAGCCAACAGCGAACTGTAATCATCTTTCAACTGCCGCTTGAAGACCTTGCCAGTAGCGACGCGTGGCAGTTTGTCTTCATGAAACCACAGCTGTTCCGGCAACTTGAATTTAGCCAGACGCTCAGCCAGGAAGATCTGCAGCACCCCCCCTGTCCAGTTGTTCGCCAGCATGTAATACAACCGCCGCCCCGACTATTTCGCCCAGGCGCTCATCCGGGAGGCCAAATACGGCAACTTCGTCCACCGCCGGGTGCTCGTAAATGGCTGACTCGACCTCGAGACAACTGATATTCTCACCACCGCGAATAATAATTTCCTTAATGCGGTCGACGATAAAAAGAAAACCTTCATCGTCCAGGTACCCGATGTCACCAGTTTTGAACCAGCCCTCATGGAAAGCTTCAGCGGTGGCCTCTTCGAGATTCCAGTAAGCCCTGGCATTGGCGGGCGACCTGACCTGGATCTCTCCTCGCTCTCCAGCGGGCAATACGGCACCGCCGGGAGCCACAACCCTGATATCGGTCACCGCAGGCACCGGGCGGCCACAACTGGCGGGCCTGGCCTGGTACATGGCGCCCGTATTGGCGGTGCCCGCGCCATTGGTTTCCGTTAGACCGTAACCGGAGCCGGGCCTGGCCTGTTTGAAAGTCTCGGTAATCTTTCTCACCTGCTCCGCCGGCCGCGCGGCGCCACCTGATAACACATCCTGCAGGCTGGATAAATCATAAACCGGGTTATTGGCCGCGGCGTGTTGTAACTCGGCGGACATCGTGGGTACGCCACTGAAGGTCGTGACACGCTCCCGCTCTATCAGGGACATGGCCACCTGCACGTCCCACTTATGCATCATCACGACTTTGCGGCCTATCATTACCGACAGCAGGAAAATGTTATGGCTAGCGGTGACATGAAACAGTGGCAGGGTTAGAAGCACCGTCGCTGGAAAGTTCTGCCCCTGCGGTTTCGGGTTTCCATTCGCAGTTTCCTGCCCCACTCCGGCCTCGTCCTCGGGAGTAATCTGAGTGGCATAACCCATCAGCAGCCAGCTCATGATCGCAGACAGAATTGCCCGATGGCTGGACACTACTCCCTTGGGCTTTCCGGTGGAGCCAGAGGTATACAGGATGATGATATCTTCATCGGTATTCAGTTCCGCCTCCGGCATTGCCGCTCCGGCGCGATCCTCCAACAGTTGTGAAAACACAGGAAAGTCCCGGGCGGGACAGCTGTGTGCGTTTTCTCCATCATTCATCACCACCACGGGGCTGACGCCCAATTCCTCGACAAAGGGAGCGACCCGCTCCGCCCGCTCGGGGTCCACCACCACGACTTTGGCGGCACAGTCCTTGAGGCCGTAGTGCAATTCCTCGCCGGTCCACCAGGCGTTCATTGGCACCACTATCGCGCCGATGGACACCGCCCCCATAAAGGCAATTGCCCACTGGGGGTTGTTGCGCATGGCGATAGCCACCCGGTCGCCCTTTTTCACGCCATAGTCAGCGACCAGGGCGACAGCGAAACGGGCAGACAACCGGTAGGCCTCGACAAAGCTGTAACGCTCGTTATCTGTGACCAAAAAAGGTTTATCGCCGTGCTTCATTGCCAACTGCAAGTACTCGCGCATATTTGCCGGCGTATTCTTATACACCTTCTGCCGTAACCCGTTGATTGTTGCGTCGGTAATTTCAAAATGCTGGCCGGCGCTGGTCAGTTGCGCAATAGAATCATCCAAACGAGATAGATAAGTCATAGCTTTTCGGACTTTCAGTAGTTATTCAGGCTGGCGAATCGGTGCATATGATAGCTGCGGCCACCAAAGGTCTGCTGCGCGACCCGGGCGCGCTTGATAAAGAAGCCAATATCACACTCATCGGTCATGCCGATGCCACCGTGCATCTGGATCGCCTCATTGGTCACCAGCTCCACCACTTCACAGGCCTTGGCCTTGGCAGCACTGGCCAGGCTCGATAGTTTCTCGACATCTTCATCAATGCCGTGCAAAGCCGACATGACTATCGACTTGCACAACTCCAGTTCCACAAACATGAGCGCTGCGCGGTGCTGTAGCGCCTGGAAACTACCGATGTAACTGCCAAACTGCGTGCGTTCTTTCAGATATTGCAGGGTTCTTTCAAAAGCCTCCAGGGCAATACCAAGCAGTTCAGCCGCCAGGCCGATATTGGCGATATCCAACACTTTTTCCAGGACATCCCAACCACCGTCGACTTCACCTATCACGGCGTCTGCCCCGACCGTCACATTATCCAGCAGCAAGTTACCGGAGTTGCGGCTGTCCACCATGATGACCCGCTCGCGGCTGAGGCCCTGCACGGCACCGTCTACCAGGAACAGGCTGATGCCATCGCGGTCACCGGCATGGCCGGAAGTGCGGGCGACCACAATAAATTGGTCGGCCACCTGCACATCTTGCACCAGGACTTTTTTGCCTGAGAGCACGAAAGATTCACCCTCGGCCACCGCGGACAGAGCCGTCTTTTCCGGTGCGTGGTGAGCCCCTTCCTGTAACGCCAGGGAGAGCAGCTGGCTTCCCTCTGCCAGCGCCGGTAGCAACTGCTCTTTCTGCTGCAGGCTACCAGCCAGCCGGACCATTGTGGCGGCCACCAGAACAGAGGATTGCAGCGGCGAAATACTCAGGTTTCTGCCCATCTCCTCGAGCACTATCCCCAGGCCTGCATAGCCAAAATTGATACCACCGAACTCCTCGGGAATCGCGATGCCGGCCCAGCCAAGAGCGCACATCAGGGCCCAGACATCCGGACAATAGCCTTGCTCACCCCCCTCGTCGCGTGATTTGCGCAGTGCAGCGATCGAACTGTTCTCCGCCAGAAATCCCTTGGCGCTGTCCTTCAGCATCACCTGATCTTCGTTTAGTACTAATGCCATTGCTCAATTCCAATTCTGTGTATACGTCAGTTCCGGTATTGCCCGCCACTGCCCCTAATCGGAGGGCAGGCCCAGGACCCGTTTGGCGATAATGTTCAGTTGCACCTCGGAGGTGCCGCCCTCAATGGAATTCCCCTTACTGCGCAGCCAGGCGCGAGGCGCAGCGCCATTGCCGTATTCCTCCCCCTCCCAGCCCAGGGCCCGCTCACCGTTGACGGCAATATTCAATTCATTACGGCGCTTATTCAGCTCCGTGCCATAGTATTTGAAGATCGAGGACGCCGCGCCCAACCCCTGGCCGGATTTCGCTTCATCACCCACCCTCGTCATCGTGGCCGCAAAAGCCATGCTGTCTATCTCATAGCGGGTTATATCGGTGCGCATCACGGGGTCCGACAACTGCCCGTTGGTCGCACCCATTTGTTCCAGCGCCTGTTCGCTGAGTTTCTTGCGTCCCGAGGCGCTGCCGAAACCGCTGATCATTGCCCGCTCGTGGGTCAACAGAAACTTGGCGATGGTCCAGCCATTGCCCTCCTCGCCCACGAGATTGCTCTTGGGCACCTTGACGTTGTCGAGAAAGGTTTCGCAGAAGGGAGAACGACCGCTGATCAACTTTATTGGCTTGACCGTCACCCCTGGGTCATCCATATCAATCAACAGGAAGCTGATACCCTGGTGTTTGGTACCAGTGTTATCCGTGCGCACCAGGCAGAAAATCCAGTCCGCCTTGTCGGCATAGGAGGTCCATATCTTGGAGCCGTTCACCAGGTAGTGATCGCCACAGTCCTCTGCCTTGGTCTGCAAGCTGGCCAGGTCGGAACCGGCGCCGGGCTCGCTATAACCCTGGCACCACCGAATCTCACCCTTGATAATCTTTGGCATGTGTTCACGTTTGATGTCTTCATTGGCATAACTGAGCAGCGCGGGGCCGAGCATGGAGATACCAAAGCTGTCCAGCGGACGCCGGCACTTCAGTCGCTGCATTTCCTGGGCCAGGATACGGGCCTGTTTCGGATCGAGACCACCACCACCATATTCCTTCGGCCAGGTCGGCGTCGTCCACCCTTTCGCGGCCATCCGGTCCAGCCAGGCTTTCTGGTCTGGGTGTTTATATTCGGCATTGCGGCCGCCCCAGACCTGATCGTCCTCTCCCCGGTAGGGTTCACGCATGGATTCAGGACAATTTTCCTCCAGCCAGGCCCGGGTTTCTGCCCGGAACAGCTCCAGATCACTCATATTTCCCCCTCGGGTTGATAGACAGTGTTGGTAGCACTATATTTTTGCAAATTAGTGTTGATGCTTATAGTACGCATATGTACTATGTGCATCAAGCACTGCGTGAAAAAATGAAGAGGTATACAAATGAGCCCCAAGATAGAAACCCTGACAATAGAAGAATCCGTTGCGCGAGCCGAGGAAGTCGGTGTCGTTCCCCAGATCGCGGAACTGAACGTATTCCGCACCTTGCTGCGCCACCCCAAGTTAGCAAAGGTCGTCAACGACCTGCTCCTCATGCTGCTGTTCGATGGCAATAAGCTGGACGCCCGTCTGCGGGAGTTGCTGATTATGCGCATAGGCTGGCATACCGGCTGTGATTACGAATGGACCCAGCACTGGCACATCGCCCTGAAGTTCGGTCTCACCGAGGAGGAACTGGAAGCGGTGAAGGACTGGCGGAATGCCGACTGCTTTACCGAGGCCGACATGGCTGTGCTTGCGGCTACGGATGAAACTCTGGATGACGGCAAAATTTCCGATGCCACCTGGGCCGCCTGTGAAGCCGCGCTCAAAGAGCCAGAAATCATCATCGAACTGAATGTCGCCATCGGCGCATGGCGACTGATTTCACAGTTCGCCCGTAGCGCCAACCTGGAACTGGAAGACGGCGTTGAGTCCTGGCCACCCCACGGCCAGGCGCGACAGCTTAATCTTTAATCACGTTTACCCCTGCAGATGGAGATTGCCATGAGCAAGAAGACCCTGAACAACGATATCGTCGGCCTCAAATTCGACCCGGTTCCCGTCAAATGGCGTGACAACGACACCATGCTTTACGCGCTGGGCGTCGGTTGCACCGATGCCGATCTGGATTTCGTCTACGAAGGACGTGGCCCCAAGGTCATCCCTACCTACGGCGTCATTCCCGGCATGACCGTGCTGGGCGGCCTCAATGACAACGTCGATATCAACCTGATGATGGTGCTGCACGGCGAACAGTCGATTGAAATGTATCGCCCTATTCCGCCGCGCCCGAAGAATGCAACAGCGTCAGGCTCTATCGCGAATGTCTACGACAAGGGTGAGGGAAAAGCAGCCGTCATTATCGCCGAGTGTGAGGTGGCGGACGACAACGGTCCCATCCTGAAAACCAGCTCTTCCATCTTTGTGCGTGGTTCCGGCGGCTTCGGCGGCGATCGCGGCCCCTCAACCAGGGGCGTCAACACACCTCCGGATCGCGAGCCAGACCACGTCATCGAGTACAAAACACTGCCCCAACAGGGCGCCCTGTACCGTCTGACCGGCGACCGCGTCCCTCTGCATATCGATCCCGATTTCGCCAAGATGGCGGGTTACGAAAAGCCCTTCATGCATGGCCTGTGCACCTACGGTTTTACCTGCCGCGCCATCATGGAAGCAGTCTGTGACAACGATCCCGAGAACTTCGTTTCGCTGTCCGGCCGATTTGCCGACCAGGTCTGGTTTGGCGATTCCGTTATCACCAAACTATGGATCACTGAGCCGGGTGAGGCCATTGTCCAGGTTGAGACGCAAACCGGGGCCGTGGTGTTGTCCCAGGCGAAAGCCACCTTCAAGTAGGGCTGATCCTTGCGTTATGCCTGGCAGTCTTTGCTGCCAGGCAAGTGACGAACCCCTATCAGATTGCCGCGGGCCTTAGGCCCTCACAATGACATTCTGTACCACAACCACCCGGCGCGAATTCCGTGTCGCAAGACAGGGCAATACTATGGGTCCCCTGACAGGCCTGAACGGCGCGACCAGGACTTCCATTTTATGCAAGCAAACACGTGAGCACAGGGAACACCATGTATCCACGAGATTACATCGAGAGCACTCCGGATAAAGCAGCATTTATCATTGCCAGCACCGGCGAGGAAGTCAGCTACCTGCAACTGGAGCAGCGCGCCAATCGGGGCGCCCACCTGTTCCGCGCACTCGGCCTTAAGGCCGGCGACCATATAGCGATCTTCATGGAGAACAATCGCCATTTCATGGAGATCGTCTGGGGAGCGCAGCGAGCCGGTCTGATTTACACGGCTGTCAGCACCCACCTGAAGCGCGATGAAGTTCTGTATATTGCTGAAAACTGCGAGGCCAAAGTCCTGATCACCTCCCCCAAACTCTCGGAGGTCGCGAGAGAGGTCGCATCGGAAACCACGTCTGTCGATCATTTCTACATGGTCGAGGATGCCCTGGATGGCTTCGAGAGTTGGGATGAGGCCTGTGCTACTCACCCGGACCAGCCCATCGACGATGAGGAAGGTGGCGTGCCCATGCTCTATTCATCGGGTACGACCGGAATGCCCAAGGGGGTTTTGCCCGCCAGGCCCGACAATTTGCCCATCGATGCCCTGTCGCCGCAAATACGGGGATTAATAATGCTGTTCGGTTTCGACGCGGACACTATCTACCTGTCGCCCGCGCCGCTCTATCACGCAGCGCCGCTGGCCAACAATCTGTTTACCATGTACGCCGGGGGCACCAGCGTCATCATGGATACCTTCGGTGCCGAGGAGAGCCTGGCTCTAATTGAACGCTACCGGGTCACCCTGAGCCAGTGGGTACCGATCATGTTCACCCGCATGTTGAAGCTGCCGGCCGAGATCCGCGATTACTACGACATAAGCTCCATGAAGACGGCCTTTCACGCGGCCGCGCCCTGCCCTGTCGACGTCAAACAACAGATGATCGACTGGTGGGGCCCGATCATCCTGGAATACTATTCCGCTACGGAGGCTCACGGCGTCACTTTCATCAACTCCGAACAGTGGCTGGAACACCGCGGCTCGGTGGGACTGCCCATGGGCTGCGAGGTGCATATCCTGGACGAGAACCAGCAGGAAGTACCCACCGGCGAAATAGGCGAGATTTATTTTTCCAAGGAGGGCCCCCGCTTCGAATACTACAAGGAAGGCGATAAAACCACGGGGGCCTATACCGACAAGGGTTACGCATCGGTGGGTGATATGGGCTACGTCGATGAGGACGGCTTCCTGTACTTAACCGACCGGCGCAATTTCATGATTATCACCGGCGGGGTGAACGTCTACCCCCAGGAAGTCGAGAACCTGCTGATCACCCACCCTGAGGTGGCGGATGTCGCCGTATTCGGAATACCCAGTGAACAATTTGGCGAAGAGGTGAAGGCAGTCATCCAGGCGATCGACCCCGATAGCGATAGCGAGGCCCTGGCCGGCAAGCTGGACAGTTTCTGTCGCGAGCGCCTGTCGACCATCAAGTGCCCGCGTAGCTATGACTTCATGACCGAGCTGCCCCGCCTGGACAATGGCAAGCTCTACAAACGTCATCTGCAGGAACAGTACAAACACCAGTAATCTTATCCATGGACCAGTGAGGAGCCAGCATGATTCGTTACAACGAAGAACAACTGATGATGAGGGATATGTTCCGGAAGTTTCTGCATAAGGAGCTCAATCCCATTCGCGACGATATGGAGGTAAACGGCGTTCCCCCTTACGAGTTCATACGCAAGCTCTATGCTCACCTCGGTCTTGGGGATATGGCAGCGGCCAAATTCCACCGGCAGATAGAGGCGGAGAAAGCCGCCAATCTGGGAAGAGCAGGAGAGGAAAAGTCGGGCGAGGAATGTTTCAACCAGAAGCGCGCCACCGCCACTGCCGCCCAGGGCCTGCTCATTACCGAGCTGGCAAAATACGGCCTGGGCATTATCACATCACTGGGTGTCAGTACCGGGCTCACCTACAGCGCGATCATGAACAAGGGCACCATCGCCCAAAAGGAAAAATGGGCGCTGCCGCTTGCCACCTTTGAAAAAATCGGCGCATGGGCTATCACTGAGCCGGGCTCAGGTTCTGATGCCTTCGGCGCCATGCAGGCCACCGCCACCCGTACGGCAGAGGGCGGCTATCTTTTGAATGGCAACAAGACGTTTATTACTAACGGCCCGTACGCCGATACCATCGTCTTTATCTGCAAACTGAAGGAGGATGGTGTTGATCCAGCCCAGCGGAAAATCCTGTCATTCATCCTCGACAAAGGAATTCCCGGGCTGACCCAGTCGAAGCCCTTCAAGAAGATGGGAATCATGAGTTCACCCACCGGCGAGTTGTTCCTGGACAACGTCGCGGTCGACCGGGAGCGGCTGATCGGCGAAACCGAAGAAGTTGAAGTGCGCTCCGGTGCCAAGAAGACCTTCACCCAGGAGCGAACTGGCATGGCTTACTCCTCCCTGGGCATTGTCGAGGAGTGTCTCGAGCGCTGTATTCGCTATGCAAAAGAGCGGGTGCAGTTTGGCCAGCCCATTGGCAGCCACCAGTTGATTCAGGAAAAAATCGCCAGAATGGAAGTGGCTCGAGTCAATCTGCAAAACATCGTATTCCAGTTGATCGAATACGCGGGCTACGGCTACGAAATTTCCCTGGCGGAGGCCTCCGCCATCAAACTGTACTCGGCCCGGGTGGCCACCGAAGTCGCCATGGAGGCGGTGCAGTTGCACGGGGGCAACGGCTACATGGCCGAATTTCGGGTGGAGCAATTGGCCCGGGACGCAAAGGTTCAGCAGATTTACGCGGGCACGGACGAAATACAAATTTTGGCGATTGCGAGGGAGCTACTCGCCTGAGCCTGCGCAATCCTGCCTGTAACCAGGGCCAAAGGCCCAAAAGACCCACTCCAAGAGGAATTAGATATGTCTGAAGTCTGGATTATTGACGCCGCCCGCACCCCGCGGGGCGTCGGCAAAGTCGGCAAAGGTGCGCTGGCTGAAACCCATCCCCAACGCCTGCTGTCCACAGTGCTCAAAGGCCTGCAGGAACGGAACGAGTTGAACACGGACGATATAGATGAGGTACTCGCCGGCTGTGGATTCCAGTGGGGTAAGCAGGGCTTCTGCATCGGGCGCATGGCCGCGCTGGATGCGGGCTGGGGCGATGCGGTGCCGGGCACCGCTGCAGGACA
>PVMK01147797.1_pt1 | contig 21718 bp, 24 predicted proteins | sample 1853481 | NCBI WGS metagenome assembly PVMK01 (sample SAMN08533507, study PRJNA380276) | Marine sediment metagenome, whole genome shotgun sequencing project.
ACGATGGAATAAACGTACAGCTTGCCCGTGTTCGACAGCTTGACCGCTTCGATCGTGTCACGTGATCCGCACTTGGAGCAAACCGCGCGCTCGCCCAGATACATTGAATCGCAGTTGCTGCACTTGTGACCTTCGAGATACGGGTCACCGTCCTCGGGTAGCTTCAGGTATTCCACTACAGGCAGCGGTTTGGCATCGCTCATGTTGGTCCTTCCCCTTCGCGCAACTAAGACGCGCGAACAAATGTGAATGCACCGAATTGGATCGGCTGCGTAGCCTGCGAAGGATACCCTTGGGGCAGACCGGCGTGCAATGTGGTCCTTTCACCCCAGGAGCAACTCAGGAGCACCCCAGGAGCAACGCCGGAGCAACCTGCGTCAGCGGCGTACCGGCAAGTGGCTGCGACCCCACAGAAAGTACGGCGCGATACGCTGGCCGTCAGCCACCAGCGTCAACGACGGCAGCCGCTCACACAAGGTGCTGATCGCCACCTGCGCCTCGAGGCGAGCCAGCTGTTTACCCAGACAGGAGTGCACGCCGATACCGAACGCAAGGTGTCGGCTCCTGGGGCGTTCGAGCTGGAACTCGTCGGGGTCGGCGAAAACGCGTTGGTCGCGGTTCGCCGCAGCGTAAATCAGGTAAACCTTGGCGTCTTTGGGGATCACGGTGCCGTGCAGGCTGACATCCCGGGTCGTGGTGCGATACAGGCCGAGCACCGGTGGGTCGTAGCGCAGGCTCTCCTCGATGGCGCCATCGACCAGGCTCGGTTCGTCCACCAGACGTTGCCAGCGGGCTGGCTGCTGAAGCACCCGCCACATCAGATTGGTGATCAGCGAGGTGGTGGTTTCGTTACCGCCGACCAACAACTGGGACGCCACGCTCAGGATATCTTCATCTGAAAGCTGCTGACCGGATTCCGTACGGGCCCGCACCAGCGCGGTGGTGAGATCGTCGGGGGCATCTGCGCCGGGCTCGCCAGCCTCCAGCGCGCTGCGGCGGGTCGCGATGTGGTCCATCAGGTAGGCCGCAAGTTCGGCCATGGGGGCGGCATAGGCGGCGGGATCCGGGGCGCCCATGGCGGCAACCTGGGCGTCGGACCAGTCCTTGAACTGGCGCCGATGCGTGGGCGGCACGCCCAGCAATTCAGATATTACGATCACCGGCAGCGGCGCGGCGTAATCGTCGTGCAGGTCGAACTCGGGATTACCCGCATCGATAGCGTCCGCCAGCTCATGGCTGATGGCAACGACCCTGTCGCTCAGCGCCTCGATTACCCGCGGGGTGAACGCCTGTTGAACGAGGCCTCGAAAAAACGTGTGCTGGGGTGGGTTCGATAGCATTCCCGCGGGCGGCGTGACGCGTGGCCCCTGGCCGTGCTCGCTGGAAAAGGTGTCAATGTCGCGCAGCGCAGCCTCAACGTCCGCATACCGTGACAACGAATAGAACGGCGGATCGAAATCGGCGTAGTAGTGCACCGGGTGTTCGTCCAGCAGCACTCGCCAGGCGGGCGCCGGGTCGGCGAGCGTGTCCGGCGCGAAGGGATTGAACGCGTTGTGGTCGCTCATCGGAAATCCATTCGGTGTTTTTGTATCATGCTACTGTAATTTGACTCGATCGAGGGAGGGAATGCAGATGATGTTGAGCACCTATCCGCTGTTTCAACAAGCGTATTACGTCAATGATGTGGAAGAAGCGGCACACAAGTGGAACCGGCTGTTCGGGGCGGGCCCGTTCGTGCTCGTGCCGCATCACAAGACCGATCGCTTCGACTACCGTGGCACGGACCAGGAGGCGGACGTTTCGTACGCGTTCGGGTATCTGGGCGACATGATGATCCAGTTCATTGCTCAACACGACGACACGCCGTCGATCTATCTGGACATGTTCGACAAGGGTCAGGAAGGTTTCCACCATGTCGGGGTATTGGTGAATGACTTTGCCGGGGAGCGGCAGCGGTTCATCGATATGGGGTTTGAGGTGGCGTGTCAGCTGTTTGCCGACAATGTGGACGCCGCGTACCTGGACACGCGTTCGGCGAACGGCTGCTTCACGGAGATCCACGACGATCCGCCGCACATCCTGGCGTCGTTTGCGGGCTGGCGCCGGGCGCACGAACTGTACCGGGCAGGTGACAACCCGATCATGGAGCTGTAGCGGGCTCTTTCGTCGGTCGCGGAACCCGTTGTCTCACACGGAGCGTCCGGCGAGATGGCCAGTCGAGAAGGCCGCTGGCAGAATCTCCGGATGCCGTGCATCGCCCACCACCGTACAGTCGATACCGAGGTTGGCGAGTGCCGCGGCCAGTGAGTCGTTGGGCCGATTCAGGGTAACCAGTACCACTGTCTCGGCATCGACCGTTTGCGTTGGGCCACCGTCCAGCGAACCGATGGCCGAGGTCTGGGCATCGATTCGTTCCAACGTCGCCCGAGTGAGCAGGGTGAACTGACCCCGGTTCAAACGTTCCAGCGCCGGCCGCGTGGCCAGGGCCGCTTCCATGCGTGGCGCAAAGCTGACGTGGCTGGTGGCGAAGGTGACGGCTGCGCCCTGCTCGATGAGATACTCGGCGGCGCCGATTGCCTCGTAGCCGCCCACGTCGTCGAATACCAGCGCGCTGGCGCCGATTCGATTGTGATGGCCGATGAGCAGTTGCTCGGTCGACACCACGTGTTCCTGAGTGACCCCTTCAACCTCTCGGCCGGGCTGCAGGCGCTGATGGCCGTCCATGCCGGCGTGGCTCCGGCGGCCAGGATCACCGCATCGGGCGAGAGTTGCTCGATGAATGCGAGATCGACCATCGTGCTGGTCAGCACGCGGACACCCAGACGGGCGAGCTCGCTGATCAGCCAGTCGGCAATCTCGCCGATGTGTTCGTGGTTAGGCGCCAGGCGTGCCACTCGGAGCGTTCCGCCGGGTTCAGGACGGGCATCGGCCAGCGTTACCTGATGACCTCTGAGCGCGGCGACACGCGCCGCCTCCATGCCGGCGGGGCCGGCACCAATGACGAGTATCTGGCGCGGCACCGCGACCGGCTCGAGCAGCGCTTCGCCGAGACGTAGTTCGTGGCCTGCGGCAACGTTTACCGTGCAACCCACCGGCCGGCTGCCAGCCCGCCGACGCAGCCTTGATTGCAGCCGATGCAGGGGCGTATCTCGTGGCTGCGCCCACCGATCGTTTTGGCGACGATGTCTGGATCTGCAATGTGAGCGCGCGTCATTCCCACCAGATCTGCAATGCCTTCGGCAATCACCTGGTCGGCTTCTTCGAGGCTCCGGAGCCGGCCCGTCACCAGGGTTGGCAGGTCTGTCAGGCGGGTGATGGGCGCGCTATGCGCCAGTTCGTAGCCCGACGGTTCGTGCATGCCGCCGATAATCTTGTGTGAGTTGAAGGAACTGCCGTGGGAAACGTTCAGGTAGTCGATGATTCCTTCCGCCAGGACGCGCTCGACAATCGCGGTGTGTTCGTCGACGTTCAGCCCGCCGGCCATGTTGTGGGGCCCCACGCGCGTGCCCAGCGGAAAGTCGGGACCGACTGCGGTTCGAACGGCGCGCAGCACCTGGAGATAGAAGCGCATGCGGTTCTCGAAGCTGCCGCCGTAGGCGTCGTCGCGTTGATTGGTGGCAGGCGAGATGAACTGCTGGAGCAGGAAACCGTGCGCGCAGTGAATTTCCACCCCATCCAGGCCGCCTTCGACCGCCCGGCGGGCTGCTGCCGCAAACGCTTCAATCAATGCTTCGATGTCTTCGACGGTCATTGCTCTGGACATCAACCCGGACCCGGGGCTGATGGTCTCGGACGCCGACCAGGGTCGCTGGCCCGGGGCGCCGAGGTCGTAGCCGAGGTGATTGAGTTGCGAGAACATCCGCATGCCATGCGGGCGGACCTGGTCCATCAGCAGCCGATAGCGGGGGATGATGTCATCGTCCCAGACGTTCAGGGTCATCGGACCTGAGCGATGAATGCCCGATGCTTCGAGCAACGACAGGCCAACGCCGCCCCTGGCACGCGCTTCGTGATAGGCGATCAGATCATCGGAGAGCGTGCCGCCGCCGAGATTGGTGCCGTGCGCCGTTCGAACCACGCGATTCTTGATCTCGAGGCCGTTGATGGTGAGCGGTTGGAGAACGTGGGCGAGGGTCATTACGGGCGGGGCCGGTGGTGGGCGGGGTCGGTGCTGGGGAAGCCTGGCGTCTGGTTCAGATTTCCGTGAGCCGCTGTTCGAGCGCTTTTTTTGCCTGTCCACGGGCCGCCGGGGCAAGGATGGACATGCAGTTTGCCAGACTTACGCGGCGCAGCTGAGTGTCGCCGACCATCCCCTTGTCCCACAACAGTTGCGTGCCCCAGAACGCCGACACCAGGGTTGCGGCCAGATCCTCGGGGCTGGCACTTTCATTGAGCTGCTTCTTCTCCTTCATGCCTTGCAGCGACTCGAGGATTTGCTGCTGAAAATTACCGAGCAGAATGCGCACCAGTGGATCGCCGGCTCCGGCCTGCAGCAACGCATGTACTATTGCCCTCGCGTAGGCCGGCGTTCGCTCTGACTGCGAAACGATCACGTCGTGGAACGAGACGATGCGCTCCCAACCAAACTCGGGATGAACCTCGTCCAGCTCGGTATTCATGCCGCCCAGCTGCTCTCGCAAGGCCGCCAGCAAAAGCTCCTCTTTGGTGTTGTACAGATTGAACAAGGTCGTAGCGGAGACCTTCGCGCGCGCCGCCAGCTCCCGCGTGGTCATGCCCGCGTAGCCGGCTTCGTTGATCAGTTCACGTGCAGTTCGGAGAATGCGCGCACGCCGTTCCTGCTGACGCGGCGTTAGTGTTTTGCTCATTGTTTTACCCCGGTCGCCGAAAATGTATCATGCTTCAATTCGTGATGTCATCCGCCGTACCCGGCATCTGGTGTCTGGCATCCGGTGCGAGGGGGTAGTGGATGTATGGGGAGGACGAGCTTGATCCGCGTTTTAAAAGCGTACCTGCAGTTGTCGTATACGAAGACTATCTCGGCCATGGCCTCCGTCATCGCAAGAGCCGCCATGGCAGTATTGTTAGTCTCGGGCTGCGCGAACGATTCCACCACGCCGACCACAGACCGTCTCTACGACGGTTCCGCTGAGGCGGCGCAACAGCAACGGGAAGAACTTATCGCGCGACGCGAGCAGATGCCCGGCCGGGACATCTACCAGGCGGCGTGTGCCCAATGTCATGACGGTGGCGTAGTCCGAGCGCCACATAAGGACATGGTCGCGATGATGACCGTCAAGGCGATTCACTTCGCGCTGACCGACGGTGTCATGCAGGCGGAAGCCGCCCAGTTGAGCGAGGCGCAACGGCTGCAGGTAGCCGAATACCTCGCCGGCCGGACGCTCGCTGAGGACGAAACGCTTACCCCGCTGGCCTGCACCGACTTCAGCTTCGACTATGGCCGCCCGCCGGACGTCGCTGGCTGGGGCATTCAGCCGGGCAACGCACGACACATCGATTCGGGCATGGCCGGGCTCAACGCCGGCGGCCTTGGTGATCTCGAGCTGAATTGGGCGTTTGCGTTTCCCGGTGCGAACCGGGTGCGCTCGCAACCGGCATTCGCCGGAGGGCTGATCTATGTAGGGAGCCATAGCGGCGCCGTTTACGCACTGGATGCTCGAACCGGCTGCGTGCACTGGACCTATCAGGCCGGCGCGGAAGTGCGCACCGGCATCGTGGTCGACGGCTGGCCTGCAGGTGATGCCGGGGCTCGGCCCAATGTTTATTTCGGCGATCTGCTTGGTTCGGTCTATGCCGTTGATGCGCTGACCGGCGCAGGCGTTTGGCGCCATCGGCCCGACGATCATCCGAGCGCAACCATTACTGCGGCGCCGGCACTTCACGAAGGGCGCTTGTACGTGCCGTTGTCCTCACTCGAAGTGGCTCGGGCCGTTGACCCAACCTTCGAGTGCTGCCGGTTCCGGGGGTCTATTGTTGCCTATGATGCGGCCACCGGCGAGCAACTGTGGCAGACCTACACTATTGATGCGGAGCCGACCGTGCAGAGTCAGAACCGGTCGGGCACCGATATGTACGGCCCGTCGGGCGCCGGCGTGTGGAACACACCGGCCATTGATGCAGCGCGGGGCCAATTGTACTTCGGCACCGCCGAAAACATGTCTTCGCCGGCGACGCTCACCAGCGATGCGATCTTTGCGCTGAAACTGGATTCAGGAGCAGTTGCCTGGACCTACCAGGCAACCGCAGGCGATGCCTGGAACACGGCGTGCGATACCGAACACGACGACTCCTGCCCGGTTGAGGACGGACCGGATTTCGACTTTGGTGCGGCGACCATGCTGGTGACCACGAGCGATGGCCGGGACCTGGTGATTGGCGGGCAGAAATCCGGCGTGGTGCACGCGCTGGATCCGGACAGCGGCGTGCTGGTGTGGCAGCGTCGCGTGGGTCGTGGCGGTATTCAGGGCGGCGTGCACTTCGGCATGGCTGCCTCCGGTGATCGAATCTTCGTGCCGATCACCGACATGTCGGACGGGCGGACCTATCCTTATTCATCGCGCTCGGGGCTGCATGCAATCGATGCCCGCAGCGGCCAGCCGCTGTGGTTTGCTCCGGCGCCGAACGATGTCTGCGAGCAACGCGAATTCTGTCATCCCGGTATTTCCCAAGCGATAACGGCGGTGGGTGAGATGGTGCTGGCCGGTGGCATGGACGGGGTCATGCGGATTCACGATGGTGCGACCGGGACGTTGCTCTGGCAGCACGATGCCAGCGGTGGCGTCGAGTCGGCGTCCGGCGAGCGAGCACACGGCGGGTCTTTCGGCGGTGCCGCGGGGCCGGTTGTGGCGGATGGTTTGTTGGTGATGAGTTCCGGCTACGGTATCTATGCGCATATGCCGGGCAATGTGTTGTTGGTTTTTGACGTGGGAGATTCGGATGCTCGATAAATTCAGATTGGATGGTCAGGTGGCTGTCGTCACCGGAGGTGGCAAGGGTATCGGGCGCGGGATTGCGCTGGCGCTGGCGGCGTGCGGTGCGCACGTTGCGGTAGCGGCGCGACGCCAGGATGACATCGATGCGGTAAAACAGGAGATCGAGGCGCTTGGCGTCAAAGGCTTGGCCGTGGCGACCGACGTGCTGGATTTTCCGGCCATAGATCAACTTGCCGAGGCGACTGAAGCCGCGTTGGGGCCGCTGTCGATCTGGGTCAACAATGCTGGCGGCAACCTCGATCGCCAGACCCACAGCCTGAGCGAAACCACCGAGGACAACTGGGACACGCTGGTGGATCTGAACTTGAAAACGCTCTGGTGGGGCTGCAAGACGGCCGCCAGCCGACTACAAAGCGGCGGCCGGATAATCAACATTTCCTCGACCGCGGCGCTTGGACCGTCACCGGGGTTCGGACCCTACGGTGCGTCGCGCGCGGCGGTAATGCAGATGACCAAGACCTGGGCGGTGGAACTGGCGCCACAGGCGATCACCGTGAACTGCATTGCGCCGGGTGTGGTGCTGACTGAAATGCTGTTGGAAACCATGCATATGGATGAAGCGGCGGTTACCGAAGCCATGGGCGCGACCATTCCGGCCGGACGCCTCGGAGATCCGGACGACATCGCCGCGGCCGCGGTGTTCTTCGCGTCTCCGGCGGCCGAATGGACCACGGGTCAGACGCTGGTCGTCAGTGGAGGTCCCTGATGGCCGGGCTGCTCGACGGCAAGGTTGCCCTGGTTACCGGGGCGGCGGTGGGACTGGGAAACGCCTTTGCGCGTGCGCTGGCGGCGCAAGGGGCATCCCTGGTGGTATGCGATGTCCGGGACGAGGTCAATGAACTGGCGGATGACCTCAGCTCCCCGGTGCTTGCCCTGGAAGCCGACGTGGCCAACGCCGATGACGTGCAACGCGTAGTGGACGCTGCGTTGGAGCGGTTCGGGCACATCGATGTGCTGGTCTCCAACGCTGGCGTCTGGGCGGCGACCGGGCCCACGGACTCCGTCGAGAAGACGCTCGAGGATTACGACTATGTGGTTGGGACCAACCTGAAAGGCGTGTTCCTGTTCGGCCGGGCAGTGATCCCGCATATGGTGGCCCAGGGCGGCGGCGAGATCATCAATATCAACACCGATCATGTGCACACCTGTGGCGCGCCGTTCGAGTGGGATCACAGCGATGCGCCGGACTGTCCCTGGATGGCTGACGGCTGGAGACCCACCGGCGGGGGTGACGCGATGGATCTGTACGATGCCAGTAAATGGGCCATCAACGGTCTGACCTTTGCGTGGTCCCAGGCGCTGGAGTCGGACAACATCCGGGTCAATGCGCTGTGCATGGGCGCGACGGATTCCTACATGCTGCGCAGTTTTCACGACTTCAAACCTTCGGCCGAAGAACAAGCATCCTGGATGAAAGCCGAGGCGGTGGCCGAGGTGATGATCGAGCTGATTCGAGATGGCCGCACCGGCGAAAACATCGGCTTTGCGGTGGGTCATCCTGTGGTTTTGCCGGCGCGGCGCGAGAACCCCTATTTCATCAGCGGGAGTCCCTACTGATGATTGATCTCAGCGGCCGGTCGGCGATTGTTACGGGTGGAGCGTCGGGTCTGGGCAAGGCCTTTGCTGCCGCTCTTGCGGCTGCTGGCGCTGACGTCACGCTATGTGATGTGCGCGAGGATGCCGCGGCGGTTGCCGGGGCGATACCGGGGCCGGGAAGGGTGCAGGGCCTGATTGCCGATGTCTCGAAGCTCGAGGATCTGCAGCGGGTTGTCGCCGCGGCGGTCGATGCCCACGGCGGCGTCGATCTGCTGATCAACAACGCCGGGGTCTGGGCGCGGACGCTGGTCTCAGACCCCTTCGCCAAGGCGGTGGCTGACTGGGACGAGATCATGAACCCGAATCTGCGCGGCCTGCTGTTGCTGTCGCGGATGTGCGTGCCGCTGATGATCGAGCGGGGCGGCGGAGACATCGTCAACATGTCCACCTACTACGTGTTGCCGGCGAAGAGCGCGGGCACCAACCCGCCTGACACGGACCTCTACAATGCGTCCAAGTGGGCTCTCAACGGGCTGACCCAGGCCTGGGCGATGGCGCTTGCCGAACACCACATCCGCGTCAATGCGATCGCCATGGGTGCTACCGATACCGAGATGCTCAGAGGGCTGTGGGAAGGAGATCCGCCGGCCGAATTCGCGGCGACCTGGATGGAGCCGGAGCAGATCGCGAACCTGTTGCTGGAATTGCTGGAGGATGGTCGCAGCGGCGAAAACATCGGCGCCTGGATTGGCGAACCGATAGAACTGGGGCCGCGAAAACCCGCCCACCGCACAATCACGGGATAACCACCCCATTGGTGAGAAAGAGATTGGTGAGGAACAAGATGAGCGATGAACTGACTGCGCTGCGAGCCCGCGTGGAACGATTGGAGTCCCGGGAGGCGTGTGTGAGCACCTTCAATGAGTATCTGCACTATCTCGACGGCGACTATCTGGAGGATCTGCTGCAGGTGTTCGCGCCCAGCGCCGAACTGAACGTCATGAATTTCCCGCCGGGAAGCGGTAAGAATCTGCAGTTCAAGGGTCGCGACGAAATCCGTCCCCTGTACGCCGAGCATCGGGCGGGCATTGGCCGGCATCACTCAGCGAATGTCACGGTTAACGTGGCGGCCGACTCGAGCAGCGCTGAACTGTCGGCGTACTTCATTACCTCGGGTGAATTTGGCTTTGGCGGGGGTGTCTATCAGGCTGAATTGGCGCCGGCGCAGGCGCGCTGGGAGTTTCAGAAGATGTACATCTGCAGCACCTGGGGCTGGACGGTACCGACCGAGGCGCAGCCGTATCTGTCCGAACATCTTGGCGAAGGGGCGCTGCGGGGCGGCAAGCCGATCGTCTATCGGCGTCCGTGATGTACCGGCTGACAGGAGGGAGACGATGAACGAATTGTTGAAAGATAAGGTTGCCGTGGTGACCGGATCGGCGGCTGGCATCGGGCGCGGACTGGTGGTGGCATTCGCCGAGCAGGGTGCGCGCGTGGCCGGGTTGGACATCGACACGAACGAAAACGCTGAATCGGCGAGCCTGGTCGCGGCGATCGGGCAGGACGGACTTTTTCTGGATTGCGATGTTGCGGATGCGAACGCGGTAGAGCAGGCCATCGAGCAGGTTGTGCAACGCTTCGGCCGGATCGACCTTTTGGTGAACAATACCGCGATATGGTCCGATGATTCGCTGACCGGCGGCAGTTACCAGCAGCAAACCCAGTCATTCACCCGTGCGATGGCCGTGTGCGCGTTGGCCAGTCACTATTGTGCCTGTGCCGCAGTGCCGCACATGCGTGCGGGCGGTAACATCGTCAATCTCATTACCGAGCACATCAAGGAAGGTCATTTCATCACCGGCCAACCGGCCACCGGGTATGACTGCGCGAAGTTCTCCCAGTGGCGTTTGACGGAAACCTGGGCAAAGGAGCTCGCAGAGCGGGGTATCCGGGTCAATGCCTTGTGTTTCGGCGCGACCGACACGCCCATGCTGCGCGGCGTCAACGAAGAAATGGCAGACCTCGGCATGAAGCCCGAGGACCTGGGTCAGGCCGTGCTGAACGTGGTCGCCCATGGCGAGCAGGGACCTACCGGGGAGACCTACCTGTTCGGAACCTCCGGAACGCCGCGCGCTGAAAGCCTTCAGCAGATCGCAGCGCTGGCGCCCTAGCGCTTGGTGAACTCGATGTGCAGCTCGTTCAGGGCGCGCAACGCGAAGTTCGGCGCGATGCTGAAATCGTTGGCGCCCGGGACGAACGACATCTCATCGATCCGGTCGATCAGCGCCTTGAATCCCCACCACATCTCGCGACGCGCCAGGGGTGCTCCCAGGCAGTGATGAATGCCTGAGCCGAACGCCAGATGGCGGCCCGGTTTTTTACGTTCCAGATCCAGTTCCTGTGGGCAGTCGAACTCGCGTTCATCGCGATTGGCCGCCGCATAGCGGGTGTTGATCATCGCTCCCTTCGGGATTTTCACCCCATGAAGTTCGGTGTCTTTGGCGACGTAGCGAAACAGTCCTTGTACGGGACCCTCCAGCCGTAACACTTCTTCGATGAACGTCTTCAGGTACTTATCCGGGTCGGACTTCAGCATGTCCCATGACGATGGGTTCTGAATCAGCAGCATGACGCCGGCTGAAAGTGCGTTGGTGGTGGTCTCCGAACCGCCGACGAAGGTGTCGGCCATCATCTCGGCGTGCAGCTCGTTGTCGTTCAGTGGCCGGTCCCACTCGGGGATCACCCGGTTGACCATGTCGGAGAGCAGGGTGTCGTCTGGTTCCTTGCGCAGCCGTTCGAAGATTGGCTGGAAGTAATGCTGGGCCTCGATTTCCATCTCGATAGACCAGGCTTCTTCCTCTTCGGTCTGCATCATGCCCAGCCGCTGGACCCAGGCGTCGGTCCATTGCTTGATCTGCCAGATGTCTTCCTCGGGAACGCCGACCTGCCGGCCGATCACAATCAGCGGCAGCGGGATGGACAGCTGTTTGACCCAGTCGCATTTGCCGTCGTCGATGAAGTCATCTACCAGCCGGTACGCCACTTCTTCGACGAAGGAATCCATCGCGTTGATTCGAGCGGGCCGGTAAGCCTCGTTGAACATCGCCCGCATCTGTTTGTGGTTTGGATCGTCGCGGCCGGCCAGGGTTGGCGCCGGCAGCCAGCCTTTCTCTTCGTAGAGCGCGCGCATGCGTGTGGCGCGATCGGTGTGCACCGTTGCCGAGCCACCGCCATAGTTCGAACTGGAGTACGTCTCGGTGTCCAGCAGCACGGCGCGCAGATCCTCGAACCGGGTAACCACGTAGAACCCGGTGAGCGGGTCCTGCCAGACCGGCGCTTCGTCGCGGAGCCGCTGGTAGGCTGGATAGGGGCAGTTCTGTATGTTGGCATCGAGGAGATTGATGTCCTCGAGAGATTCCGGAATCACCGGTTCGACGGGAGTCTTGTTCACTGCTGCCTCTCTTGCTCGTAAGTGCCTGTGTTAAGTGCTGCGTGTTACCTGCCGGGCCCAAACATCCAGGGCAGGTCCAGAAACGTCTTGATGCCCGGGGCTGCCTCGCAGATCGCGGGTATCGCGTTGATCGCGTGCATGGCGGTCGCGGCGAGACCGTCGTCGATCCAGGTCGCCTCGAACTCGAGATGTATCCGGGGCGAGCCTTCGATGGTGACCGAATGATTGCCTCGTGGCCAGTCGGGGGCCACCGAATCGTGCATGCGCCAGACCGTTTCATGGATGATGCGCTTGTCGCCGTTGCACATCCCGGCCCATTCCCAATGCTGCCCGGCGACCGTACCTTGTTCGACGGTACCGGCCGCCGTGTCCAGATCAGCAGGGGCGAGTTCGGTCGCCATCTCTTCAGCGATGTCGTCCAGCTGCAGGCCGATGCCGTCGGCTACCATCTGGATGCTTTCCCGGAACAGGCCGTTCAGCCAGTGGCGGCGGCGCTCGCCGGTCTTGGTGAAGGCTTCCGGAGTCTGGCCGAAGCCCATGGCCTCGAACATGATCTGGGGCGACGGGTAGAACTGGAAGTTGGTAATTTCGCGAACCACTATTACGTCGATTCGGCGCGACAGACTGGACATCAGCAGCGGTACCAGGTCACCCATCCAACCGGGGTTGAGCCCGGTGGAGTGGAAGGTTGAACTGCCCTGTTGGCAGGCATCTTCCAGCCTTTTGACCAGCGCCGGGCCGTGCACCTTCGGATACATGTAGCCGACCACGGTGATGACATTCTTGCCGGCGGCAAGCAGCGTGCAGATATCGTCGATGTCGGCGTCGGGATCATCGCCGTAGACCAGCGACGCCAGGGGCGCGTGAATGACCACGTCCGCATCGCTGTCGAGTACGGCCTGCCGCTCGCCGGTCGCTTTCACGCCGAGCGGACCCACGCCGGCGATCTCACCCGCATCCTGGCCCACCTTGTCGTTCGACAGCACGTGCAGGCCCACCAGTTCCAGGTTGGCCCGTTCGCTTGCGGCGCCGATGGCATTCTTGCCGACGGTACCGCTGGCCCATTGAAAAACTTTGTACGTCATCGATTCATTGCTCACTACTCATTATTCAGGAGGATCCGTGTTGCGGTGAGCGCGTGCCCAATCCCTGGCCTCTTCGGAGGCGACCCAGCGCAGCGCATTGCTCAGAAACCTCCGAAACCCCGGATTGCCGAATGCCAGCGGGCCGTCGCCCAGATCGCTGGCCACCACCGGAGAATTCCCCGCCACGTTGATCCACGCCACCAGATTGCTGCCCGGCGGGTGCGCCCAGGCCGCTTGTTCGTCGGCAGGTGCCAACGGTGGCGGGGTAAAGTTCTCAGTGACGAATGGGTAGTCGCTGCGCAGTAGCGGGACCACGTCGTTCTCGAAGCAGGGGCTCTTCAGGTACAGCTCATCGGTAATTTCGAAGCCGTCATCCAGCCCTTCGAGCACCGGATGGCCCGGGCTTGCCGGACTGACCCAGGTGGTTGCGTTGGGCAACGGTCCATGGGCGCCGCCACGGTAGCCGGATCCTGGCAACGACTGACCCTTCAACTGGCCGGCTTCGAGCATGAACGATGTGCCGGAAATTTCCCGCCAGCGGGGCCAGCTGGGCCAGGAAATGCACCCGTGATTGAGCATCACCACGCCCTTGCCGGATGCGAGCAACGCCTCGATGCTGCGCTGGTAGTCCTCAGGAGCTTCGCCGTCGCCGCCGGGCATGTCGGCCCGGGCGCCATGGCCTTGCATACCTGACATGTCATAGAACAACACGGCGTCGTAGTCCTGCACATGCTCGGGACGCAGGACGATCTGCGCCGCTGGTTGCTGGACCAGGGTCAGCTCAATCTCCCCGGACTCTTCGAACATCGCCAGGAATGAATCGTGGTCGTAGGGGTGGCCCTTGCTGACCAGCAGTGTTGAAACGTAATCGCGGCTGATGGTGGTTCTCCCGTGCTCGATCGGCTTTTAGTCTGCCACCGAGATCGCCGCGGATGGGCAAACCTCGACGGCCTGCTCTGCTTCCTGCTGGTGCTGGGCGGTGGTCAGTTCGAGGAGCAGAATCTCCGGGTAACCGTCATCGTCCATCTTGAACAGCTTCGGATGGTTGTAGTAACACTCGCCGGAACAGTAGCAGGCGTCGCGATCGATTTTCAGCTTCATGATGGGTCGAACTCGAGCCACAGCTCCTGGGGTGAGCGGAACCCGCCGGAGTCGATGCTCGGCGAGGAGATGCCCGGGTGGTCCGCGACCTTGGGACGGATGTTCTTGAGCTGTTCCGCCATGCGTGCGCAGGCGATCCCGGCCTCCTGTCGAGCCATGGCGTAACCCATGCAGAAGTGCTGGCCGATGCCGAATCCCAGATGGCCGGGCTTGCCATCCTTGTATCGGCCGGAGCGATTTTCGCGTCCCATGTGCAGATCCTGGCGATGGATGTCGAAGGTGTCTGGATCTGAGAACGTGCGCTCGTCGCGATTGCCGGCGCCGAGATAGAGAATGATGCCGGCACGCTCGGGAATGACGCGATCGTGTAGTTTTACTTCCCTCGTGGTGTGCCGAAACTGGGCGTGCACCACCGGATCGTAGCGCATCATTTCGGTAAACACGTTGGTCCACAGCTCCGGGTTGGCCTTGACGTCTTCCAGCTGGTCCGGCCGGGTGTAGAGCATGTGGTACCACATGTTGGCGATGGCCTTGTCGGTGGTATCACCACCCGCGGCCAGCAGTAGCGCGACGAATCCTTTGATTTCGTCCGGGCTCATGCGTTCGTTGTCGAGTTTGGCGCCCACCAGTCGCGACAGCAGGTCGTCGCCGGGATTTCGTTCCCGTTCCTTCATCAACGGATCCAGGTAGTCCCACATTTCATTGCGCGCGGCCACGCCACGCATCATGTGCTCACCGCCGAACCCCAAGCCGGCGATCAGCGCCTGATACCAGCCGACGAACATATCTTCATCCTCGCGCGGCAGCCCGAGCATGTTGGAGATCACCCGGATTGGGAACTGGCTGGTGAACTGGCTGACCAGCTCGAACTCGCCCTGCTCGCGTAGCTTGTCGAGCAACTCCATGGCGATCTTATCGACGATCGGCAGGAAGCTGGCCAGACGGTTGCCGACGAACTGTCCGGCGACCACGTTGCGCAGCCAGCGGTGTTGATCGCTGTTGCCATATTCCAGGATATTGGGGCCGAATACGTGTTCGGATCCGAATGAGTAGTCGCCGTCCGGTCGGTAAACCGCGCGGTCGAAACTCTCGTTGTTCTGGAACGCGCCGTCTACGTCCCAATACCGGCTGATGATCCAGCGGTTGTGAAATCGATCGTGATACAGCGGGTGGTGGTCGCGTAGCTTCTTGTACAGCGGGAACGGATCCTGCTGGAACTCGGGCGCATCGAACTCGCGCGGATCGATGGCGTTGCGTAAGGCGTCTTCAGCGGCAGCCATGGTTGTCCCCCTCCCTCTCCCATTAGTGCGGATTCCGAATCGCTGTTAACTCCCGGTCAGCGTTGCCGGTAGGTGCCAGCAGGTGTGCATCTCCCAGATGCGCCGAGCCTGCAGCGTTGGCGCGGCTTCGGCACTGATCTTAATATCTGAAAATGTTTCGAGCATGACGTTGCTTGCGGTGACGGCGGCGTCCCGCGTCAACGCGTACAGTGAGCGCGGACGGTCTTCGGGCATGGCCGGATGTATAGAAGGGTGACCCAGTCCGAAGGTAATGCCGGCGGCCAGCCCATCGGCGCGGTACATGCCGCGCGGCTCGCGCTGGCACACATCCGCGCGATCGACGTGGAACTCGTCGGGCGCATCGAAGATCCTGGGGTCTCGGTTCCCCGCCGCTGCAGATAGCACGATCAGCGCACCTTCCGGGATCAGCTTGCCGAAGCGCTCAACCTCGTGGCGTGCGAACTGCTGCGCGCTCAATACCGGCGTGGAGTGGCGCAACGTTTCGAACCACGCGTGCTTCAGCATGCGACGTTCGCGGCGAACCAGCTCGAGCTGGTCCGGATGGGTAAGCAACAGGAACCAGAGGTTGGCCAGCCCGCCGTGGAGGGTTTCGTGGTCGCCTTCGAGCAGGGTCGCCACGACGTCGGCGGCCGTGGTTGGGCCATCGTCGAGCTCGAGGTTGGCAATCGCAGAGACCAGGTCGTTACCGGGTGCGCTGCGGCGGGCGTCCAGCAGCGGTTCGAAGTACGCGGTTAGTTCGGTGATTGCATCGCGTCCGGCCTGCTGGGCCAGCGGGTCCCAGAACATCCCGTGCTGCATCCGCCAATAGCGCTCGACGAAGCTCGAGCGATCGTTCGCCGGAATATCGAGCACCCGGGTGAGCAGTTCCAGCGGGAATCGCGCAGCGAATTCGGTTGCCAGATCGGCCACGCCGCGCCCGCCCAGCTCGCTGGCAAGCTCCAGCGCCAGCGGCTCGGCGTGAGCGTCCATGGCATCCGCTTGAGCGACCAGTACCGGGAGTTCCTCGCGCAGGTCGCGGCCGAAGTCCTCGATGCCGTAGTACCAGCGTTTGCTGCGAGATTCATAATTGGCATTGTCGGCAAACAGTGAGGTGACGTCGTTGTAGCGGGTCACCCAGTAGGCGTTTGCCAGCCAGTCGCGGTAAAACGGGTAGTGCTCGCGCATGATCCCGAGCAGCGGGTACGGGTCATGCAGGTGTTCGGCTGAAATCAGCTGCAGGGGTTTGATCCGTTCGGTTGATTGGCCGACCCGCTCGCGCTGATGGACTTCGTAGGTACGGTACGCACCACCACGACCGGTGCGCTTGGTTATCGCGACGCCATTGCGACCATAGACGACCTCGCTGGGCTGGGTCGAGCTCATACGTCGTAGTCGATATACAGTTCGCGAACCGATACCAGCCCGATGGGCGCCAGCGATTTGCCGTCGATGTCCTTCGGCTGCCGGTCGAGATTGATCCGTGGGTTGTTAAGCCGCGCGTTGAGGATGCGCGATCCTTCGACGGCTTCCTGATGTGAGATCCACGCGCCGGGGCACAGGTGGGGTCCGACGCCGAATGCCATGTGGCTGCAGCGACCCTCTTTCCGATACCCGCTCGCTAGCAATTTGCCGCTGTAGAGATCGTCGCGAAACATATTGAACGTCTCCGGGTTCTCGAAGATGCGTTCGTCGTGATTGGCCGAGAAGTCGACCATCTGCATCAGCGAACCCGCGGGCACCTGGACGCCCTGAAGCTCGACGTCGAATGAGTTGTGTCGCGGCTGTCCGCCGATGGGCGACGAGTGGCGCAGGGTTTCGTGAAACGCTGCATCCCAGAGCGCGTCGTCCTGCTGGATTGCGGCCAACTGCTCTGGGTGCTGCAGCAGCAGGTACCACAGGTTCATGATCGCGCCGCGCGTGGTCTCGCCACCGGCGGCGACGATCAGGGTGATGTTCGAGGTGATCTCTTCGGTCGACAGGAAATCGTCGTCGACCTTCGACTCGCACAATTTCGAGATGATGTCCTTGCCCAGGCTGTTGCCATCTTCGTCGTGGAGGTAGGTGGGCTGCTCGCGCCGTTCCGCGACGATCCCGGCCACGTAGTCTTCGAGGTGCTGACGGGCTTCCAACCCCTGTTTGTGCCCCTCCGAGCCACCCAGCCCGGACATCATGGAGTTGTACCAATAGTAGAAGTCGGTACGGGCTTCTTCGGGAAACCCCAGCACCTCACACACCACACGAATCGGAAATTCGTTGGCGAATGCGGCACCCAGCGCCACGGTTCGCACGCCGTTCTTTTCGCTCAGAACGTCTTCATCGTCGATCGCCTCGAAATTGTCGATCATTTCGCGGGCGAGCCGTTGAATGGAAGGGGACGCGCGCTTTCAGGGCTTGACCGACCAGGTGTTGGCCGTAGAGATTGCGCCGGCGCCGGTGCTCGACCCCGCTGAGTTCCAGTTGGGTATTGCCCAGCACGCCGCTGGAACTGCCCTTGGGGAATAGTGTTGTAGCACTCGTCGTCAAAATAGCAGCTGCTGACATCGTCGTAACGCGTCACCCAATACGTGTTGTGCAGCTTGTCGTGAAACACCGGGTAGTGATCACGAAGAATCCGGTAGTACGGATAGGGGTTGCGCATGAATTCGTAGCTATCCAGGATGCGCGGGTCGAACAGCGGGGTGCCGTCCGGGGCATGGCCCATGTCGTACGCCTGTCCTTCGGGCATCAGCGGAAAATCCTTGCGCGCGCCCGGGTCCTGCGGGTCGTCCGCGAGGTTGCTGACGAAGTTGGCAATACTGGCCATTGTGGTCACCTGAGGGTTGCGCAGCAGGGTAAGCAAAGTTACATCGCGCTACAGTTTTTCGCAACAAGTTGGTAGGATTCCGGGCCGGCACGCACTGGCTGTGCAGAACACCAAAGACGGGGAGAAGACCATGGACGCAATGCAGGAACTGCTCGAAACCGAGGCCATCAAGAAGTTGAGGGTTCAATACTCTCACTATTTCGATGGACAGTTGCTTGATGAACTGGTGGACCTGTTCACCGACGATGCGGTATGCGAATTCGGCCCCGACTACGGCGGCGACTGGGTCGGCAAGCCACAGATTCGCGAGAACTTCTCGACGTACCTGCAGAACGAAGGGCCGGTCCACGGGGTGATGCACGTCACCACCAACCCGCTGATTCGAATCGTGGACGAAAATACCGCCCACGGCCGCTGGTATCTGCTGGACTTACGTACCACGGAGGGCGTGGAGAATCCGCTCATTCTGTTTGGTATCTATGACGATCTGTACACCAAGGTCGATGGTCGCTGGTTGATCCATCGCACTCGGATCGACTTTCTGTGGCCGAAGCGCGACTACACAGGACCAAGGAAGGTCTAGGGCGCTCAATAGATGACCTATGTGATCACTGAGGCCTGTATCGATGTCAAAGATCAGTCCTGCATCGAGGTTTGCCCGGTCGACTGTATCTACTTCGAAGAAGAGGATCGCATCTGCTACGTCGAGCCTGAGGAATGCATCGACTGCGGCGTGTGCGAATCCGCATGTCCGGTGCAGGCCATTTTCCCGGCAGAGGAACTAGCCAGAAACTCGATACAGTTCATCGAGATCAATTCGCTGTGGTTCAAGGACAAAGGCGCGGCCCGCCTGCGTGTCGACGAACGCGCGTGAGCTCGCGCTGTCTTGCGACCTGTTTGGTGGCGCTGTTGCGCGCGCTTCAATCGCGCTTCTTTAGTCGCGAGTCAGGGCCGATTTAAGCAGCTCGTTGAGCTGTTTCGGGTCGGCTTTGCCCGCAGTGGCTTTCATTACCTGACCGACGAAGAACCCCAGGACCTTCTCCTTGCCCGCGCGGTACTGCTCGACCTGAGCAGGATTGTCGTTGATGGCCGCGGCAATCAGTGATTCGAGGGCGCCGGTGTCACTGAGTTGTTCAAGCCCCTGCTCCTTGATCATGGCGGCGACGTCCAGGGTGGGGTCGTCGGCGCGCCACAACTGATCGAACAGCGACTTGGCGATCTTGCCGGAAATCGTCGCATCGTCGATGCGGGTGAGCAGGGCTGCGAGCTGCGCGGGGCGTAGCGGTATGGCGGCGAAGCTGCTCTGGTCGCGATTCACGGCCGCGGATACCTCACCCATGACCCAATTGGCGGCCAGCTTCGCCCAGTGCGCGGCCGGTTTCCTGGTCTCGCCGCTGGCCACGACCGCCTCGAAGTAGGCCGCGACGTCCGGGTCGTCGGTCAGCCAGTTCGCGTCATACTCGGCGAGCTCCAGATCCGCCAGGTAGCGTTCGCGTTTGGCGTCTGGCAGCTCCGGTAACGCCGCCCGCGCCGCGTCGATGAACGCCTCGTCGAACACCAACGGCAGCAGATCAGGTTCGGGGAAATAGCGATAATCGTCGGACAGTTCCTTGGACCGCATCGGCCGGGTCTCGTCTCGATCGGGGTCGTAGAGGAGTGTTTCTCTGACGATCGCGTCACCGGCTTCGATGCACGCGATCTGGCGGTTGATCTCGTAGTTGATCGCACGTTCGAGGAACCGGAAAGAATTCAGGTTCTTGATTTCGGTGCGCTCGCCAAGTGCATCCGAACCGGTACGACGGATCGACACGTTGGCGTCGCAACGCATCGAGCCTTCGGCGAGGTTGCCGTCGCAGATTCGCAGGTAGCGCACCAGCGCATGGACCTTCCTGAAATACACGGCCGCTTCTGCGGCGCTGCGCAGGTCCGGTTCGGAGACCACTTCGAGCAGCGGTGTTCCGGCGCGGCTCAGGTCGATCCCGTCTGACCGGCACAGTCTTCATGCAACGACTTGCCGGCGTCTTCCTCGAGGTGCGCACGGGTAACTCTTATGGTACGGCGGGTGCCATCCTCCAAGGTGATCTCGAGCTCTCCGGCACCGACCACCGGGTTCTCGAACTGACTGATCTGGTAACCCTTCGGCAGGTCCGGGTAGAAGTAGTTCTTGCGATCGAATATCGAGAACGGGTTGACGGTGGCACCGATGGCCACGCCGAAGGTAACGGCCATGCGCACGGCTTCGCGATTCAACACCGGCAGCGTGCCGGGTAGCGCAAGGTCCACCGGACAGGCCTGGCTGTTGGGCGGCGCGCCGAATGCGGTGCTGGCGCCCGAGAACAGCTTCGACCGGGTTGCCAGCTGGACGTGCACCTCCAGGCCGATCACGCTTTCCCACTGCCCGGTCATCGGCTCTCCTGCGGATGCTGCCGGTGCCAATCTGTGTCTGCCTGGAAGGCCATGCCGGCTTCCAGCAACTCGACCTCGGAAAAGTGCGGCCCCATCAGCTGCAAGCCCACGGGCAGGTCTTCGATCAGGCCGCAGGGAATCGCCAATGCTGGAATGCCGGCCAGGCTTGCCGGCACCGTGAATGCGTCCTGTTGATACATCCGGATCGGGTCCGAAAGGAGCTGATCCAGCGGAAATGCAGGGTTCGGTGCGGTTGGTGCCAGCAGTAGATCGACGTCCTCGAACACCCGTAGAAAATCGTCGCGGATCAATCGTCGTACCCGTTGCGCTTTGACGTAGTAGGCATCGTAGTAGCCGACCGAGAGCGTATAGGTACCGGTCAGAATACGCCGTTTGACCTCGCGCCCGAAGCCTTCGGAGCGGGAGCGCTGGTACAGGTCATCCAGGTTCGCCGGGTGTTCGCAGCGGTGCCCGAAGCGCGCGCCGTCGTAGCGCGACAGGTTGGTGGATGCTTCAGCGGAAGCAATCACGTAGTACGTTGGAATGGCCGATGCGGTATGCGGCAGGGAAACCTCGACAAAGCGCGCGCCTTGCTTTTCGAGGCTGTTGCGTGCCTGGTCCAGACAGACGGCCAGGGCACCGTCGAGGTCGTCAAAGTACTCCCGGGGCAGGCCAATGGTCAGACCGGGGGGTAAGATCGCCTTGTTCCCATCGAGTTTGTCCGCCAATGCCACCAGCCGATCTACCGGCTGTTCGCTGCTGGTCGAATCACGGGGGTCGAAGCCGGATATCACGGGCATCATTCGAGCCAGGTCGGCGACGTCGCGGGCGATCGGACCGCCGGCATCGAGGCTGGAGGCGAATGCGACCATGCCGTAACGCGACACCCTGCCGTAGCTGGGTTTCAGTCCGCACACGCCACAAAATGCGGCGGGCTGACGGATCGATCCGCCGGTGTCGGTGCCGGTGGCAATGGGCGTGAGTCCAGCAGCCACGGCTGCTGCCGAGCCACCGGAAGAACCTCCGGGCACCCGGGTTGGATCCCAGGGATTCAAAGCCGCACCGTAGTAGCTGTTTTCGTTGGA
>PVMK01189069.1_pt2 | contig 21706 bp, 31 predicted proteins | sample 1853481 | NCBI WGS metagenome assembly PVMK01 (sample SAMN08533507, study PRJNA380276) | Marine sediment metagenome, whole genome shotgun sequencing project.
TGAACTGAATAATGGCCAATAATTGTAAGATTTTCTCTTGCCAGGAAATTAACTATTCTTGCAAATTTTGTACAAAGGTAACACAGATCATCATACACTATCAATGGAATATTTTCTTTAATGTCCACAATATACTGTATCCTCGATCAGATTAAAATTTTCCAGAAATAGATTTTTATTCAATTTCTAAAGAAACCAAGTTACTCATGGGTCTAAATTATTATCATATAAAGAGGAATATTTTACGAGCAAGAAAACTTGTCATAAAATCCACTAGTATAGCAGGCTCAGGCCATCCTGGAGGCTCTTTTTCTATGGCTGAAATCTTGGGTTGTCTATTTTACAAATATTTGAAATTTGACCCTAGTAATCCTTCATGGGAAGATAGAGATCGTCTGGTTCTCTCAAAAGGACACGCAGCACCTGGTTTGTATTCCAATATGGCAGTTGCTGGTTATTTCCCTGAATCTGAACTTGAAACTCTAAGGAAATTTGGAAGCAAACTTCAAGGTCACCCTGATTTGAAATGTCCTGGAGTAGAATTTTGTGGAGGTTCCTTGGGAACTGGTCTATCTTATTCTATTGGGATTGCACTTGCTGCCAAAATTGACAACAAGGATCATCATATTTACACAATAATTGGTGATGGAGAATCCGATGAAGGACAAATTTGGGAAGCTGCAATGACTGCCTCAAAATACAAATTAGATAATTTAACAGCATTTTTAGATAGAAATTTTATCCAACAAGATTCCTACACTGAAAAAATTATGCCACTTGATGAGGAATTAATTGGTGATAATATTTCTGAAATGTGGAAAGACGCCTCAAGATGGAAGACTGGTGACAAATGGAGGTCTTTTGGTTGGAATGTAATTGAAATTGATGGTCATAGAATTGAACAAATCAATTCAGCTATTGCAAAAGCTATTGTAACAAAGGGAGTTCCTACAATGATAATTTGTAGGACGATTAAAGGAAAAGCAGTTGAACATATGGAAGATAATCCACTGTGGCATGGAAAAGCCCCTGATTCTGATATAGTTCCTCTGATAAATTTGGAACTTGATTCGCAATTTATGATTGCACCATCAATTATTGCTGGTGATATGACAAATCTAGAAAATGAAATTAAACGATGTGTCTCTGGTAGAGCTGACTATATTCACCTTGATGTGATGGATGGCCAATTTGTCCCAACGAAAACTTTTGATCATAATAAAATCAAGGAATTAAGACCTTTGACCGTCATTCCATTTGATTCTCACCTGATGATTTCTGAACCCGCGAAACATGTAAAAGACTATGTTGACGCAGGGAGTGACATTATTACAGTTCATGCTGAAGTTTGTGATGAATCAAGTTTTGGTGAAATTCATGATTTGTTAAAACAAAACCAAGTTAGTGTGGGACTTGCAATAAATCCCGACACTGACCTTCCTGAATGGTCATACAAATTCCTTCCAACACTTGATCAACTCATTGTAATGTCTGTCGTACCTGGGAAATCTGGTCAGAAATACATCCCAGAAACACACGAAAAAATGAATAAACTAAATTCTATCCTAAATGAGCATAAATTTACGGGATATATTGAGGCTGATGGAGGCGTCAACCTAGAGAATATTGGATCTTGTTTTGAAGATGGTGCAAGAGCATTTGTTGGAGGTAGTGCAATTATTGGACAGACTGATGTACGCGCAACAATAAAAGAATTTAGAAATCAAGTACTTCAAACAAGAAGAAAGATTTTGATTGAAAAAGCTCATCAATTAGGTGGATCCGATCTGGTCAACAAATGGATTGGTTTGCATGTTGTTGGAGAAAAGAAAGATCAGATCACAAAAATAGCAAGGGAGGGAGGTTTGATTTGAATCCACCAGAAATGGGTGATATGAGAACAGAGTATGCAAAAACTCTGATTGAACTTGGTAGAGAAAATCAAAATGTAGTAGTTTTAGGTGCAGACACTACTGACTCTCTTAAAACCTCCGGATTTGGAAAAGAATTTCCAAATAGATTCTTTAATGTTGGAATAGCTGAAGGAAATTTGGTTTCAGTATCTGCAGGATTGGCAGTTTCAGGAAAAATTTCATTTGCAAGTACGTATGCGATATTTTTACCTGGAAGAGCAGTTGACCAAATTAGAAATGGTATTGCATACCCTTCTCCACCTGGAAAAAAAGGTCTTAATGTAAAATTAGTAGTTTCACATGGAGGTCTATCTGTTGGTCCTGATGGTGGCTCACATCAACAAATTGAGGATCTTGCAATAATGAGGGCGATTCCAAATTTCCGTGTATTTTTACCTGCTGATACTGTTACTGTCTCTAAGCTAGTAAAATTGATGGCAAATGAGTATGGACCATTCTATATGAGAATGGCTAGATCAAAAACACCGATAATTCATTCTATATCCCAAGAATTCCAAATTGGTAAAGGAATTACCCTCCGTGATGGTTCTGATTGTACAATTGCTGCTTGTGGTATTACCCTAAGAATGGCACTTGAGGCTGCTGAAACATTACAACGGGAAGGAATTTCTTGTAGAGTACTGGACATGTTTTCTGTAAAGCCAATAGATGGTGATCTTTTAGAGAAGGCAGCTCGAGAAACTGGTTGTATTGTAACCTCTGAGGAGCACAATATTTTTGGTGGTATGGGCTCTGCTGTTGCAGAATCTGTTTCAGAGAGATATCCTGTTCCAATAAAACGAATAGGTGCTCAAGATATGTTTGGTGAATCTGCCCGAGATAATGAAATCCCATTACTTTTAGAAAAGCATGGAATAACATCTTTTAATATGGTAAAACAAGTCAAGGAGTTAAGGAGTAGAAAATTATGAAAATTTTTCTTGATACTGCAAATTTAGAATCTATTCGAAAATTCAATGATATGGGATTGTTAGATGGTATTACAACTAATCCATCATTAATGTCAAAGGAAGGCGGTAATCCAAAAGATGCCATGGCAGAAATTACAAAAATTATCAAGGGCGATGTAAGTTTAGAAGTTTTAAGCACTGAATATTCTGGAATGCTTGATGAAGGTAGAAACTTACGCAATTATGGTGATAATGTTGTAGTTAAAGTTCCTATGACTCCAGATGGATTAAAAGCTTGCAAAGCTCTTACTGCAGAAGGAATTCCAGTAAATGTCACATTAATTTTTTCATCTAATCAAGCAGTGCTTGCTGCCAAAGCTGGGGCAAAATATGTTAGTCCTTTTATTGGTAGGTTAGATGATATTGGACAAGACGGAATGCTGTTGATCAAAGAAATTAAAACAATTTTTTCAAATTATAGCTTTGGAACTCAAATTCTTGTTGCAAGCATACGACATCCTTTACATGTAATAGATGCAGCAAAAATTGGTGCAGATGTTGTTACTTTACCCCCAGCAGTTTTAGACAAAATGCTAAAACACCCTTTAACAGACATAGGTCTAAAAAATTTCCTAGCAGATTGGGAGAAACTTAAATCAGAAAATCCTGACATTAAGGTTTAGCAAATTAATTTAATAATCTTGATAGATTATTTAAAAACAAAAAAAGAAAATTAAAAATTACTGAGAACCTTTATTCTTGCTTTTTCTAGTACCAGTTCCTCTACCTGTGATTCTAGTCATACCTTCTGTAGATAGTCTAGCTTTTGGTTCTGGTACGTCGCCCAGTCTCTTTGAGCCTGTTCCTCTTCCCGTATGGACCATTCTATTTGCAGATTTCTTTTTCTTTTCTGCCTGGATTTTTTTATATTCATCTCCTGACCATTTTTTTCCTGAATCATCTACTTCAACGGTTCCAGTACCCCTACCCGTTCTTACTCTAATTTTTCCCATGTTTTTATTCAAAGCTTCTAATATTTAATTAGGTCTGTTAATTACAATTCTAAATAATCTTGAATTTCTGTCGGCATAGACAAAGATCAAAATACAGTAAACTGGAAAATCTATCCGTTAATCCAACCTAGCTTTTTAAAATATGTAAACATCAAGACTACAGGTATTACAGACGCAAGAATAATGACTATGAATGAAGTATAAGGGCCTAAAAACATCAAATCAGTATCAATCCACCTGGCAAATGTATATTCATTCCATAAAATGTTCCAATTACCGTTGCTGGAATTGCTAATGTGAAAATTATAGTCAATACTGCAAGTACTTTATTTGTTTTTTCAGTGCTTAACACAAAATCTGTATCCTTGTAAATCTCCATTGTTTCTCTGGATTCTTCTAGGTTTCAATTACCTTGTCAATGTGATCAATTACATCATCAAAGAACAGTCCAAGATCTTCACCTTCATATGAGAATCGCTTTACATTGTTTGCCATTTCTAGTACAAATCGTTTTAATGGATTTGCTATTCTTCTTAACTTGTTAATTTCTCTTCTGAGTAAAGCAATGCTTCTTGCAACAGATTTTGTCTCATCAAAAACCCCATCTTCCATATCGTCTAAATTGGCAATTATTCTTCTAGATGTATGTAAAAGATCATCTACTAACACATCTATTATCTCATGAAGCAATAATCCTGATGATTTTCCAAGGAGTCTTTCTTTTCTTTGTTGGTCAGAATTTGTTTTACACAAATCTACTAGATCTACTAAAGGCTTGAGGTCTCCTTGGTGTACTGTTACTAGAAAATCCTTTCCTAAAAATATTGAAAGCTGACTATTTTTTGCTATTCCTATCTTTGGTGAAATTGGAGGAAAATGAAGAATTACGAAAAAATGATCATTGTAACTATCTAGTTTTGGAAGCTCAAATTTGGTCATACAATCTTCAATGTTTAGTGTGTTGAAATGATATTTCTTGGCCATTTCCTCTATATCGGTTCTATCAGGATTCTGTAAATCAATCCATGAAAATCTCTTTCCTTCAATGGTTTCAATTTTTCGTTGTATAGTATTTTCTATAGGTTTCTTCCCGGAACGTAATCGATTAGCAATAAATCCTTTTTTCAAGTTGAACAACTGCCTTATACAACAAATTTAAAGCGATCGCTGATACTGGCAAAAATTTATCCTTAGAATTTGACTAATGCCAAGGCATAAGATACATTGCGCCATAGTATGTAAGCCCAATTGCTATTGCCATACCTATCCACCAAAATCTCATACCTAGAAATTAATTTGCTTAATAATAAATCTACAGGCTAATTTCCATCATGATTAAAATCAAAGATTATTACTGGATAAAGAATTTTTGATTTTCGTGGCCCTCGTAGTACAGTGGTTAGTATAGAGGATTGTGGATCCTCGGACAGGAGTTCGATTCCCCTCGAGGGCCCTCCTAGATTTTATCTAAGAGAATTGAACCAAAATATCAATTCACTTTTAGATTTTTGAAATTATTTTCTGAGATTAAATTAAAAATAGATGAGGTTTATTTGTCTCCTCTTATGCAACCACAATCAATGAACGTAAAGGTTCTAGCAATCACATTGTTTTTGGTAATAATAGGGATGTTTACTATCCCTACTTTTGCACAACAATTTGAAGAGCCAAATTATACCATACGTGGAGGAGAAGTCTCAGGCTTTGAGATAGATTCACAAAATACATCCCTAATAATATCGATAGATACCCGAGCCAGGGGGGAATTAATAATAACATTACCAAGAAGCTTGATCGATGCAAAAATTGGTTCTGAGGATATTGATTTTATCATCTCCGTTGGCATCTCAAAACTTAATTCCTTTGATGAAATCAAAACATCATCTGATAGAACAATTACAATTCCAATTAAAAGATCTAGCAATGAAATAATAATTATGGGAACACAGATTTTTTCTCAAGAAAGTACTGCAACAACTGTCCAATTACAACAACAAATAGAAAAAAAGATAGAATCAGAATTAAGATCAGAACTACCTGAAGGTAAGGCAAAACTGTTGATATTTTCTGATACTGAATGGTCGGGTGCACTTCAGGCCTCGGGTTTTGATTATACCGAAATAGTTGGTCAACGTGATAAAATCATCGTTTTTTGGGTGTGAACCCTCCCTAGTACGTGAGGGTGTTTTTGGTGCAAAACTTCAAAAAATAACAGAAGAGGGATACTTGAAAATTGTTGCAATTCAAAACCAAAAAATTATGGCCCAAGAATCAACAGAGGATAAGTTTGGAGAAGTCCTCATAAATGGTAACTGTGTCTCTAGTTTTACAACTGGTCCCAGAGGAGGTGGATGTCTAATAGCTACTGCTACTTATGGATCAGAGTTAGCACCACAAGTACAACAACTCCGAGAACTTCGAGATGCTAAACTATTACAAACGACGGCGGGAGCTTCATTCATGAATTCATTCAATAATTTTTACTACTCATTTAGTCCAGTAATTGCAGATTATGAAAGAGAAAGTCCAGTATTTCGTGAAGCAGTCAAGATTGCAATTATGCCAATGATTTCTAGCCTTTCAATTCTGAATCATGTAGATATGGATTCAGAAGCTAAAGTTTTAGGATATGGAATTAGTTTGATTTTATTGAATGTTGGAATGTATGTTGGAATTCCAGTAATTGTAGTTCTAGGAGTTAGAAAAAGATTTTAGAAACTAAGATAACTTGTCTTTTGTTTTATCAAATTCTTCTTTAGTAATCTCACCTTTGGAATACCTTTCCTTTAGAATTTCTATTGACTTATCACGGTTTTTCTCTTTGTAATTTTTGTATAGAGTATGAATACCAAATATCATTAAAACAAATCCTAGAAGATAAAAATACCATTCACCACCAGTCACAATCGCCCAAACCCCTATGATGATATGAGCTATTCCAAATATGGGATGATTAAACAATTTTTGTTTACCATCAGATTTTTGTAATTTTTTCGGTTCTTTTGATTCTACATTACATTTACAATTTGGACAATATCTAAGATTGGCTGTTAATCTGCTCCCACATTCAGTGCATGTTAGTTCATCCACCATAAAATTTCTAAATTTTATATAAACATAAGGATTTGCAAAATTTTCAACGAAAAATAGTGACTAAAGAAGATATTAAACCAACAATAGAATCATTTTTTGACATAAAATGGATAAAAGAGATATTTTGGTAATGACTGTAATTATTACGGGAGTCGGTATACCGGTAGTTTTAATCACACTATTAGCAAATGGAATTATCAAATTTATTCCAGGTCAATAAGTCAGGGACATATTGTACCAGACACAAAACTTGATGTGAATAGGGTATTGTTTTTCTTTTAAAAATCTGTTTACTCTTCTTTTGGACTTGATCAAATATGGTATAATTTGGGAAATATTTCAAATATTCAGTTTGCCTAATAGTTTTGAAATAAAATGATCAAAGAATGCAGTCCAAATTGTTGGTGTAAAAGACCCAAAGAAGATGAATAATTTATTTAATTTCAAATAATTTTTTGGGAAGATTTAGAATATAAAAACTAGATTGACAGAACTCAAATCATTTTGAGAATTATTTAGTTCTTCGAGAAATGGATCATTTACATGAATAAATGATTGGTGAGCATTATTAACAAATTTGCATAAAATATAATATGAAAAATTATAACAACAATTCAAATCCCTCTTTGGAAATATTTAGAGGGCACCAATTAACTACAAAAGAGACTATTGGTACAATCCAAAATATTTCAAAAAATATCAGAGAGTATTCCCTTAGAATGAGGGAAACCATGAAAACTCTTCGCGAAAGTGGAGCTATTCCCGAGATGGCTCAGGCAATACGTGAAGGCTCCTTCGCTGTTCGTGATACTGTAAAAGATATTAATGCAGCAACACAAGAGATGAAAAAAAATGGCGTAATAGTTGACACCGCCAATGCTTTAGAAAACACTTTGAAATCTGCAGAGAAATCCATTACAACTGTAAAAGAAATTACTACAGAAGCTGGAAGGACATCACCTCGCACAGCAAAGTCAGTACAAAACGGTATTGATATGGTTAAAAAGAAAACCAGTCAAGTAACTGAAAAAGTGCTCAAAGATGTTAAAAACAAAGTAGGTGAAAGAGTCTGAAACTTTTTTTGACTCCAAAAAATCTCCTTAGAAATAGTATCAGGTTTGCGATACTAAATTCGATATTTGCACTTGGCAGTTCCATTTTTCTTGTACAATTACACCAAAGACAAAAAGTTCATCCACATGAACACGGTTATCATAACAATAGAATCGATAAGAGGACTGTCTTTGGTATTAGGAAGTAAGTTGAAACAACATGGATGAGAGAAAAACGAGCAAGCTACATAACATCAAAGAGACTATATCTGATGCAGTTAAAATAATGCGTAAGATTGGTGCTCCAGGAGTGCATGAATCACTGAACAAGGTAAAAGAGACTATCACAATAGTTTATGAGATCATACAATGTCTCAAAACACCAGAAATCGTAAAGAATATAGAAAATTTTCGTTTGATTTCAGAAAATATGAATGAAGCCTCCACAAAGATACAAAATACCATGCAACAGTTAAGGGAAACCGGTGTAATTGACGAAGGTACAGAATTAATAAAATCTGCCAAAGGTAAAATTAATTCATTTGGTGATGGCGGTGAGAGTAGCATAAATGGTCAGGATCTTCAAGATGTGAGTATTGCTACTAGAGAAATGTTGGTATCCATAAAATATTTGATGATTGAATTAAAGGAAACTGTTTCATCCTCCAAAAAATCTGAAACGATTCATAATTTCAATGAGACGATCAAAGAAGTATCTGATATTTACAATACAGTGATCACACAAACAAATTAATAAATCTCATAGAATTTCGAGGACTCGAATATGTTTTATCCAAGGGAACTTTGAACTAATTTGACAAGTCATCTCGAAGACTCAAGTTTGCAAAATATAATTTTTTCAGAAGAATGAAAAAAGAACAATTAGACAATCCTAGATGAAAATAAAATAACCTTTCATTTATCTAAAGAATGGTGTATACACTGAACACACTTCTTACTATATGGGGAAAAACCATTTTCTAAATTATGAAAGTTCTTTTGGTTGATGATAATCCTGATATCACAGGTTTACTTTCAAAATTTCCTCAAGGCCAAAGGCTATGAAAACGTAGTAACTAATGATCCGCGTGATGGTCTAGATCGTATTAAAAACGAAAAGTATGATGTGATTTTCTTAGATATTCACATGCCTGAATTTAGTGGACTAGATATTATTCAAGCATTAGAAACTGAAAAAATTCTAAAAGACCAAAAAATTATAATATTTTCTGCACATAATTTTACTGCTAGCGAAATTAAAGAATTGTTGATGAAGGATGGTATCGAGGCTTGTTTGAAAAAACCCATACAGCTTAATGAACTTTTGACTGCAATTGTTAGATAAGAAAATTTCTAATTTTATTGAAAACTTGTTAATTCAAAGTTATTTTTTAGGAAGAATGACTATTAAAAAAAATATTAAAAATATTTGTAATCCATAAATCTCAAACTAGAGAAACGTGTTTCTTGTTTAAGTATTTCATTACTGAAATCATAATATGGCTAAATCAACACCTAAAAAGAAAAGTACAGGAATAATACCTTCTTGGACATCAAACTGGATGGATATTGATAAGACTATTGAAAATCTTCGACGAGATATGGAAAAGGCATTTTCATCATTCCCATCAATTCAATTTCCAGTAATGCCAAATATGTCTCAAACATCATGTGATGTAATTGATGAAGGTACACAATTTCGTGTGAAAATGGATATGCCAGGAGTAAAAAAGAATGAAATCAAACTAAATGTGGCTGATAATTCTCTTGAGGTATCTGCAGAACACAAAGAAGAATCTGAGGAAAAGAAAAAGAACTTTCTTAAAAAAGAAAGAAAACAGGTTTCATACTACAGAACATTACCTTTGTCTGAAAATGTAGTTTCAGGAAAAGTAAAAGCAAAACTAAGTGATGGCGTTTTAGACATAACGCTTCCAAAATCAAAACCAACTTCTATCTCCAAGAAAAAATCTATTCAGATTCAATAATTCATTTTTTTTACTTGCAAAAAATCTGTAGTACAAAATGAACAACTAATTTATTAAATTATACAGGTATGAGGATAATATAGAAATATGAAATATGGATGCTGTAAGGAATGTCTATGTGCTTCTCCTAAAATAAGAGATCCTGGGTGTCCTTGTAAAAAACATGACCAATACAACCAATAAAATTTTAAAAATTAGAAAAATAGATTTGACACGCTAACAATTGTGGCTACTGTAATCATTATACCAATGTAGGCAAAAACATGTCTTTGTCTTTTCTTCTTTTCTTGATATTTAGTCTCAATTCCTGAAATGAATTCATGAGATATACTGATATTTTGATTATGTACAAAATTATGTATTTTATCTGGGTGAGTCTGAAAACCACGTGAGTCATATTTTGGTTTTCGGCATTTTATACAGTAATCCAAAGGAACAAAATTATGAGAATATTTGTTCAGTTTTCTATGGGTTTTGTCACCTTGCTTATCAAATTCTAAATTCCAACATATGCCACATTGTTCATTTTCCATTAATACATAATTCGCATTATACATAAAAAACTCCTGAGTCAAAATATCAGTAATGTTTTAAAACCACTAGAGGCGTGAAAGAAATTTCTATATTGTAACAAAAATATTCTACATGAAAAATTTCATGTATGAATTTTAAATCACAAGTAAAAAAATAATATTACAGAAGATCCATCTTAAGTATACTTTACTGTATTATGAATTATCATGAATATTGTTGAACTAGAATTAAATCGTATTGCTCAATATCAAGAGGTTATTCTTTTTATGAAAAATGTGGGATTAATCAAAAATAACACCAGACAATGGAAATTTAATAACAATACTGGGAAAATGAGTAATGAATAATTTAGAACAAACACATTCCATGGAATTGATACAACAAGCAAAAGAAACAGGATTGTTAGATTCAAACTTGACAATGAAATGTGTTCATTGCAAAGCTATTTTTCCAAAAGAGTACAATAAATGCCCACAATGTAGTACTAATCAAATATGATCAAACATGAGCGTTTTTTCAATTTGACTGGTAAGTTCGTCATTTTTTCGTTCTTTTACTAGGACATTGATTTAAAAAATACCGTATTTGCTTGATTCCATCTCTTCTTTGATTGCAAGCTTGAATCGATGTTCTTTATTTTCCATATTGTCAGCAATCCAAGTAAGAAACTTTTTTTCTATACCTTTTCCTTTAATCTTATTAAAATCCGAACCCATCTGCTCAACCAATTTTTCTACGAGTGATCTATTTACACTTACTACAAAAAAATGCCAACCAAAAGCAAATTCGGAATCAGTAATTACAAAATCCTCCTTACCATGAACCATTTCTTCTAGGAGTGATAATTTATGAGATATTGCTTTACTAGTTTTATCATAATCTATAGCTGAAACATTGATGTTTATTCTATCACTCATATCTATTCTGAAGTTACACAAAATAAAAGGGTTAATGATTATTCTTTCAAAAGATGTTCAAAATCTATGTCAAAATGCATTTTCATAATATCTATGTATGTTTTGATTGATTCTGGGATCTCTTCTCTGCATGCAACTCCTAAATTTTTTGCATTAATCCAAATTACAAGTGTTTGAATTATTGTAAGGAATCGATCGTTTTTCACTTGTGGATTCCCAATCGCCTTTGTGTATCTTTCAGCAAATTCCCAAGCTGTTACAAAATCCACACATTTAACCCCAAACACTGCTAATAGTTGTTCTTGTAATGAAGCTGCTTTTTTGAAAGGAACCGTGTTGAGAATATATGGAAAATTAACCTTTTTGGGAAGACGATTGGGCAATGGCCCCCAAATTGTTATTATCTTAGTTCCTGATTTTAACACTTCAAATTTTTCCATCATATGTTTTATGATTTTCTCATCTACAAACCAAAATAAAATCACGGTGGCATCAAAAAAATCTGAATTTTTTATATCTTCACAAAAAAATTCACCTGAAAAATCTTTAGCTTGATTAATTTTTTGGCTGTCAATGTCAATTCCTATTCCTTTCTTAACTTTAAATTCCTCTACCGCCATCTTAACTCCTTTTCCATCTCCACATCCAAGATGATAAAAAATATCATTTTCTCCTAAATCAACAAAATTAAAAATTTCCCTAAATGATTTTTCAGATAACTGAACTTCCTCACCACTAATAATATTTTGAGGAAGGGATGCTAAATAATCTTCAATTTTCAATAGTAAAATTAAGGCAATTGGGAATTTATTCTCTTATACTCTCAAGTTTTGAGACTGCTTGCCATAACTGGGTTCTGACGTATGATGGAAGATTTGGGTCCTGTGTAACATCATCTAACAAGCTAATTGTATTGGCTGCTCTTACTGCTAAGGCAAATCCTTCATTTTTTAATTCAATAATCAAATCAGAAATAGATTTTTTGATGGTTTTTGGTGTAGTTGAGCTTGCGACAATTTGGTTAAGCGTATCTATTGCCTCTTTCATTGCTTCTTGGTTTTCTTTCTCGCCTGCCATTTTTTACATCTTTATTGGTAAATTAGGAGTATATAGTTACATCTCTACAAATACGTTATCAGATTCTACTGTAACGTTGTATGATGCTAAATTGTTGATTTTTGCTGGAAATTTAACGAGTTTTCCTGTTTTACAATCAAATTCCGCTTTATGCCATCCACATGTAACTGTACATCCTTCTAAACTTCCTTCTGACAGACTTGCCCCAGAATGAGTACAAGAATCATCCATCGCACAGAAATCACCGTCAATATTGGCAACCATTACATCTTTTCCATCTACAGAAATCTTTATCATTTTACCTGGGGGTATGTCAGAAACCTTTCCTACAATAATTTTTCCCATCAGGACTTTTAACTTATCATTCTTAATATTTTTTCGTATGACATGGTGATAAGAAAAGCTAAATCTTCTGATAAATCACATATTCTAAAATTTTGCAAAAATACTTTTTCTTGGGGGGATTATATCAAAGATGTTTGGGATTATTGGTTATCTGAAGGAAATTTACTAGTTATTGAAAGAATTATTCCAATTGGTATTTGCCATGCAGTATTTTCAAAAAACCAAGTATGGATTGAAGGAATTCGCATTAATTCTGATTTTAAAAGACAAGGTTTAGCCTCAAATCTGATTATTAAAGTAGAATCATTGGCAATCCAAAAACAAATTCCCATCTCATTAATGCTAATTGATTCTGAAAACTTACCATCACTTTCAATGGCGCAAAGTCTTGGCTACCAAAAAAATCAGACTTGGAAGTTTTATTCTCTTTTACCTCAAGAAAATAACTCTCATGAAATTTCCTATGGAAATCTAATTCGAAATAACGAGTTTTCACATTATGTAAAATCATGGAGATGGGTACCTTTAGACAAAAAAACATTGTCTTACTTAACTTCCAAAAATTGTATCATTCATTCTAAAAAAGGTAAAAATAAAGCAACTGCAATTTTAGCAGATTCTGAGCATTTTGAAAAAACTTTGATCGTAACTTTATTTTCAGGTTCTAAAAGCAACACTATGAATATTATTTCTTTTTTACAAAATTTTGGGTTTGAGAAAAAATATCAGAGATTACAAATCTTAACCAGAGAAACTTTGCCTGAATTTAGAAATTTAGAACATAAAATTTCATTTCATTTGATGCAAAAACTTCTATCTTGACTTTTAACCGTTTTTATGGTGTTTCTCAAAACTCCAAGATCTTCAATTTCCATCTCTACTTGGTCGCCATTTTTAAGAAATACTGCATTTGGTTTGTTTAACATTACACCAGCAGGAGTTCCAGTTGAGATGATGTCTCCTTTCTCGAGTGTCATTACTCTACTAATTTTTGAAATGATTTCAGGAATTTTTATGAACATTTTTTCCGTAGAAGAATCTTGTCTAATTTCTCCATTGACTTTGGTAGTTAGTTTAAGTTTTTGAGGATTTTGTATTTCATCTCTTGTTGTTATCCATGGTCCACATGGAGCAAATGAATCAAAGCCCTTCCCTCTTGTGAATTGTTTATCCTTGAATTGAATGTCTCTTGCTGAAACATCATTGAATATCATATATCCAAATACTACTTCTTCGGCTTGTTTCTCACTGATATTTTTACAAGTTTGTCCAATAATCAAGGCTAATTCTATTTCATAATCTAATTGGGTCACAAAATCCGGACATTCAATGTCTGATTCTGTGCTGGTTAGAGCAGTTCTTGGTTTTAGGACAATAGCTGGATCATCAGGTGCCTGCAGCCCTTGCTCTTCAGCATGATCCGTGTAATTAAACGCAAGACAGATAATCTTATTGGGATTTGGGATAGGAGTCAATAATTTGAAATTTGAAATATCTTCATTATATGGAAGATCTTCAATTTTATCTTTAATTTCTTCATACCATCCATCAAAAAGAAAATCCTTGATACTTTGTGGGATGGGAACTCCTGTTTGGTAGGTAATTTCATCTTTGGTAGAAACTTTATCTCCTTTAACAAATCCATATGTTTCACTATTATCATATGACAATCTTGCAATCTTCATTATTCCATCCCTTACTTGTGAGTAAATATTGCTTGGTTTTGGGAATCTTTTCTACAATATCCAAATCTAACAAATTGAATTTCTTCCCCTTCTTTTAATTTTAGATAATATGGTTCAGTATACACCTCTAATTCTTCAAGACTATTTTCATTAAATTTATCTTCTATAAACAGTTGATTTGGAATGAGAAGTTTAATTTCATGAGAATTTTTTTGTGAAACCCATTGAATTTTTTGGATGTTTGCAATTTCTCCATTTTCTACAAAATCCCCTTCGATCTCTCCATTTACTTTAGTAATTGTCACATTTCCTAATCCTAGTAATCTTACCTGGGATCCTTCTTTGATATTTTGAGCATCATCTTCAGTAATCAAAAAATTTTCATCAAACTCAATTTTTCTTTTCCCCATGTCTTTTTTTGGATGATTAAGAATTTCTACAGATGAAAATGGCAAATTGTTTATTCGTAATTTTTTTGGTTTATGTACCATAAATAGTCTAATACTATCCGCATCGACAAATTTACGGTTAAATGATTCTAAGGCATCGAAAGGTGCTAAAGAGTTTGCTTTTGTAAGTCCTAATGACAAGATAAATTTTTTAATTGCCTCAGCCTTTATTCCTCTTCTTCTAAGCGCTTCAAGAGTTGGCAATCTCGGATCGTCATACCATGAGACTTTTCCCTCCTCTATCAGTGGTTTTAGAATTCTTTTTGAAATGGGCATTCCTTTGAATTCGAGCCTAGAAAAGAAACCTTGATATGGTTTTCTCATGCCTAATGCATCTAAAATTGCATTAATCAAGTCTTTTCGCAATTCAAATTCTTTTGAACGAAAAGCATGAGTAATCCCATCAACACTATCCTCAATAGCAACTGCAAAATCATAGCTGGGCCAAACCCTGTATTTTTCTCCTAATGTGTAGTGTTTCTCATCTATAATTCTAAACAATACTGGATCTCGCATTACAGCATTATCTGATTTCATATCTCCACGAAATCTAATTATTGCCTCACCTGGTTTGGATTTTCCAAACATTTTTTCCCAACCTTGATTATTTTTTTTAACATCTCCAAAACTACATTTGCATGCCTTACGTTCTCTTCGGTTCTTGCTAATGGTATCTCTCTTGCAGGTACAAACATATGCTTTTCCAGAATTAATTAATTCAATTCCTTTCTCATAAAATAATTCCATATCATCTGATGTATTTTTAATAATGTCAAATTTTACACCTAACCAATCTAATCCTACTTTAATTGCTGCATGATATTCCATTCTTTCAGCTTCTGGATTTGTATCATCCATTCTCAAGATACATTTTCCACCATACATCTTTGCATATTCTGTATTGATTATAGCTGCTTTTCCGTGTCCTATGTGAGGATATCCATTTGGTTCGGGTGGAAATCTAGTTACCACTTTGCCTTGTATGGCTCCCTCTAAGGGAGGTAAGCCTTCTCTTTCTGGAATTTTCTCCTTGGGCTTTAACAACTCTGGAAAATTTTCTTCAATTTCTTTTTTTTGTTCCTCAAGTGAGGTTTGATTAACTGAGGAAACAATTTTCGAAATATCTTCAATGATCTCTTTTACTTTAGTACGAAATTCAGGTTTGGTTCCAAGAATTTTTGATAATACGATTTTATCTTGAGTTTTTCCTTCATGTTCAAAGGCATTTTGTAAAGCAAACTTTCTGATTTCATTTTTTATATCATCATTCAATTTGCAAACTCCACAAAAGATGCTGATAACAACGGCTTTTTTATACTAATGGACAATTTTGTGCCTAAAAAACTACAAAAATCACTTGTTTTTTAAAAATTCATAATAAATTCTTAGATTACATCTAAAGTCTCCAAACTAGATTAATACCTTATTTAAAAAAGTAATTTCGTTATTTGTTTCTGTAAACAATTACTCACTACAGTTATTTCTTTTTTGAAATATTTTCTTTGAGAAGAAAATTGATCACACTTGAAAAACTAGCCGATTTATTTTCTTTTTTAATTATTTGTGATTGTAATAATCTTATTTTTTTGTTTATATCATCATCAAGCATTATTGTGATTCTTTTTGCCATGAATTATCATCTCCAAATTTTTTGTTTTACTGTAGCCTTTTTGGTTCTAGATCTTGTTCTCAAGATTGCACCACAACAAGGACACCGTATACTGGAAATAGTTAGAAACATACTACACATAGAACATCTTTTTTGACCGATTTCATATCTTGATCCATTTGGTACTTTCTCCCCTCTAAATTCCTCACAAATTCCTTTACAACAATACCCCATTAATGATCACTATTCCTAAATTCATCATGACAGCAAGGACATCTAGAGTATCTAGAAACCAAAGTCCGATTACAAGTTGTACAGTACTTTCTAAAAATACCTACTTCTGGATTCCTAAATGAGGAATCAGCATCATAGTATCTACAAACACTTCTACATGAATTTTCTATCAACTTTGATCCTCCTTTACTTTAAAAAATATACCGCATTCTTTACAAAATATACCATAATTTTCAATGTGTACTGATATGCTTCCACAATTAACGCAAATTCGTATAGCCTTGTTTACAGTTTGTTTTTTTAATTCTAAACTGTTTGAATGTATTACCTGTGTTTCCATTAATATTATTAAGAATGAATCCTAATTAAGTGTTATTATTAATTAGGAATCATTATTAAATGATAATAGATATAAATACAATAAAATTGTATAAAAATTATGCAACAATTGGAGAATTTAGTGACATCCTTACGTGAAGAAGGGTTTAGAATAACTCCTCAAAGAGTGGCAATTTTGGATTATCTTCTAAAAACAGGTGATCATCCAAGTGCTGAGCATATTCACAAAATCATTCAAAAAAAATATCCTATGGTTAGTCTTTCTACAATTTACAAAACACTAGATCTTCTTAAAGAAAAAAAGTTAGTAAATGAAATTGAAGTTAACGGGGAAGCTCGATTTGACGCCCAAACAGATGCTCATATCAATTTAGTCTGCATGAATTGTGGAAAAATAGATGATGTGGATGAAGATTCACTAAACGAAATTAAAAACCGTGCTGCAAGAAAATCAAAATATCTTATTCTAAAAGGAAGTTTTGAACTATTTGGTTACTGTATGAATTGTAAATCTAAATTCAATTAAAGTATGTAAAATTCACTTCTCAAACTGAAACAAGATTGAAACTTGTGATTTAAAATCATCAATGAAATTTGTAATGTAATATAATAACGATTATTGAATAATATGTGTATTGAAAAAACGACAAACCAAAAATTTTCGAATACCAAAAACCAAAATTCATAAAATCCTCGTTCCAATTGATGGGTCCAGAAATTCCCTTAAAGCTTTAAACACCGCAATAAACTTGGCGAAATTCACAAAATCTAAAATTATTGGTCTTCACGTGTTGCCAACTGATGTTTCATCTTTATCTATTATTGAATTAATGAAACCTTTATCATCAATACAATCAATTGGTTATGAAGAAAAAATTAAAAAAAATGGACAAAAAATTATTGACGCCGCAAGTCTTCGCTGTAAACAAAACAAGGTTAATTTTTCTTCAAAAATAATAAAAGGTAATCCTGGTTTTGATACTATAAAATTTGCACACAATAAGAAAAATTCCATTAATCTTATCATAATGGGTTCTAGAGGGGAAGGACATGCAGAAGAAATCTTACTTGGTAGTGTTTCTTATCATGTTGTTCATAAATCAAAAATCCCTGTAATGATTGTAAAATAACTATTCTAAAATGAATTTCTCGAATAAGAATAATACTGAAAAAAAATATCAACTGAAACTTGATGTATTAATTAATACTATGAAAAACACAGGATTTCTTAATGACAGCAGAGTAGAATCGGCAATTCGAAAAGTACCTCGTCATAATTTTGTACCTGAATCACTGAAAAACCAAGCATATGAAAATACCCCCATTCCAATTATTGAAAAACAAACAATCTCTCAACCATCAGTAGTATCAAGAATGACCGAATGGTTAGATCTTAAAGAGGGACAAAAAGTTCTGGAAATTGGAAGTGGCTCCGGTTGGCAGAGTGCAATTCTTGCAAATATTGTAGGCACTGGCAAAATTTTTACAGTTGAGCGACATGCCAAACTTGCAAGTTTTGCAAAAAAAAATTTAGAAAAATTAGGAATAAAAAATGTCACAATAATTCATGGTGATGGAAGCTTGGGTCTTCCTGAGGAATCTCCTTTTGATAGAATAATGATTACTGCTGCTTGTAAGAAAGTTCCTAACGTATTATTGCATCAACTAGCTTTGGGTGGTTTATTGATAGCCCCTGTAGGAGATGATATTCAATCATTGATATTATTAAGAAAAAATATTGAAGGATTTGTAGAAATTAAAAATCAAAAGGGATATGTCTTTGTCCCACTTCTTTGATAAAATATTCTTCTTGTTTGGTATGTGATTAATTTTTACCAACTTTAGACTTCGTTATAGTTGGTATTGACTAAGGGATTTTTATACAAATTATGCCTGAAAAAAACTAATTTTTAGGAACTTCTACAATAATTGCTGTAAAGCGTTTTATCAGATAATTTTTTGTAATATCTATCATGATTTGTTGAATAGAATTTGACAAGACTTGGTACAAATTTGTCCACTAAATGGACTTGATTAAAATTTTCAAGTTTGTTGGTCCCCTTACTGGATTTGAAATTATTTTTTGGAAAAGGTGAGAAAAGATGAGTTTATCTAATAATGTAACAATAATTGTTTGTGGTTACTGGACCTAAAAGAAAACCAACCGGAAGAATAGCTGCCAAGAAAAAAGCTGCTGCTAGACGAAAATCTACAAAGAAAGTTGCTGCTAAACGAAGAACAGGACCTAAAACTGATTCTCCTACATGCATTTGCAATTCGACGTAGGGCTACAACTAAGAGAAAAGTAGCTGCCAAGAGAAAAGCTGGTCTTAAAAGAAAAGCAGCCAAGAAAGCAGCTCCTAAGAGAAAAGTAGTAAAAAGACGGTAATTAGAAACTAAGAAAAAGATGGATAATTATCCTTAAGGATTCACCGCTGCTGCTCGTTCTTTTAATTTTGTATCCACTTTTGCAGATATTATGTCGCCTTCATTGGCATCACATGGTCCTATGTTAACTGGAAATCCATCCATGGTTTCTGCAATACAACCAGATTCAGTATTTGCAACAATCTTTACTGTTTCCATAACCAATGAAGGTGAAACATGCCACATTTGGTAGCCAAATAATGAAACTGTAACAACTACAACGGCAACCCCAATCATTAAAGTTTTGTTTGAAAATTCGTACAATACTCTAATTAGAAAAAATGGGTATAATAACTACAACTTTGTTTTATGATTGTACTAATTCAAAAAATAAATTCTTTGTATTGATGAAAACTTGTGTACTACCTTTAGTAATCTGTTTGCTCCCAACTATGATTCAAGCCTCTAAGGAAATGAACCTTTGAAATTATTTTTTGGGAAGTATGAAAACTAAATTTTTTTAAATTGTAACATTTATTGCATTCCAAGATTATTCTTAAGCTAGCTTACACTCTTTTTTTATTAGATTTGAAAAACGCCGTGGGTATAATAAAGAACAAACGCAATTTAGTGTATGAGTGAAAAAGAAGAAACAACCGAAACAAAAACTGAAACGGTTGAAAAATCAGATTCTACAGAAAAAGTTGAGGAATCAACTAAACCTGAAGTAGAAGAATCTAAAAACGAAGAAGCAAAATCCATCTAATCTTCAATACCTTTTTTTATTTCCAACAAATCAACTCACGCCATTACGTTAGTTATGATCTTAAACTATCTCCAACAAACAAACTCTCGTTATGGCGTTAGTTAATGCGCAAAACTCGTGACTTGGAGAGGGGGACTTTTTATCGACTTTAAGTAAAAATAGATGCCCATAGTATTACCCCCTTAAAAATTATGATTTAAGTCTAGTCTGATCGAGTTTACATTTTTATCAACATGAGAGAGAATATGTTTACTGAAATGCAGAAATGTCCTTTATGCCAAACAGAGTACAACGACATTGCCAAAGTTTGTCCATTAAAGCACTGCTCTAATTGTGGCTCATTAAAATTGCAGATTCATAAGAAAAGGAGTTTTCAAACCCCTAGAGCAAAACAAAATTTCATCTTTATTTTACCACCTTTAGGTTTCTTTGTTCTAGTTTATGGTTATCTTTTTGTCCAAGGAGACTTGGTTCCGTTTCTTAGTATTGTTACAGTTTACTCTGTATTTTTTATCAGTATTTTATTTAAAATCACAATAAAAAATATCAATTGCAAAGAATGTAATGCGAGAAATTTTCCTTTTGTAAGCGATATCAATCTTAATTTAATTAAACAAAATGGAATTTTGATTGACGATGAGGATCTAACAAAAAAAATCTCCAAAACTGTTCTTGAAGGACTGTCAAAAGAACAGAAAAAACACAACAAAAAAGACATCATGATTAGAATAGCTGGTGCAGTTTCCTTAGTAGTCATTGCAATACTTGGGACTTTCTTTGTGAGTCCTGATGATATTTTGCTTGAAGAAATTATTGATATGATAAAATCTTTCCAATAAACTGAAGCATCACAAGAACTTAGAGAATTACAAAAGAAAATCTTGGTTGAATCAATTCTCATCCTTCCCAAAAAATAATTTCAGACTACGCATGAAATGATTAAGATATTCCTAATTATCTAAATTTTACAAACGAAAAATTGACAAAAATTAGGTCTTAGGAACAAGGTATCTTACAATCTATTCTGACTTTAGGAGAAGTATGTTCAGTACATTCAGTGTGATTTATTCTTGAAAGTGATAGCGGGTTTGTCGATTGTCAGTAAAAAAGGCAAATCCTAATTATGATAAGATTAATTATTTCTACATTTTGCACAAAGCGGAATATCAACTGATCCTATTTCACTAATCAATACTGTAGTTTTTGTAATTTCAATTCCTGATTTGTAGCATTTTTGGCATGTTCCAATCATGAAACAATATTTTATTCCTAATAGATTAATTTTATGGACAATTTGTTTTCTTTCTTATGCTTTTTGATCCTTTAAAATAGATTTTTTTTGTGTTTCTTCTGACACAAGGTAAATTATTCAAATAATTATTTAAGTTATTACGGATGTTTTTCTAAGTTAACC
>PVMK01139024.1_pt1 | contig 21694 bp, 20 predicted proteins | sample 1853481 | NCBI WGS metagenome assembly PVMK01 (sample SAMN08533507, study PRJNA380276) | Marine sediment metagenome, whole genome shotgun sequencing project.
TTAATTGTTTCGGGTATACAGTACAAAAGACGAGATGAGGCGGTTAGGGGTCTTAAAGAGGCGGGTCTCCTACTTAAAAATGAGATAAGCGATAGGGACTGGGTAGCACTTGAGTTTGTTACTAATTGATAAAAGTATGCTCTAAAGTAAACTCTAATTCACACTTTTACATAACTTCTATTATGAAGGGAAAGTATATGTCTTCATTTAAAACGATTGAGTGGAAAGATAACAAAGTGATTATGATAGACCAGACAAAGCTGCCTAATGAGGAGGTTTATCTTAAATGTCAGACATATGAGGACGTAGCGGATGCAATTAAGAGAATGGTTCTAAGGGCGGCGCCCGCAAAAGGCGTTGCAGCAGCTATGGGAATAGCGCTTGGAGCAATTAAGATCGAAACTAGTGACAGGGCTAAGTTTCTCGGTGAAGTTAACAAAATTACAGATGTTCTCCTGGCTACAAGACCGACAGCGGTTAATCTTTTCTGGGCCGGAAAAAGGATGCTCAGGGTACTTGATGAACAAGAGGGTAATATAGATCAGATCAAGACACGGCTAGTTCAGGAAGCAAACAATATACTTGAAGAAGATATAGAAATTTGTCACAATATCGGCAGAATAGGGGCTGAACTCATAAAGGACAATTCGGTTGTTTTAACTCACTGTAATGCTGGCGCTCTAGCCACTGCAGGGTACGGCACAGCACTTGGTGTAGTTAGGAGTGCATATGAAGCAGGGAAAAATATTAAAGTAATTGCTACTGAGACAAGGCCTTTTCTCCAGGGCGCACGACTCACTGCCTGGGAGTTACATAAAGACGGGATTCCGGTATCACTCATTACAGACAATATGGTTGGGCATATTATGAGTAAGGGGATGGTGGATGCTGTGGTCATAGGGGCGGATAGAATAGCTAAGAACGGCGATTTCGCAAATAAAATTGGCACCTACTCTATCTCTGTCCTCGCTAAATCGCATGGTATCCCCTTTTATGTAGCTGCTCCAATATCTACAATCGATTATGACTGTCCCGAGGGGAGTTCAATACCAATCGAAGAGCGAAATACTGCCGAGGTTACACATATTTTAGGAAATAGGATTGCACCTGATGTTAATGTTTATAACCCGGCATTTGATATAACGCCGAGTGAGAATGTTAGCTCAATTATAACGGAAAAGGCAGTAGTAAGAGAGCCGTTCATAAAAGGTTTGTCGGAATTAATTAAGTAGATCTATCCTCTTTCAATATCTTCCTGGCAAGACAGACAAAGCTTGGTGAAAGGCATGGCCATTAGCCTTTCTTTCTCTATTATCTCCTCGCAGGACTCGCAAATACCGTAGGTACCAAGTTCTATTCTTTTTAATGCATCGTCAACATAGATCAGTTTTTCCCTTTCCCGGTCTGCAAGCATTAGTGACAGTTCTCTATCCCTATCGCTGGAAGCCTGGTCGTAGAAATCGCCAATATCATGCTTTAAATGGTCTGATTCAGCTCTCATTGATTCTGAAACATCTTGTAGCAGTTCTTTTCTCATAAGAAGAAGCATTTTTTTTATTTCTTCTCGCCATCCAAACTTAGACTTTCTTGTGGTCCTTTTCTTAGTTTCCTTTTTTGCCGTAGCCATCTTTATAGTAGAGTCTCCTTAAATTCATTAACCTGATAATTCCTATTGTCGCTATAAAGTACTCTAATTACATATAAATAATCGAAATTTGCTGGTCAAGAATACTATGTTTTCAGTTATAATCCAACTAAATTGTATACAAGTTTCAACTTGTCCTAAATAACCGAAGGTCTATTAAGATAAGTATATAAAATTGTTTGTCAAGAGTATTTATTTAGAGCGGCAACTAAATGGGTTAACGTTTATGGTGAAAATTAATCATAATACTCCACTATGTCATTGTCTTGCTTAATAAAATAGATTACTTAAAATAAGGTACTTAATTTTAGGATTGTCTATATGGGAATGAAATCACCGCGCCGAAGAGAATCTTGGGGATCTAGAACCGGGCTTATTTTAGCTATGGCCGGTGGCGCTATCGGGCTTGGCAATTTTTTAAGATTTCCGGTCCAAGCTGCCGAAAATGGTGGAGGGGCCTTCATGATTCCCTATATAATTGCCTTTTTTCTTATAGGAATACCGTTAATGTGGATAGAGTGGTCAATTGGAAGATACGGAGGTGCAAGAGGGCATGGAACTGCTCCCGCCATATTTAACTTGTTTTGGAAAAGCCCAGTATCTCGTCTTATCGGCGTACTAGGTCTTTGGGTTCCTCTTGTAGTCGTAATTTATTACATTTACATAGAGTCTTGGACATTGGGTTATTCAATTCATTTTCTTTTGGGGACAAGCCCTGAGCTTGCAGCAGGGGCAAATAATCCTGAAGAATTCTTAAAGCCTTATAGCAGTTTTTTAGGAACATATATTGGAGCTGGCAATGGAAATTTATTAAGCCCTTCAGTTATGGCTTATTTTGCTTTTATTGCTACTTTAGTGATAAACCTGATCATATTATTGAGAGGGGTTTCAAGAGGGATCGAAGCCTTCGTAAAGTTTGCCCTACCTGCTCTTTTTATAATGGCTATAATTCTTTTTATCCGTGTTTTAACTTTGGATACTCCCAGTGGGAATGCAATTGAGGGGCTTAACTTTCTTTGGACCCCGGATTTTAACGCCTTAAAGAACCCGGGAGTATGGGTTGCAGCTGCCGGGCAGATATTCTTTACTCTAAGCTTAGGTTTCGGTTCTATGATTGTTTATTCTTCGTATTTAAGAGCAGATCAGGACATAGTATTGAACGGACTTACCTCTGCGACTATAAATGAAACTGCGGAGGTTATATTAGGCGGTTCAATTGCCATTCCGGCTGCTGTGGCCTTCTTTGGTATTGCAGGGGCAGTCTCTATCGCCCAGTCAGGCGCGTTTAACCTGGGCTTTGTGAGTCTTCCGGCAATATTTGCCAGTATGCCCGCCGGTCAGTTCTTGGGATTTTTATGGTTCTTCCTTCTTTTCTTCGCAGGTCTTACATCCTCACTCTTCCTAACTCAAACTATTATTGCTTTTTTTGAAGATGATTTTGGGATAAGTAGAACAAAATCGGTTCTGATCACCATGGGGATAATTGTTATTAGTGTTCTAATGGTTGTTTTTGTTAACCAAACACTCGATGAGTGGGATTTCTGGGCGGGCACAATAGGAATTGTTTTCTTCGGATTAATGGAGGTTGTTATCTTTATGTGGGTTTTCGGCGGTGAAAAAGCATGGGCAGAGATAAATCGAGATGGTACAATCAAGATACCCAGATTTTTCTATTATATTCTAAGATATATTACTCCACTTTTTATGTTGATACTTCTCGGCTGGTGGGGCATAGAATTGCTTCCCGAAGAGCTTGAAAAAAGCAGTTGGACTATTTGGGTTGCAAGAGCCTATTTAGTATTGCTCTTTATAGTTCTGGCCATTTTGGTGTTTATGGCGGATAGAAGGAGGAATAATAAAGAAAATGAATCTTGATGCACTAATATTTATGTTGTCAGCGTGGGGGTTTACTTTAGGACTGCTGGCTTTTTGTATAATAATGTTGGTGAAAAATCCGAATCGCAAATCTGATATGTCAGATAATGCTTGCGAAGATAATCCGAGCCGTAATAGGCAAAATTAGATGGTATAGCTGCTCTCACTTAATAAAGATCAATTTCAGGCATATTATTATTGTTTATAAAATTTCTTTTCCCATTCCTTGTGTTTTATCTCAGCCTCACGAATAAAGGGTGCAAAAGCCGCAGCACTAACAACAAGTTTATTAAACAAGTTGAAGGGAAACTTTACCGGACGGACAAAGTCGACGAATAGTACTGCCCGAAAACCTGAAGTATCGTTCCAAACTTCATGATTATATGTGTCATCAAATATAATGCTTTCTCCCTCATTCCAGTGCATGATTTCCTTGTCTATACGGATTCTGCATTGTTCTTTTGGCTCAGGGATAATTAATCCGAGGTGATACCTAAGAACGCCATTAAAAGGTCCCTTGTGGGCCGGAATATGCTTGTTTGGAGAGAGGATTGAGAACATAGCTGTTTTCATGCCTGGGATTTTCTTAAGCAGACGTGTTGTTTCGGGACATCTTTTTGTATTTTCATCACTCTCCAGACCATATCCCGCAAGAAAAAAAGTTTTCCAGTTGTTGTCATTTGTGATAGTTTTGACCTCAGGCATTATTTCATGAAAGCTTGGGAGCTCTTCCCGTCTCTCCATAACCTGATCGATTTCTTCTCTGATTTTCTCCCAATTATCCTCAATTTCTTTAACCCAGGGAAAAGTTGAATTTTCGTAAATAGGTGGATTCCCGTATTTCGAAAATCGAACATTGAAATTCTCTACCATTTTAATGAAAGATGCAATAAATCCATTTGCATATTCCTTTGTTTCATAATCTGCTTTTCTATATTCCTCATTTTGGCTGTTATCTTGTTTTTCCTTTTTTATATCGCTCATAAATAGTCCCTTAATATTTTTTTAATCTTGAATCTGTTTATCAGGTTTAATTTTTCTTAACTTTATTATATCCTCAAATGAGTGAATAAAAAATGATATTGCCGCAATGGTAGTAATTCCTAGCACCCATGGATACCCGCCCACAATTGCAATCAAAATAAATGCGAGTGAATATACATTCCTTCTACCCAGGGGACGTAGTATTTTTAATGTTTTTCTAATGAGGGAAGTCTTTTGCGGTTCAACAAGCTTGTCCACTTCAAAGTATGTTACTAAACTTCCTGAGTTAGTATATCTTTTTAGGAAATAAAACGCCCAAATTACAAAAAACAGGAAAAAGGAGACATTTATCCCGCCTAGAACAAGTGCAATCGTATTATGTGAAATAAAATAATATCCTAAGGGGACGCCGATCAAGAAAGAAAGCACTGTAAACTGGTCTGAAATTGTATCAACCCACTGTCCCTTTTTTGTCTCCATTAATTTAACCCTTGCCACTTCCCCGTCACATCTGTCAAGTACAGTTGCAATATGCATAAAGAGTGCTCCGATTACCGGATGACCTATAGCGTAAAATATACCGCATAAAGATCCTATAATATTGATTCCAATGCTAATCATATTGGGTGTGAGAGGGGTTTTAATCAAGAGCCTGCTGGTTGGCAATGAAAATTTGCTGTTTATATTTCGTGAAATCCATCCGGTTGCTGTTTTTCCGACATAGTTAAAGATGAGATCTTCTGCTTTTTTTGCAGAGCCCTTCTCAGATGATAGTCTCATCCAATATTTTCCTGAGAACTCTTTATACTCAGCTTTTTCTTTTTCTATCAGATCTGAGACAAAGTTTTTTAGTGACTCAGAGTCCGATAAGAACTTTTCTATCAATTCGCCTGATGCGATAAAAGCCCCTACAGCATTACCTCTGTTTGCAGATATTTCTTCAACTGATGGTTCACTAATCTTGGAGTCAGCATCTTTAGATGTGTCCATTAAAATTAAAATCTCATCCTGGTTTATATCTGAATCCATGAAATTCGATAGTGTTTCAGGTGTGGTGAGTAGGTTTGATTGTACTAAGAGGTAGGGAATCGATTCGAGCTTTAGATCTGTATCAATTGAAACCCAGTCTAGATTACTTTCTATTCTGTTGTCGTTTACTAAGTGTTTTTTTAAGGAAGTGCCGCCGTCTTCAGTAATTATCGTAAAATGATTTATTCCGGCTCTTTGGGCGGTTATCACCAAACGCTTAATTTGGGGAAGCGAGCCAAAAACGGTATTTCCATAAGTGCTAAGGTCGGTGTCTTCTATACCAGTGCCGGCCGCTACAATTATTGCATGGTCCATTTTATTAACTAGTTTCTACTACTCTTAGGACCCGCTCCTGATATGATTTCGTGATGAATTTATCTGAGTTAAGTCTGGCTTTGAATAGATCACTTGGATAATCTACATCCATCCAAAATAGATCGCCTATATCGAGGGATTTAACTTTATACCCTTTCTTGATTAGACTGTGAATGGCAGAAATATACCATTTGTTCTCCGCCCCTCCAGTCCTCATTTCTTCTTCAATGGACCTCTTTAAGAGCTCTACACCTGTGTCTCTGAAAACTCTGATCCCTACTGATTCTGCCGAAGCTCGCCCAGTTAGGGTTTTACTGATATCAATTATTTTCGTTTCTTGTATTATAACTTTCATGTCTTCGTCTTCGTAACTAGTTTTGCGTTTGACTGGAAGACATATTTTTTCGTCTCTCATTCTAAGAGCCTGTTCTAAAACGTCTATTTCAAATACATCATCCCCGTTCATAACAACCATATCGCTGTCCATTTCTCCCCTTGCTATCCATAGAGAAATAAGGCTGTTGGTCGTTTGATAAAATGGGTTGTAGAGGGTCGTTATTTTCATTCCAAGTCCATCGTAACTTCTAAGAAAGTTTTCGACTTTCTCAAAACCAAAACCGACAACAATTACAACTTCATCAATTCCACAATCCCTAATATGATTGATTTGATGTTCCAATATTGTTTCGCCGCCAATTTCTAGCAAACACTTCGGTATATATTTAGTATAAGGATAAAGCCTTTTGCCTCTACCGGCTGCAAGTATGACCGCTTTCATAATATATCCTCTCCGCTTTAGAAGGCTATGGTTCTTGCTACTTGTATTATATTGCTATTTTTACTATAGGTGCAGTAATGATGTTTGATCGGATACAGATATCGTATCCATGATCCTCCTTTAATATTAACTTAAATTTATAACCTCGATTACAGTTTATGTCAATATTTATGATGCATATACTAACCAATAAGCTTCTAAAAATTGCAATATTTCTTTAAAATTAATGTTTAGAAACTCTTACCACTCTAGAAATAGAAAAAAATTAATATACTTAACTTCTAGCAACCTGTAATTTTTTTGGCTCAGGTTTTACATTTGTAATATTATTGTTTTCATCAACATAGACCAGCTTCGGGGCATGTTTCTTGCACTCAGATTCATCATAAGTGGCGAAGCTTGCGATTATCACGCGGTCTCCTTCTCTAGCAAGATGAGCCGCAGCACCGTTAACGCATATTACGTTTGAACCCCTCTTAGCCTCTATAACATAGGTCGTAAATCTATTGCCGTTTGTAATGTTGAATATATGAACTTGTTCATAGTGGAGTAAATCTGCGGCATCCATTAGATCCCTATCCACAGTAACGCTGCCTTCATATTCTAAATCGGCTTCCGTAACTGTTGCCCTATGTATTTTTGATTTGAGAAGTGTTCTGTCCATAATTTAACCTCCTTACATTATATACATTAAAGTTTCATGTTATCAATAAGCCTTGCATTTCCTACTTTCGCTGCTACGGCTACTAAATCTCCCGATTGGGCTTCTTCCTTACTCTCTAACGTTCTTCCATTTCTTATTTCTAAGTAATCTATATCGTATATCAAAGATTTATTAAGAATGTCTCTTCCTCTCTGAATAAGGTCTTTAACGTCATTGTGACCTTGATCAAAACTTTTTGTTATTTCCCTAAGCGCTTCTGAAAGAGCTTTTGCATGTTTCCTTTCCTTCTTAGATAGGTACGCATTTCTTGAACTAAGCGCGAGCCCGTCATCTTCTCTTATAATAGGCAGTCCGATTATTTCAATCTCTAGGTGAAGGTCTCTTACCATCTTCTGTATGATTATTAACTGTTGATAATCTTTCTCTCCAAAAATTGCTATATCAGGTTTGACAATATTAAAGAGCTTCAAGACAATTGTCGCTACACCTTTAAAATGCCCCGGTCTAAATTGGCCGCAGAGTGGTTTCTGGAGCTCCTCAACTTCCACGTAAGTCTCAAAGCCGTCTGGGTAAATCTCGTTTACATCCGGTAAAAAAACCACATCTACTCCAATTTCTTTGATTTTTTTAAAATCACCTTCTAAATCCCTAGAATATTTTTTGTAATCCTCATTAAGACCAAATTGAGTTGGATTTACAAAAATACTCACTATAAGGAACTCGCCCTTCTCTTTTGCCTTTCGGATCAAGCTTATATGTCCTTCGTGAAGCGCTCCCATTGTTGGGACAAATGAAATTATGCGCCCTCCTTTCCTGACACTATTTGAAAGGGTCTGCATATCATTAACCTTATCAACAACTTTAATTGAATCTTTTTCAGTCATATGAATGCTCTGAAGAGGGGAAAGCCCCATTTCTTACCTCATTAACAAATTCTTTTGTAGCCTTAGTCATAATTTCTCTTATGTTTGCATATTTTTTCACAAACTTTGGAAGAGGCTCTTCTGATAAACCGACCAGGTCATGTATTACGAGCACCTGGCCGTCACACTCTGGGCCTGCTCCTATTCCAATTGTTGGGATATTTATAGAGCGTGTTATCTTTTTTGCAAGCTTATGCGGGATGCTCTCCAAAACTAACGAGAATGCGCCTGCATTCTCTATTTCTTTTGCAAGCGATATTAACTTGGCGCCTTCACCCTTCTCTGTGCCTTGTACTTTGTATCCACCCATATCATGGACTGACTGGGGGCGAAGTCCTATATGCCCCATCACAGGAATCCCGGATTTTCTTATAGCTCGAATTGTATCAATGTAGTCCTGGGTTGTCTCAAGCTTTACCGATTCGGCTCCTGTTTCTTTTATGAAACGCCCGGCGTTTCTTACTGCATCTTGCTTAGAGGCTTGAAAGGACATAAACGGCATGTCAGCACACAGATGAGCATTTTTAATGCCTCTGAATACTATTTTAGTGTGGTATATCATCTCATCCATAGTTACAGATAGAGTATTAGGTGCGCCCTGGATTACATTTCCTAGTGAGTCCCCAACTAAAACTATGTCAACTCCCGATTCGTCTACTATTTTTGCCGTAGGTGCATCATAAGCTGTAACCATAACGATCTTCTCTTTATTCTTCATTGAGCTTATGGTTGGTACAGTAATTTTTTTCATATCAGTAGTCCAAACGTAAAAAAACCAGATCGGGGATATAGCCCCTACTGGCTTATTGATTTCAATTCATATAGGTACGGCCTGTGTTCCGTCCTGAGTGTATGTTTATCAATTGTTCCTCCGTCTCGGTCTTATAAGAAGATCCAAGCGGCAATACTTATAATATAAAAGCTCTTATACAATAAAGAAATCAAGCAAAATGTCAATAATTTTTGATTTCGTTTTTTTGCCATAGACTCGAATTTAAAGTTTAATATTATTAGGCGAATATTCTCCACTTAGTGGATTGTTGGGTTTCAATATTGAGGATTTTATACGAATGGGAATTAAAATATTTCAAGTTGATGCTTTTGCAGATAAACCTTTCACAGGAAACCCGGCAGCAGTCTGTGTTCTCGAAAAACAAATCGAAGAGCTCTGGATGCAGGATGTAGCTAGTGAGATGAACTTATCAGAGACCGCATTTTTATACCGTGTAGAGGACGGTTTTAATCTAAGATGGTTCACTCCCACTTTGGAAGTTGACCTTTGTGGTCATGCAACGCTTGCCAGTGCACATGTTTTATGGGAGATGGGTTACTTAAAACCCAGTGAGGAGGCTAGGTTCCATACACGATGCGGTTACCTTCATTCAGCAAATGGATACCGTACACCGATACAAGGGGAAGAGTAATATTACTGGAATCATACTGTCACCAACGCTCGAACGAGTGCAACAATCGATTATCTTTGCGAGACAAAGGGTGCCCCACGATTGCTCAAGACCCTCGCGCGCTGTTTTAGTTCATAAACTCGAGCAAAAGCGATTAAAAATCGAATGGATCAAAGACGATGCGCACTTCACCATCTGCCGTATCTGTATTTGCAACGAATTGGGTAGGCGCGTTAACATCTATGACATTGAAGTCCTTACTATTCGCGAAACTCCCCCCGCCACAGCCCCCGAAACCGGGACAGTCACTGCCGCCAGGGTCACAACTACTAGTAAACCCACCCCCTTCGCCGCCGCCGCCGCCATATCCGCCGCCGCCTCCTCCTCCCTGAGACACCGAGCCCGCATCACCGCCCTGACCATTGCCGCCAACATTAGGTGTACCATTGAGCCAGGTCGTGTTGAAGAAAGTGCCTAATCCGGCCTGTGGCTGGCCTCCATTGCCGCCAATCCCGCTGCTGCCGCCCGTACTATCATTGTTACCAGCTCTACCCCCAGCACCCTCGCCAGAATCGCTGCCGCCCGTGCATTTGCCGCTATTGACGCCGGCACCAGTACCTGGGACCCCGCCGAACGCAATCGCTGTGCCGCCGTCCTTGCCACGATCGCCATCGTCTGAAAGACCGGAACCGCCGCCACCGCCGCCACCACCCGCGATCAGCAGCACATCATTTTCGAGATTTAAGTCAGATGTGTCGGTGTTTTCGAGGTTCTTGAAAGTGACTAAAGTCGACGTCCCACCCTGGCCGCCGACGATATCGTGAGACCCTGCTTTGCCCAGAAAGTAGTAGATCCTGCTTGGCCATATGAAGAGATCACGAAAATTTCCCACAGCGCTGAGCGTCTGGGCAAAGCCTCCCAAGCCTCCATTGCCTCCACAACCAGAGATAAAAGAACAACCGACGAAACTATCGCTTCCACCGCCCCCTTTGGCGCCCCAGGCTTGAATCCATATAGGGGTCAAATCATCAATGTTCGAATCAATGATCTGAGCGATAGGGAGAATATCATCGATCATATCCATTGTAGAAACCTCCGTTCCCAGAACACAGGTGACGAGTGAATCACTGTTATAACGACTACAGCCAATAGTAAAACTTTCAAGTTTTCTGGCTTGAACACCGGGCAGCTCCTTGAATGCCGAAACGCCGCTACTTGCAGTACCAAAAGCCACATCCGAATCATGAGAAACGGCAGCCTCCACCGTATCTGTTTTCCCGTTATTATCCGTCACAGTAAGAAACGCTATATAATCCCCTGGGGGTAAGAGAACCGAGTCAAGCGACCCTTCCGGCACATCAAATGATGTAACGGGTCCGGCCACCGTGTCCCCGTTTAGGTCATCTATCCGGAAGGTATAAGAAATGATCTCACCATCGGGGTCGAACGAGTCACTCGCATCCATGACCACCCGGCCCGGTACTTGAGTGGATTCTGCGGCTGTCAGCACCGCGGTCGGAGACTGATTGCCATCATTATTGTCATCACATCCGATAAATGAGACAGATACCAAAAGTAGAAAAGCTATAAACGATAACAATGTGTTATTCTTTATACTCCAACTCCTCTAAGAATATTTTCTTAATGATATTTATACTATAGCTGAATTTTGATCAAAGGTGCGTTTTGTAATGAAAATAACTGACGATGTACTCCAGTTTCTGAAGTAAACAATATTCCCACCGTTTCACGTACAGCCCAAGCCGATAGGAGTCATTAGGCTCCCCCGTCTCTTGCTCATAAAGCCACTAATATTTGAAAGGTTAGATTGGGAATAAATGAATATTATGAGTTCATAATTCCAACTTAAACCGAGCTTGACATAAGGGGAGCAGTATAGCATTACCACATGCACAAGAAGAATTTTAGAGGAGTCATTTGAGACCGGGTTGAATTTATTTATATCTAAACTTATATCATGTAATCTATGATACTTTGAATCATCATAGATTTAAATAAGCTCATTATATAATGGAGGAACCCGTCATGTATAGAGGTAGATATTTATTTTATTTTATTGCACTGATCATATCAGCTATAACAATCAGCACAGATTACTCAGTTGCAGATGTTCTTTGCAGGAACAATAAAAGAGGGGTTCTAAAATTAAGACCTGATGAGTGCAAGAAAAACGAAACGCAAGTTGATCTCAGTGATATAGCTACAGATCCTAAACTTGACGCTAAACGGTGGATCTGGCTTGGTGAAGGTGAAGGAACCTATTGGTATGTGCCTGCTATATATCTTCCCGCAGTAGAATGGGATTCAACTGATCCTCGGAACTATTCACCGGTACTCGATCAGACCGTATGGCATATAGAGCGATATGAGAACGGATATTTCTTTGGCCCTATAGTTGTTCAAATAGGTTTGAGACCTCCCTTGTGTCAGTATATGATCGGCTCTGTTACTCCGGACGGTAGAGTGTATATTGCCTTCAATCCACTCACCACTTTCCCGATAGGAAATCCATCACTTACAATCGGTTTAGGTCATATGATTCTCAAAAATGGAGATTGGACTTTTAACATGCAGATGTCCTCAGGTGTTGCATCAAACCAGGTCGCGCATTGGGCCTTCATGCTCGAGTGTAAACCAGGTGAGGAATGTTGGGAAGATCTGCCAGGAGTGCAGAAGAGCCTCCCTGAATTTTTCTCAAATTGCGAGGACGAGTCCTAATTCTCTATTATTAGATTCTGTCAACGTAGTGACCTACCCCCTATAATAGGACCATAGTTTAAGTTAGATTTTTAGTAGAAAACCCTATATATAGAAGGTCATGAAGGCTAGTTGGCTTTGTTCATAATTTCAACTTAAAACCGAGCTTGACTAAAGGGGAGCAGTACAGTTGTGGGGGAAGTGATGGTTTTTTAAAAATCTCTTTACTTGAAATTAGATTTTTTATATTCTTAAAGTGATAGCATCGTTTGTAGTATAACATCCCTCATAGGGAATTATGCTGCATTTTTGCTGCCTAACTAATAGTTAGGCAGACTGCTACTTAGAAATATGCCGAAAGACGAAATCGAAAGACAATTCTCTGGCGTGATGGGCAAGGATTATGAGATCCATAACCTGATCTGCCCTAACGCCGTCGAGATGAGGTCCCGGATCGGGTTGTTGGTCGCATCCTTTGATTCATCCCATAGAAGCGGTCCAGTCTCAGTCGTGGAGATTGGCTGCGGCTCGGGCTGGGCGACTGTGCCTATCCTTGAATCGCGCGAGGATTTGAGAGTCGTCGCAATTGACAACGAGCCGACCATGCTTTCTCAGGCCGAGACGACCCTAGCGAATTGGCTTGATACCGGACGGATATCGTTGATCGAGGCAGATGCCGTATCCGCGGTGGCTGAAATGCCATCAGAGAGCGTAGATATAGTAGCGTCTGTGTATGTTATTCATAATCTTCCCAAGTCGTACCGCTCAAGCCTCATTCGAGAGGTTTTTCGGCTTCTACGCCCCAATGGACTATTTCTGAATGGTGACCGCTACGCCCTAGATGATATTCACGCACACACAGAGGTGATGCAGCGTGAAGCGCGACACTACATTAAGACCCTAAGCTCGCTAGGCCGGTATGATTTGCTTGAGGAGTGGATCACGCATCTTTTCGACGATGAGAATCCAGATCGGATCATGCGGGAGACAACAGCTATCTCCGAGATGAAAGACGTCGGCTTTCGCGATATCAAGATCTTATTCCGTGATGAAATCGACGCTTTAGTGCACGCCATGAAATGAGCCAGCAGGAGGATTTAGCTATGAGATCCTCAACTATAGATAGAGAGAGGAGAATCAATGAATATTTTGAGTTCATAATTCCAACTTAAACCGAGCTTGACAGAAGGGGTGCAGTGCAAGATTCTAATAAATAGTTAGGCTAAAAAAATGCATTTAGAATCATTCGAAGCAGAAATTACACAAAAGCTAAAGTGGAAAAAGGTTGAAGAGATACCAAATTTTCCATTGAATAGTTATGAAGATGTAATTAAGAATGTGAATGCAGGTCAATTTGAAATAGGTATTGATTATAGTGTTGCAAATGCTGCTGAATGGTTATATGGTAAGAGTCACGCTATTTTATTTCTTCTTCTTGCTTCTCCACCATATATTATTGCATTGTTATCCATGATATTATCAATTGTATTAGGTAACCATTGGCTTCTTATTGGGTTTGTGATTGGATTTGCTGGGCAAATATTTTCAAATCCATTCAATCCATTTAGAGGGTTTATGACAATAATAGCTTGGCTATCCTTATTATTACTAGTTTATGGATTATGGACGGGACAAGAAACTATTACTTACCTTTCTGCTTTCTATATAGTTCCATTTTTTATAAATAGGTTCTTATATAATATGAATCAAAAAAAACTGAAAAATGTAGCCATGAAGTCAGAAAGAGTGTTTGTTTACCTTTACCAAAATCGAGGTCTCGGATTAAAAGATTTATCAACCGGACAAACTTATTGGTATTTTGAAAAAGAATAATTAATTCCTAAATATCACAGGTTCAGCAAAATTATATGATTTTAAATTGGGAATTTCGTTGAACAAACCGGAGTAAGGAATAAAGATCTGTTTGCAAAGAAATATGTAGTCGGAGAGGAATGTTTTGTGTTAAAATGAGCTTATCTTTGTGAGACAATGGGAAAAAAAGTTTATGCGCAAAATGGGTTTATTACTCCGAAGCGGGATTTGAAGTCATTTGCCCCTACATGATCATAAAAGATAAGAATTGTTATATTCATCAACAAATTACTTTTGAAGTTTGTACTTTAGTATCTACAAGGAGGCAGTTTCATGAGAATAATCCAGTATTGTATCGTCTCAGTACTTATATCAATCCCACTGATTCTACTAAATTCATGTTATAGAGACAGTTCGCCATCTGACAGTTTGGGCAATGCCGTTGTCAAAAATACCGTAGTCATAGGAGGGCTTTTCTCCTTAACCGGCAATTGGTCTACGCTTGGAAAGGCAAGCAACGCTGCGATGGAAATAGCAGTAGAGGATATCAATAAATTCCTAAACGATAACGGCAAGAATATAATTTTTGATGTTGATGTAAAAGACACTGTTCTTGACCCTGATATGGCTCTAGAAAAGCTTGTGGAGCTAAACGACTCAGGCGTTAAGTTAGTCATAGGCCCTATGTCGAGCGCCGAAGTCGCAGTAATAAAGGACTTTGCGGACGATAATGCAATCCTCATCGTATCGCAATCCAGCACTGCCGGAAGTCTATCAATCGCCGGAGACAACATATTCCGGTTTGTTCCCGACGATTCGCAAGAGGGAATGGCGATAGCTACGCTTATGAATAGGGACGGAATTAATACGATAATTCCCGTATTCAGGAACGACGTCGGTAATAAGGGACTTGAAATTGCTACAAGAGCGAGTTTTGTATCAATGGGCGGCAAGGTTGAGGACAGCATCGAGTACGGCACGGATACCACAGACTTTTCAAACGTCGTAGATGAACTTTCTTTTAGAGTAGGTTTAGAAGTTGAAAGATCGGATACGGAGCAGGTCGGTGTCTATCTCGCCGGATTCGATGAAGTTGTCGATTTATTTCAATTGGCAAAAAACGAACCAATCCTCTCCTCGGTTCGCTGGTATGGAAGCGACGGGGTTGTGTTCAGCGAAGCCCTTACCGAAAACACCGGAGGCTCTTCGGAATTTGCCGAAAACGTATATTATCCGAACCCTATATTCGGTCTTGACCAGTCCCTGGAGACGAGATGGGGGCCTATAGCCGATGAAATCGTTTCGCGTACCGGCGATGAACCCGACGCATTCGCCCTATCCGTATACGACATTGCCTGGGCAATAGCGTTGGCATATGTTTCAGCTGATGAACCCGACAACATCGACTCTCTCAAAACCGCCTTCGTATCCGAAGCTAATTCTTTGATGGGAATCACCGGCTCAACGGAGCTTAACGCTGCCGGAGATAGAAAAACCGCTAACTTTGACTTCTGGGGCGTCAGGATGGATGGAGAGGCATTTGCTTGGAAGAAGATCGCCTTTTACGACGCGTTATCCGATACGATTACCAACTTTGAATAACTCCTGTAAGTAAATTATCATAGAATATAAATATTTAAGCTTATCTTAATTTTTAAGGAACCTAAATTTTCTATGTCCAATTTCCCAAAAATCATAATAAGGAATAGTCTAATTCCTTTTCCCCTTAAAGGTATTTAAGAAGCTTTATACTTCTCCCCATTAAGAAGCTAGTAGAATTAAGCTAGTAAAAACTCGATGCGGCTACCTTCATTCAGCACTTGGCTACCGTACACCGATTCAGGCGGAAGAAGAGTACTACAGGGTTCATAATTCACACGAAAACGCTGCTTGATATAAGGGGAGCTGTACCAGTGCACACACTTACGTGCCTTCAGTCCGTTCAAAACGGGGGGTTAGTACATCGGTCTGCAATCATTTGCACAACGGAGATACAGCCGTTCTCAATATTGCTCTGCATATTCTTTAACTTCTCGGGGGCACTCGAGCCAATTATAAGATGTATACCGAGAGGGGGTGGCCCGTCTGCAGCAGCAGCCAAACTCTGTTTGAAGAAGTTGAGCGCAAAATCAGTGCGATCGTCGACTTCGCGAACATCAAACCCGGCATCATTAAGAAGAGTGCGCATTTCTTCTGGCGTTGTCAGGTGACTGGTAACTGCCGATTCCGCCCACGGCACGGGAAAGGAAAAGCTTTCATCACTTTTTTTCATCACATCGTAAATACAAAGCGTCGCGCCAGGTTTCATAACCCGTGCAATTTCACTATAGAGCGCTGCTCGCTCCGGGATATTCATGGCAACGTGGATAGTGATCACCGCATCGAAGGTTTTACTTTCAAAGGGCATGTCAAGAGCGCTGGCAACTTTGTAGGTCACCTTGCTGCCTAGGCCGGTAAGATCCGTTAGTGTCTTAGCGATTGAAATGTATTCAGGCGTCAAGTCTATGCCCGTTACTTTACATCCAATTTTCTCGGCCATGTAGCGTGCAGTGCCGCCTATGCCACAGCCTATATCAAGAACATGTTGATCCTCGCTCAAGGACATCTTGTCGATGGCATGTGCAGTGGCTTCGCGCCCGCCTATATGATACTCATCAACAGGAGCCAAATCTTCGGGCTGCAAGCAGTTTAAGTCTGTGCCAGCAGCCTCAAGCCCCTTGAAAATACGCTCCAATAGGTCTGTAACCCCGTAATGTTGAGCTACTGCTCTTTCAATATTTTCCATATTTTAATATCCTCTCTTCTTATATCCAGATAAAAAGAGTTTGTACCCCCAGATATCACCAATTCAAATCCGCCAGAAACCCATTTTATTATACAATAATATAGCAGGTTAAGAGCGTTTTGTAATGGAGCAGTGGTAAGAGGAAATCAATCCCAATTGCAGATTGACAAATCTCAATCTTTTTTAGATTAAAGCTTCAATTCCAACTTAAACCGAGCCTGACAAAAGGGGAGCATAAAACCTACTTAACTAGCTGTATATATTGGATATTTTAGGGGGAAATGAACTCTCTAGTAGACATCAAACAGGTTCTAACCTTGTCCACCCAACCACGCATCTATGACCCATCTAGCCTAATATCAAATCTGGTAATGAAAAATCAGTCGGTATTAAAATTGGAAACTAAAAAAAGCATTCCAAATGCGCTCTAAGAACCAGAACACGGCAAGAGAACCGATTAGATATGCAGGTAGGAATTTTGCAATTCGGGGCCATGTGAAGGGAGCCCTTTTTAATAGAACCCATACAATTAGAACTAGGCCTACGAATAAAAGCTGTCCGATTTCGATACCAACGTTAAAGGAAAAGAGCGCAAGAGGTATATCAGTCTGGGGAAGTCCGACCTCGCTGAGAGCACCTGCGAAACCTAGTCCATGCAGTAGTCCGAAGAGTCCGGCTATAATCCATGGGTAGCAGTTCATTAATGTATTGCGGGATTTAAAAGATCTGTAGAGTTCTATAGCTAGAAAGTAGATACTAACAGCGATGGCAGCTTCAGTAAGCTGTTGGGGAACGTGAACGAAACCCAAAGCCGCAAGCGCAAGTGTGATACTGTGACCTGCGGTAAAAGCAGTGACGGTCCAAAGAAGCTGCCTGCTCCAGCCTACTATTAACACTAGACCAAGAATAAAAAGTAGGTGATCGAAGCCCTCAAGTATATGCCCTGTTCCTAGTATGAGATAGGTCTTAAAAACTGATAGTGAGGACTGACGTTCGGGTATTACAAAGGAGGATTCGTCAGCGGTTAGAACATGCGTGATCGAACGGCCGTCCAATAGCTGTATTCTTAGTAGCACATCTGCCTTACTACTAGCGATATTCTCTACGCTAACGGTCTTTCCAATTAACCCTCCCGCGCACTTAAGATCCCAAGTCGCTAAAGCTCCGTTATCTATATATTCGAAATCGACTTTCCCAACCCCCTCACAGTCAGGAGGCAAAACCGGCCGTAGTGTTGCACCCCTAGGTCTTACTACAGGTTCCTTCCACCGGACCGTTACGGTTCCGGTCACAGTTTCCTTTAATTCATATAAAGAAGGGGCGAATATGTGCGCAAGCGAGGGCAATGCAGAGAGTAGTCCGAAAAAGAAAATGAATAATGCGGTGTAGCAAAGCCTCATCGAGCACGCTTTCATGACGTCTTCGCCTCCTCGATTACAATATCGTATTCCTGTTTTAGCTGCTCTAGACGGAGGTCGAGCCACTCGGCCGCAAGCTTATGCAGTAGCCTCCCCTTCACTTTTTTCCTTATATTTTTAAGAGGAGGAACATAGGGTTCAGTACGCTCATGAATATAGACAAGGTGAACCCCGTATCGTGACGGTATAGGACCAGACCACTCTCCAACCGGTGCGTCCTGCAACTCATTTGTGAACCTGTACCCAAACTTCCTCTCAATCTCCTTGTCGGGAAGAGGCGGGAGCACGGACTCTATAAACGCCTTTGGCTCAAGCGCTGTAGCTTCTTCAGGAGAAAGGTTTTCAGACTTAATCTTCGAAAGGAGCTCATTAGCGTGCTTGCCGGTATCTTTGCCGTATTTGAGCTCGTTCACAGTAACGTGTGTGATACGCGTCTTCCCGGGGATCATGAACTTTTCCCCGTTCTCGCGGAGATACGCCTCCAACATCTCATCACTCGGCAGCCTCATTAGAACAGGTGCCCTTATCAGACGTCTCGCCCCGTCTACTAAGATACGCCTCACAACTAAGTCTCCTTCATGGAGACCTAGGTCTAGAGCATCCAGAGCTCGTTCAGCTTTACTTTTAGGCTCATGTGGATTTTCTTCAACGAACCTTGCGATCTGGGAAAGCCGCTCCTCTACGACCTTCTGTTTATGTAGTCCGAGATCAAGCGCATACCTGTATAGCACTTCCCGGTCTACTATCGTGTCTACTATATTCCGGTTTTCTTCGGCTGTAGGCGGTCGCCCTAACGTATTTTCAAATTCCGCCCGTGCCAGGGCTATACGGTAATTGGGGATTACAATCCTAGCGCGCTCCCGAGCACTGAATGCACCCTGACTAAAGAGGACTGCTGCAAAGATTAACGCGCCAACGATAATGAAATGTAAAGCCGGCGAAGCAAGAATTCTCATCACTATTGGGGTTCATACCATATAGAAGAAGTCCAGGCCCTTTCCTGTATGGCGGGCTGTACTATCGCGTCGCTCTTCTCGTTATTACAGCATTGCGTGGCATTAACGGCCATTGCGGGGTCGTTTGCCTGAAGCTCTGCCAGGTCTTGTCTGCACCTGTTCGGTGTGAGCGGGTTAAGCCCGAAGTTTTCCATGCAATATAGCGTACTGTAACGGCATACCGGTCTTTCGAGCACGCGCACGTAATAAAAGGCCCGCTCCGTGGGGTCAAAATCGGTATCTTCCCAGACAGCGCATAGTGAAGGGAATCCGCTTCCCTTAAGCTCACAGCTCTTGGTCACTCCTTTCTGAGGTTTAATTGGATTTCCTTTCTTCCCGGCTACTCTGAGAACACTTTCGTGCGTGTTCCCTTCCGAGTCGACCCAGCCTTTAATTATATGTACCTGCTCGAGCGGCGTGCCGATAAAATCGTCCATCCACGCAGCTGCAATAAAACGCGGCCCGCCCGCATCAAGCGGCATTTGAGGCAGGTCTCCTCCCATGGACACTCCCTCTGCGTACCCTATCGGGACAAAGTCCTGGCTGCAGAGATCTTCGGGAAAGTCCCAGCCTCCGAAAAACCTTACTACAATTCGCGTTCCGCTGGTCCCGTATGTCTCTTTACGTCTTAGTGCTTCGAAAATCGAGTCGCGTGAGTTTTCCTCTGCCCATACGACCGAGTGGCCGCCTGAGCTGTTTTGTATGGTGCTCGGAGAACGTACCGGAATTGCGTCATCGATTCCCAGGTGTCCGGGCCAGAGGGCGTTCTCAGGGTGCCAGCCCATCGTGCCCGTATGGGTATCGGAAGAAGCTACAATTCCCGCTTTAAAAGGGTTGAACCCGTCGAACCTCTCCTGCGCTAACGCTAAACCGTCCTTCAAGATATTTCTTACATAAGAGCGCTCGTTAAAATCAGACGGTGGAGGCGGCCCGGATGAGCTTCCTCCCCCCGCTCCTACAGATGCAAGCAAGCTTGTGGTATCTAGGAGCTCAAAGTTGCAAAACTCGTCCGTCGTTTCCACTCCAGCTTTAAATCTCGGGTCATACCTGCATTCACTGCTTCCTTTATCCTGATAAATCTCGACCAAAGACTCGAACCGGGCTTTATTTCTCGCGTTTATTATATCAGGCGGGTCAAACCACTGAGGTGGAATAAAAGGCATCTGTCCGCCGCCCAGGTTTGAGTTATGCGGTATGACAATCACATCGCACCTGGTGCCAATACCGTCCGTGATATTTCCCCCGAGCAGACAATCTCGCTCGAGTCCGAGCCATAGTTTTTCAGGCAGCGGATGAGTAAGCAGAGTCTCGTTCGGCGGAGGAAGCGGTATTCCGAAAAAATTAGGGGGCACTCCGACACCGTCGGGCCCACCCTCAAGCGGATTTTCATTAACTTCAACAGCCATATCGATTGCCGTAATGGGTGTTCTGAGCACTCTGTCGTTTCTGAATATTACGTTCCTGTGCCAGTTCGTTCCACTCGGAGTGGAAGTGTTTTCATACGCTATGAATGTGGTAAACGAGCAGTTAGACGATCTGTCGTATTCCTCCTCAGCAGCAGCCTGAAACTCTTCCCAAACCGCAAGCTCCGAAAGTGCGCATTCCTCAGGGTTATTCAGGCAAAGCGGCAGATGTGTATTCTTTGATGAGGGGCTGACGTTCATTGGGGTGAGCATCCGAAACGCAGCGGACGCGCTACTCCGTTGAAAGTTCGGGACCGGCAATACGTTAGGACCCCAGTAAAAACCGTTTATCATTCGGCAGTCCATAGATCGGCGTCCGGGGGCGTCTATACCCAGAAAATCTTTACAAATACCCATTTCGCCGAAATACTCTGAATGGTCCGTTACCATGCCCCAGTCAGTGGATCTGTCGATCATTACTTCTACCGTCTGAAGCCCAATGGGATTTGGAAGAGTAAGAATGCCCTCTCCTTTAGCAAAACGGTATGCCCCGCGAGGAGTGGTCTCCACAAAACGTGTGGAAGCATCGAACGAAAGTCCGGTGTGTAAGTGGGTCGTCCCGAAAAAGGGCTGTCTCAAAGGGTCGTAGTTATCACACCTGACCCTATTCTCAGTTATCTCGAAAGTTACTTCCTGAGCCGAGATAGACATTGGGAAAAAGTTTGTTAGAAAAATTAAAGAAAAAACTCCCCCCAATAACGCATAGATATTCATACTTTGCCCCCTTTTTAGTAATCTATAAATTATATGAAGTCTGTATTAATATGGTACCATGTCTAAATTGTTAAATGAAGCTACTGTATAGGTTCACTACATATGAGACAAAGAGGAGGGGTTTTTTGGTATTTATCAATAATGCCATTATCCCTTAAGAACTGCAATAGAAC
>PVMK01183738.1_pt1 | contig 21683 bp, 19 predicted proteins | sample 1853481 | NCBI WGS metagenome assembly PVMK01 (sample SAMN08533507, study PRJNA380276) | Marine sediment metagenome, whole genome shotgun sequencing project.
TTTCTATTCTTTGCTCCGCAGATTTTCCGTAGTTTCTTTCGTCCGTTCGCATACCAATTTTACAAAACTAGATAAGCTCAGCTTGACGCGCCAGTGACGTAAAGCAAGTTAGCGCATTAACTGTATTACCACCTCAACCATCCCATGCTTCTACTTATTTATAATTAATCCCACTCTGAAGCTTTTTCATATTCTTTTCAAAAAGGTTCAGGTTCATTTTCTAAATTATCATCCCCAGAAGAAATACCACCAAAAATATCCTTTACTGGAACAAATTCTTTCTTTATAGACTTATCTTGATTAGGTTGGGGTATATTAGATTGGTTTAGTTTAGATTGTATTAAGGGACCTTCAGGTATACCTCTAGGTGTACCTTGTACACTACTTAACCCTTTAGAAGCCATATTACGCTTACGTTCGGCGCCCTTTTTCCCACCTGCAGACTTCATTAAATTTCGTAGTCTATTTTTTTCTCTGTATTCTTCTAACTCAGGTGAAATTAGTTCCCCTTTGACTACTTTGAAGAACGATAAAACACGTTCAGTCAACCCAGCTTCAATATCTTCCACCGGATAACCCAGATACTTTGCAAGCTCATCAAGCTTAGTAGGAACGGATTGATTAGGCCAACACTCCAGATAAATTGATACCCATACGAAACGTTCGCTAGGAGTCATCAATTTATATCGCTTATCTGCAATGATGTTGCTGGCGTAGCATAGGAAGGCTGGCGCTTTCATAGCTTGTCTCCTTCCAACACATGACTAATAGGCGGATTTCTATTTAACCTTGAACCAGTTTTTGCAGCTTTTACTAACGCTTTTTTAATGGTTCCCCACCGGGTTGATATATCTGGGGTAACCTCTACCATTAGTCGGTATAGTTCTCCCCAGCCTCTGCAAATATCGCTTCTGCGTCGCACTTTTGTGCTTCGCATAGATAGAAACAAACACGCTCGCCTTTCAGGTGTCGACGCTTTTCGCCAGTTGGGTCAAGTGGACAGATGGGCGCGCTACATGCTTGCGAATTTTTTGCAGGTCTCCATGTTCATTTCGGATCACCTCTACCTTGACTGGCAGAAATACGCGCTTGCGCCAGGCCTCTACGTCAGCCGCATCCACGCCGTGCAGTTGTCAGACAACTTGATTGGTTTGGGAAATGTGCCTGCTTTCACCCATGACCAGATAGATGAGCCAGAAACGCCAAGGCGTTCTTTGAGGTGGTTTAAGCGCAGAAATTGTGTTGGAGGCGCTACAGATTGTTGCGGAGTGTGATACTCATAGCGAGTACTCCCTATAAATCAGCGAGGCAGATACATTTATCCGTATCGCCGAACAGCTAGGTCAAGAACGTCGCCTAGTCGCTGTATGGGCAGTCCACACTCATTAGATTCGGCCATCTCAGAACCGACCTGCTCTAGGCTTGCCAGCCCCGCTCTTATTTGCTAACTTGTTGGCAGCGTGTCCAACGGTATCCAAGTGCGCATTATCATTCTATTCTATGCCGCTAACTTGCAAGGATGCAAGTGTTTGGGGCATTTCTGGCAAGAAAATTGCTAGTTGCTACTTGTAAAAATAATTAGGGGTCATGGATTGTATTTCTGCGAGCTGAAAAGATACTCCCGAAACGTACTGTTTATCGGACTCTTACACTTTCTCTTTACCAGAATTAATGCAACGATTAACTTGATAATGTCTTTCTCGTACTCCAAAGAATCCAGCCCTTTTTATTTATTCACGTAAAATCTTTTCCAGCTTCTTCTGTTAAAACGTTATTTTTTAAAGTCATGCAACTACTTTTCCGTGTTTGATGGTCGATACATTACTAACAGGCTTCGCCATTTCATCAATCATATTTGCCCACGTTTGCATCATTTCTTTACGCTCTGGTAAATACTCGGCACGGTTATAACTAGCGCGAGTCTTGTCGCGTCTGCATGTGCTAGTTGCCGCTCGATGTAGTCAGATCGGGTAACGCATTTCGTTTAACATAGTGCTAGCGGTCGAACGAAAGCAATGTGCGGTAAATCTGCCGCCATAGCCCATACTCTCAAGCGCACGATTTAGCGTGGTTGGACTCATACAGGTTTTAGGGTAGCGATAATTCGGGAATAGTAAGCCATTTATTCCAGTGAGGGTTTGTAGTTCCAAAAGTAATTCTACTGCTTGCTGAGAAAGTGGGACTGTATGCGCTTCGCGCATTTTCATACGCTCTGCGGGTATGTGCCACTCTTCTAAATCCAAGTCAAACTCTTTCCATTCTGCCTCCCGTAATTCTACCGTTCTAACAAAGGTGAGCATCAATAGCTTTAGGGCGATAACAGTAGAGCGATATCCACCGTAGCTTTCAAGCGCATTAATAAATTTAGGAATGTCTTTTTTTGTAAGGGGTTGGCTGTGTTTGACTTTAGATTTATCAATTACACCCTTTAACATAGAGCTTGGATCGCTATCTACTAGAAGATGCGCTGCCGCATATCGGAATACCGCGCCGACCCACTGCCTTATCAGTATGGCTACAGTTTTAGAGTCGCGCTTTTCTACCCTCTTGATGATTGCTAGTAGGTGCGCCGCCGTTATAGATCGCATGGGTAAATTGCCGATATGTGGGTATACATCGGCCGCTAGTGTACTTTCAATCTGTCGTAGATAGTTGGGCGCCCATTTTGATCTACGTTGATCTATCCAACTCCTAGCAACAACATAAAAGTTATTGGCGTTATCTCCCAATTGTGCGGCCTTTTGAGATTGCCTGTCATGCGCAGGATTTATGCCTTGCTTCACCAGCAAACGGGCTTTATCACGTTCCACACGGGCATCTATATAACTTACGGTAGGGTACTCGCCGACGGAGTAAACATTTTCCTTTCCATCTATGCGATACTTCCAGCGCCATAGCTTAGATCCGTTGGGTTTTACCAGTATATATAAGCCGCCGAAGTCAGATAGTTTGTAAGGTTTTTTCTTAGGTTTGGCTTTCTTTATTGCAATATCGGTTAGGGGCATAATATGGGTACTCCTAAATTGATACCCCCAATAGTACCCCCTTTTTCTGTGGACTGCAATGGACGGGAAAAAACGACATGAATAGAATAGCCAGCATTAAAGCCTTATATACGGTATTATCTGGACTACTGTGGACGGTATAAATAGTAAATGTTTATTATTAGTCCTAAAAATGAGTTTGAGTAATTCATGAAAATGGCATTCTAATATGAATCCCCTGTGCCCGCTTGATAACATCCGCGTGGTATTGAGTCATCCCAGCCATCCCGGTAATATAGGTGCAACGGCACGCGCTATGAAAACAATGGGTTTGGAGTCACTCTATCTAGTGAATCCAAGGTTGTTCCCTAACAAGGAAGCTGAGACACGAGCCGCTGGTGCCTGGGATGTATTGAACAATACTAAGGTCTGCGCAAATCTTGACGAAGCTTTAAACGGTACCGTTCTCGCGGCTGCAGTCACAGCCCGTCGGCGCAATCTTTCACATGATATATTTGATTCAAATCAGGGCGCGCGAAAGTTGCTAGATCAAGCTAAGCAACTTCCAGTAGCACTCGTTTTTGGAACAGAAATGTCAGGTCTCACCTCGATGGAAGTAAGTAGGTGTCAGATTGTTGTGCATATTCCTGCCAATCCAGCATATTCTTCCCTCAATCTTGCCAGCGCAGTGCAGGTAATGGCGTACGAACTACGCATGGCGCTTTCAAAAACTGAACATCTTCCACAATCAGTAAGTGCGCCAGCCAGCTTTGATGAGATTGAATTATTTTACTGTCATTTGGAACAGACTATGATCAGCAGTGGTTTCCTTGATCCCAAGAACCCAAAACGATTAATGCAGCACATACGCCGCCTGTTCTCTCGGGCAAGATTAGAAAAGCAGGAAGTAAACATATTACGTGGAATTCTTAACTCTTTTGAAAAGCGTATATAAGAAAGTAGGCGGCAACAACACCCAAGAACAACTTAATAGCTTTCTTAAAGTTTTAGGTAACATAGTTCAAGATTTGAGACACATGAGTTCTGTGATGATTTAAGAGCTATAGTATTTTATTCGCTGTCTATAGCCAGATTACTGCCGGGAGAATGGTTACTACCAATACATATACCAACCACTGTAAGTTATTTCTGGCCAACACACCAACATAGTGCAGTATGATGATGACCGCCGCGATGAGTGCATACACAAAGAACCACATCTTTATCCCCCTATCAAATCAAGTTAAATTTTTCCTATAGCGTATAGCATACCCAAAATTATTATAGGCTATCATCAATTGTATTCATGATAGCTGAAACTCTGCTAGTAAGGAATATACCGCTCTTACTAACAAAACGAAATCTAATTTACATTACCTTCCATAAATCATGCCCGCAGCAGTCCAAATCTATACTGCCCGGCTAACCCAATTCGCTTTATTATTATTAAGGCCCCTATTAAAGACCAGCATGTATTCTGGTGCTCTCATTGAGGCATTCTCATTGAGCCCACTTGAATACTTAATATGTTCAGATAACTTGTACATTTACGCGTAGAATAATCGGAGGGAAAGACCAGACGTCTTTCGATTCTCTAATTAAAAATATATGATAAAGGGGTAACAAATTGGCACGGCCTAACTTTCAATACGAAAAACGCCAGAGGGATTTGGCAAAAAAGAAAAAACAAGAAGAAAAAAGACAACGTAAGCTAGAAAAAGCAAATACACAACCCAATAATAACCCTGAACAATCACCAAGTGTGACAGATACGGTTGATGCGGAAAAGAGTGAATAAGTGATGCAATTTATGCAAAAATAAACTGCAAAAATATCTATGCTATAAATGATTAATGCGCATTATTAGTATGCTTACCGATATTTTGAAGAAAGTACACTTTTGGCTGCTGTATATTAAGACAATAACTGCTTAATGCCCTACTTCTAACGGACAAATCCAGGTTAGCTCAACCTTGGACATAAAGAGGTAAATCATGCCAGAGCAGATTATATCAACCGTTCCTCAAGATAACTTGGTCCGCTTAACGCACGTAATTTATGCGCTCCATGCTCTCAGCGTCGTAATGGGATTCATTGGGTCTGCGTTTATCATTACGGCCTTCCTTACTGGCTGGCCATCGATCATTGCTGTCATTATAAACTACATAAAGCGAGGAGATGTCTACGGCACATACCTCGATTCCCATTTCGGCTGGCAAATACGTACTTTCTGGTATGCGCTGTTGTGGATGACAATCGCTGTAATACTGTTCATGACGGTGATTGGCATCGTACTTGCCTACATTATTGCTGTTGGAGCTGGTATCTGGATACTCTATCGCATCATTCGTGGCTGGATTGCGCTTAATGGAGGTAGACCTATGCCAATCTAATAGGGAAATTTAGTTTTTCGCTGCAATAAGTATATAAGAAGACAAGCATATCTTTGCTGCGTATAAAGAATACCCAAGAAACAAATTACGACAGAGGTAATCCAGATTATTAAAATTTCCAATAGAAATAGGAAGCAGGGCACAATAGAACTTCTAGTCGCGCCCTTTGATAAGTGGCAAATATTTATAGCAATGGAACAATTAATAATGCAACGATGTTCATGATCTTAATAAGAGGGTTGATAGCTGGGCCGGCGGTGTCCTTATAGGGGTCACCAACAGTGTCGCCAGTCACGGCTGCCTTATGAGCTTCAGAACCCTTACCGCCAAAATGACCATCCTCAATATATTTTTTGGCATTGTCCCAAGCCCCACCACCTGCAGTCATCGAAATAGCCACAAAAATTCCGGTAATGATGACACCAATCAACACACCACCCAAGGCTACTGGGCCAAGTACAAGGCCAACGATCAATGGTATTGCTACAGGTAGAAGAGAAGGAACAACCATTTCCTTGATAGCTGCACTGGTTAACATATCCACTGCCTTGGAATAATCTGGCTTACCTGTGCCTTCCATAATACCTGGAATTTCCTTGAACTGACGGCGCACTTCTACCACTACCGATCCAGCAGCTCGACCAACGGCCTCCATTGCCATGGCACCAAATAAATAGGGCACCATCCCACCTATGAACAAGCCGATAATGACCATATGGTTGGACAAATCAAAGGTGACAACTTCGCCACCAGTAGAAAGTGCATGAGTGTAATCAGCGAACAGCACCAGCGCGGCTAGACCGGCAGAGCCGATAGCATAACCTTTTGTCACCGCTTTTGTGGTATTGCCAACAGCATCTAGAGGATCGGTGATATCACGAATTTCTTGTGGCAAACCGGCCATTTCAGCTATACCGCCTGCATTATCGGTAATCGGCCCATAAGCATCAAGTGCTACGATGATACCGGCCATGGACAACATTGAAGTTGCAGCAATAGCTATGCCATATAGACCTGCCAGTTCATATGCACACCAGATCGAAAGACATACAACCATAACTGGAGCAGCAGTAGATTTCATCGAGACACCTAGACCAGCTATGACGTTGGTTCCATGGCCAGTACTAGATGCCTCAGCGATATGCTGAACCGGCTTGAATTCAGTTGATGTGTAATATTCGGTAATCCAAACCATCGCTGCGGTCAAAACTAGACCAACCAGCCCAGCAAGATACAGTTTCATGGATGAAATCAACTCGCCTCCAATTACTATGCCATCCCCCATCATCATAGCCGTGATAGGATAATAGACAATTGCAGCTAAAGCACCGGCAACAGCCAACCCTCGGTAAAGCGCATTCATGATCTTTCCATTTTCACGCGCCTTAACGAAATAACAACCTATGATTGAAGCAATAATTGAGAATCCGCCCAAAACCAGCGGATAGAGCACTGTATTTGGACCAGCATTATCGATCAGCAATCCACCTAGTAACATAGTAGCAATAATGGTCACAGCGTAGGTTTCAAACAAGTCAGCAGCCATACCCGCACAATCACCCACGTTGTCACCCACGTTATCAGCAATTACTGCAGGGTTGCGAGGGTCATCCTCAGGAATACCAGCCTCAATTTTACCGACCAGATCGGCGCCTACGTCGGCACCCTTGGTAAAAATACCGCCCCCAAGACGAGCAAAAATAGAAATCAACGAACTACCAAAAGCAAACCCCACTAGAGCGTGAATGGCATTTGATGAAGTGGCCCCCAGGCCAACTGTGAGAAATGCATAGTACCCAGCTACTCCGAGAAGGCCCAGACCAACGACTAGCATACCAGTGATTGCTCCTCCTCTGAAAGCCACATCCAGTGCTGAGCTAAGACCGTCCCTAGCCGCTTCTGCAGTTCGCGAATTGGCTTTAACCGACACGTTCATACCGATATAACCGGCAAGACCCGACAAGAAAGCGCCGAGAGCGAAGCCAACAGCGGTTTGCCAACCCAAGGTAGCAAAAATAGCCACTAACAAAACTACACCAACAATACTAATAGTTTTATATTGTCGATTCAGGTACGCAGAAGCACCCTGCTCAATTGCAGAGGCAATCTCGCGCATGCGCTCGTTGCCACTTGGCAAGGCTAAAATCCATTTAATCGATAACGCCCCATATAAGAGCGCCACCATCGCGCAACCAATTGCGATGATTAAACCAGTACCCATTTGAATCTCCAATTAAAGTCAGACCGTCTGTAAATGTATGCGGGATATCGGTCTAGTAATCCCTCATTAGGCAATTTACCCGTAACTCAAAAAAAATTTCAGCACTATCGTTAAATTTAATGCAACTCAAATCTTAAAATTACCTAGTTTTCTCTTAACTCCTATATTCTTAAGCCGCACATAGTTGGGCAAACCATTTTTATAGGGCGGATAATCCTCTCCCTTGATGAGCGGCACTAAGTACTCACGGCATTTTTCCGTGATACCAAAACCATCTTTGCTAATGAAATTACTGGGCATCATTTTTTCTACGTTAGCTACCCTTGCAAGTTGAGCCATTCCAACCTTCCATTTGTATGGCTTGTTGGATAGACGAACTATCGTGGGCATCACCGCATTATGTCCCTTAATGGCAAATTGTACGGCGGCCTTGCCCATAGCATATGCCTGTTCCACGTCAGTTTTGGATGCAATGTGACGAGCAGCACGCTGCAAATAATCTGCCACACCCCAATGATATTTTAGCCCCAACCCATCCTTTATAATATTTGCAACTACCGGCGCAACACCTCCCAATTGTGCATGACCAAAAGCGTCGCGTAATCCTTGGTCAGAGAGAAATTTGCCATCTGCATCCTTGACACCTTCGGAAACCACTACCGAGCAATAACCAAATTTCTTGACAAAACTATTCACCTTAGCAAGAAATTTCGTCTTGTCAAAAGCGATCTCCGGAAACAAAATGACAATGGGAATTTCACAATCCTTGCTCGAAGCTAAGCCACCTGCCGCCGCGATCCATCCAGCATGGCGTCCCATTACTTCCAAGACAAATACCTTCGTAGATGTTTTTGACATACTAGCGACGTCAAAACTTGCTTCGCGTGTGGACACGGCAATGTACTTCGCTACTGAACCAAAACCAGGGCAGCAATCAGTGATAGGTAAGTCATTATCTACTGTCTTTGGGACATGGATTGCCTGTACTGGATAGCCCAACGTGTTGGCTATTTGTGATACCTTAAGACAGGTATCAGCAGAATCACCACCACCATTATAAAAGAAATAACCAATATTATGGGCCTTGAACACTTCAATTAAGCGCTCGTATTCGCGCCGATTTTGTTCAAGACTTTTCAGCTTATAGCGACAGGATCCAAATGCACCAGAAGGTGTATGACACAACGCTCTGATGGCTGCACGAGTGTCCTTTCCGGTGTCGATCAAGTCTTCAGTCAGCGCACCAATGATGCCATTTCGACCAGCATAAATCTTTCCAATCTTTTCCTTTATTTTTCCACGCGGTCTCGATAATACCAGCAGCAGATGCATTAATAACAGCGGTCACGCCACCGGACTGAGCGTAAAATGCATTTTTTACTGCCATGTTTCTCCTCTGATTTTTAAATTATTTACGGTCTTACCAGAACCTTCACTAATACTTCAATAATACGTCTCTTCCTATAGCTTGTAGTCTAGGTACTGCTCAAATGTAAAAAAATTGTCAAAATTATCGCCTATAATTTGATCATCAATATCTATATTAGAAACTAAGTACGATATAGCTTGCTATTTATCTTGAAAATAGTTACCCAAGTTCCGCAAAAATATTATTACGGATATTTTCAACCGACCCAACCCCCTCTATTTTTACATACTTAGGAGAGCCTTTTTTACCATCATTTGACCACCTGGAGTAATATTCCACCAATGGTTTGGTTTGTTCGTGATAGATTTCGAGCCGTTTCTTTACAGTTTCTTCCTTATCATCATCTCGCTGTATCAGTGGCTCTCCAGTAACATCATCCTTCCCTTCAGTTTTGGGCATGTTGAATATAACATGATAAGTACGGCCTGAGTTCGGATGTACTCTGCGACCCGTCATGCGCTTAACGATTTCCGCATCAGCCACATTGATTTCGATTACATAGTCGATTTGTACGCCGGCAGCTTTCATCGCATCGGCCTGTGGGATGGTACGGGGAAACCCGTCAAACAAAAAACCCTTTGTACAATCCGGTTGTGAAATGCGCTTTTTCACCAGATTAATAATAATGCCATCAGGAACCAGCTCTCCCATATCCATAATTTTCTTGGCAGCAATTCCCAGCTCAGTGCTTGCTTGAACTGCAGTCCGCAACATGTCGCCAGTAGAAATCTGCGGAATGCCGAAATACTCTTTAATGTAATTGGCCTGTGTGCCTTTTCCTGCACCGGGACCACCTAATAAAATGATTCGTATGATTATTCTCCGCTTCTAAATAAAATTCCCCGCCAGAACAGCAGGGGAACAAATACTACTCATTTAAGCAATGCCTATGAATTATAACGCAAACTAGGTAATTTCTCGAATTTTTTAATACCTGTAATAAGTACCATCTATCTAATCTGCTCGCTGACTGAAAACGTGTATTCTCATGCAAGCATTTTCTATCAAAGACCGAAAGAAGATAAAAGACTTATCTGAAAGTAACTTAACTAATGCGATTCGCTTTAATTTGGGACCAGCTTATAGCTTAAATAAAATGATAACGTAAAATTGATTATCCGCATTAAAGAGGTAGCAGTAGAAAAAGTATTTTTGGCCTTTCACCTAAACATTAATTGCTACAAGACCATCCATAATTTTTGCTAGCTAGAGATGACATTATCGCTTCTAGCGCTCATCATCATTTTTCAATAAAATAGGCCAAGGAATTTATACAAACTATACTTCCCTTTACGATAACTCCTTTACTCCGACAATAATGCTTATTTGAACTACGCCATGTTATTATTTTAATATTAGTGTGTAAATTATTCCAATACTATTCCATGGAAAGAGACTTTATCTGGTCAAGTAAAATATTTTTCTTTATCAAATTTCCTTGTCCACAATTACTGTGGATAAGTTTGTGGATACTTTAAGTTTAAGATCGTTAAGCTATCCTTTCATAAGGATATTTCCTAGTTAGATTAATTTTTAAACGTATAATTTTCTCTTGTAAAACATATAGTTATTTACACGATCAGGATTCATGCGGGTTTGCCCGATATGATTATGCAATTGTCGTAACAAATGTGGATTATTGCAAAAAGTCAAGACAAATTTACTGCAAAAGTCAAGACAAATTTTCTCCTAAATTCTCTCCTGAAAACAAAAGTCTAGCAGCTATGTTGGTAGGCCATTGTTATGACACCATTCCTTTATGGTACCAACTAAAATGTGCTCGTTCTCTTTTTTCTTTCAGCAAACAGTGGCTCATTTACATTAATCCCAATACCATACAACAAGGGAAGTTAACGGCCAGTTTATTTAGCTACCTCCAAGACTAGATCAATACGTCTCTGAATACGCAAGGCTTCATCTTTGTCGCCCAATTGTTCTGCACTACGGACTGCAACATTCAACCATGCGAGAAGCGGGCGACGCCAACCTTGGTCAGAGGCAGTCTGAATAGCAATAGTGACGGCATTCGGTGTCAAACGCCCTTTCTGGAAAAGCACACCAGCTGCAACCAGACGCGATAGCGGATCCTCAATGGCACCAAGTGCTCCATCTACGCCAGCAACTACTCCACGATGTTGTGCGGGCAACAGTGCGGTATTCAAACCTGCCCAACGTCCTGCAAGGTACTCAGCATAAACTCGCTCTGAATCAGCAGCATCTTCGGCAAGCTTCTGAAAAGCCTCACAGTCATTAAACTCTAGGCTAGCCACATGAGCTGCGCAGCGTACTAGTTCGGCACGTGCGAGCAAGTCTGCACGCCCTGTACTGGCAATCTCTTCACGTACCCGGGCAAATTCTATATCAGCAAGTTTAGAGTTTCCTACTAGGTAAGCCGTAACCGAATTTCTAAGTGCACCATGCGCGTTCAGTTGCCAGTCAGGTGGCGCGCTACTACCTGCGCACCCGACGAGTCCAAGTATCACTATAGCTAATAGGATTCTCATGGCAATTTAAGCTCCGTATCACGAGATAGGGGCCACTTACGATTTATTTCACTCACTAAATGTTCCACCTTTCGTAAACTCATCTCAACTTGTTTTCTTAAAACAACTAGATCGACGGTGGCTTCCTGAACATTGGAACCAATAGCTTGTGCTTGGACAAGTACGGCGTCTACGTTCTTAAGACTTGTCTGTACGTCACCCAGGATTACATTTATCTGAGTAATGGCAGCCTGCGACTCATCCATCACTCCATGAACACCAAAAATTCGTGCATCAGATTTAGCTAACAAGGTATTGACGCGATCCAGCATTGTAATAATTTTTTTCGCGTTAATCTCGCTACCTAATACAACTCCAAGCCCACCATACGGACCTTTTAGGTTTTGTGTAACAGCCTGCACGTTGTCTAGACTTGCTCTCAGGCTAGAATTCGACTTAGTCATATTCTCTAGGTTCTCAAGCAATGAACGCATGGTGTCTACGAGATGTGGAATTTCCGCAGTGGCATCGCCAACCAAGACTGTTCGCACGGCACCTTCAGGCAGTGGTGGATCTGTCAACACACCAGTAAACACACGCAATCGAGTGTCACCCACCATTCCACGTTCCATGGTAAAAACGCTGCTGGTACGGATCCATTTAGCATCCTTGCGTGCCACGTCAACCACAATGCGAGCTTTTCCATCATCCGAAAGCTCAATGCGACGTACACGCCCTATCGGAAAACCTGAAAACGTCAAGTCCATGCCAACAATCACGCCCTCGGAGTTATCCGCAATCAATATCACTTGCTGTGTTCTTTCAAACACCCCGCGCGCATACATCACATACGCAAGTGAAGCACACACTATCGCCACCATAAAAACTACTAGAGCCAAGGCTTTAAACTCGATATTTGGGGGCAACACCGAGGGCTGCTGGGATGTTGATTGTGATTTGAATTCAGATTGCATACTTTTTGATTTATCCACTTTAAATAAACTTAATCGCCAAAGATGCCCCTTCAATAAGTACCAGAGCCAAAAACAATCGCACCATACCTTGCGGTACAGAGCCCAATTCTCCAATAGATTCGTGTCTTGCTTGCATTGCCGAAGCAATTGGAATCACGGCAACCGCTAGACTAAACAATATTGTTTTTAGGATAAAAGCAACAGCGACACCTGGATCGAAGACACGTCCGACCATGCGGGTGTATTCAGCAAAGCCCCAAGGTGAAAAACCATAAACAACTACGTATGCCATCACCAGCGCTACCAAACTGCTCACCGCGGCTAGCGTCACTACCGCGAATGCCATAGCAATCACGCGTGGAACAATATCGGTATGCATAGAACTGCCTATCAGGGTTGAACTGACCTCCCTATTTGAATGCAGCACCACGAAAAGAGCTGCTCCCAGTGGAATCAACTCAAGAACCAGTACTTGCACCACCACTTCTAATGCATATTGAGATAAACCGTAACTTATAGCAGTTACAACAATGATTCGTACCAGTACTAGGCTGATAAGTGCACACAACGACGTGAACCAAAGTAACACTTGCCAAGTGCTCGTGTAGATATTCTTAGCGATCACGATACGATTTTCCCGATCGTAGATCGAGGGGGACAAAGCCATAACCAAGGCAACGGCACTAAAGTGAATAACCCTCCACCAACTAATCACTGATCTCACACATGCGTTACCTAGAGTACCAAATACAGAGCGCGATAAAGTGTTTTGTCGCATGGGGCAATGATGCAATTCAAAAAGAAGGGCGGATATGACACTAATACAGGTAAAAGAAGAATTTTTTTGAACAGGAACGGAGAGTCTGTTTATTTCTAAGCTTCCTTCACAAAAAAAAGAACATCTTATAACCTGGATTCTTTAGCCTGAAAGTATCTCACTAAAAACGGTGATGATATTATTTTACTACATCACGATATTGGTTTTAGCATCTGTTTGGAATGCAAATTGATGCTATCCCAATATTAAACATACCTCAGCATTTAATCTACTAAAACAAATCCTGTATGAATAACCTCACTTCAGCTAGCCTGGAATCAATGAATTCTATCATTCCGTAGGTTCCGTAGGTTCCGTAGGCCCTACGAAATGTACGGGCTTCTCGCCGGTCAAGTTTTCAGGGGTAATATTATAGGTGCCTTCCATGCTGGCTCGCCATACATTATTGGCAGCCTCTTCGTCGCCACCCGTAAACACATACGTAAGACCACCTACTATCCCACCTCCGAGAGCAAACGCGGCTTTGAATGGAAAGTACACAATTGTCGACAAGGCCGCAGCTGCTTCCATACCGGCGTCAGATACAACGTATTCAGTAGTCTCTTCTTCAGAAGCTGGTGGCGGCACATCCTGCGCATGAACAGTTGGTATGATCATAATCATGTAGACACATGAAATGATAATTGCAGTGATAGTACTGTAGGTGCTTCTTGAAATCAGGCTTAAGCCTGATCTCGTTACTTGGATAGGAATATACTTTTTCATTTGATCATTGGGCATTTTTTTCCTCACTATTTTATTTTCTATGGCAAGATTCATCTACACATACATCTCTACCAACAACAGTTCTAGCTATAATATGGGTAATAGGATTTTGCTCAAATACTCAGTTACAAATTCTATCAAAAAAGATCCCTCTAAGTGATGTAATCAATCCTATCAGATAAGATTCCATTAACTGCTACAATAAACATTGTGTCGCATTTAATTTTCCAGCGTCAGTATATTAATGTCAATAGTAATTACATAATGGCGCGGCATTTGAATAATACAAACCCTGCTAAAATGCTACCTATCAATGCCAAGCTTACAAGCTAAGTAGTATTTACCATTTTTCACGTGTAGTCTTATCAGTTAGATCACACCCAATCCTTGCCAATAAGAAAATTGGTATAAAGCTTTGCTTCCTCACTACCTGGTTCCGGTTTCCAATCGTAGCGCCATTTTACTGTGGGTGGCAAGGACATGAGAATAGATTCGGTGCGCCCGCCCGATTGCAGTCCAAATAGGGTCCCGCGATCCCACACAAGATTGAATTCTACGTAACGCCCACGGCGGTAAGCCTGGAAATCACGTTCGTGCTCACCATAAGGCATATTTAGCCGCCGTTCCAAGATCGGTACATAGGCAGGCAAAAAATGGCTCCCTACGCTTTTAGTTAGGTTGAAACAGGTGTCGAAGTCAGGTCGACTAAGATCATCAAAGAAAATTCCACCGATACCACGTGGTTCGTTACGATGTTTCAAATAAAAATATTGATCACACCATTTCTTAAAGTGCGCATGATGACTATCGCCGAAAGATTGAAGAGAATCTTTGCATATCTGATGAAAGTGCTTAGCATCTTCCTCAAAACCATAATATGGCGTTAAGTCCATTCCGCCCCCAAACCACCATACCGGTTCAGCGCCCTCCTTGCGAGCCTCTAGAAAGCGTACGTTCAGGTGCACAGTGGGTACATGCGGGTTATATGGATGCAGGACTAAGGATACCCCCATTGCTTCGAATGAGCGCCCGGTCAGTTCAGGTCGTGCAGCAGTGGCTGATGCAGGTAATCCCAGACCAAATACATGTGAATAATTTACGCCGGCACGTTCAAACACATTACCCTGCTCCATCACGCAGCTTAATCCACCGCCACCTTCTAGACGCTCCCATTTTTCACGTTGGAAACGCTTACCATCCACCTGCTCCAAACGCTCAATGATTTGATCCTGCAGCACACCAAGAAATTCTTTGACTAGCGTTATGTTCATAACTATTAAAATTCTGGGCCGGTATTACGACGGACTCCATCTATTTATTAACTCGAAACTACAACTATTTTTCTCGAGACTAAGAACTAGTCGCCAGATGCCCAATATCACATCGCATCTGGCAACCATCGAATTGAATTTTATCGGCTATTTCATAAGCACGATGCTGGGCAGTCTTTACATTATCCCCTAGAGCAGTAACGCACAATACGCGTCCACCAGTGGTTACTATTTCTTTGTTATCTTTCCCACCTATCATAGTGCCAGCATGGAATACATGAAAATCTTTATCTAGCTGCTCCATGGATATGAGTTCCGACAAACCATAAATTATATCCCCTCTGCGTGGTGTTTCAGGATAACCATGAGCCGCCATCACCACACCTAGTGCCGTACGATAATCCCATTCTGCTTCTACTTCTTCAAGCGTACCTTCCATTGCATGTTCTACCAAAATTGATAAATCGCTTTTCAGACGCATCATGATCGGTTGAGTTTCTGGATCTCCCATACGACAATTGTATTCTAGTACATTGATGCTACCGCCCTGAGAAATCATCAGCCCGGCATAAAGAAAACCAGTATAGTGTTGCCCGTCCTGCGCCATTCCTCTAATAACAGGCTTGATCACTTCACTAATTATCCTGGTACGTAATTCGGGAGTAACTATTAATGCAGGAGAATATGCGCCCATTCCACCAGTATTGGGCCCCTGATCACCATCTCCCAGACGTTTGTGATCTTGACTTGTTGCAAGTGGTAATACGTGGCGGCCATCGGCCATGACTATAAAGCTAACTTCTTCCCCCTCCAAAAACTCTTCGATCAAAATTCTCGCACCTGCTTCACCCATGCTATTAGAGATCAACATCGCGTCCACTGCATCATGAGCACTTGACAGATTCATTGCTACCTCTACACCCTTACCTGCAGCTAGACCATCTGCCTTGATGACGATCGGTACGCCTTTCTTATCCAAATATTTATGTGCTTCAGTGGGGTCACTAAAAGTAGCATACGCTGCGGTAGGAACACCGTAGCGCCGCATAAGAACCTTAGAATAATCTTTGGACGCCTCCAATTGTGCTGCTTGTTTGGTAGGACCAAAGATTTTCAGGCCAATGCAACGGAAGGCATCCACAATACCTGCTACAAGTGGCGCTTCAGGACCTACTACTGTAAATTCAATAGGCTCATTTTTGGCAAATTCTACCAAGTCAGGAATAGTAGTTATAGGAAGGTTTTCCAGACCGTCTTCCAGCGCAGTGCCAGCATTACCCGGAGCAACAAAAACTTTGTGTACGCGCGGTGACTGTTTTAATTTCCACGCTAGGGCGTGTTCCCTACCACCACCCCCAATGACGAGTAGTTTCATACAAGGGCCCTGTTAGTTGTATAGATTACTGAGATACTAGAACATCACATTTAATCACTTCAAACATAGATTGCCGTCAGAAAAGTCTCAATGCCGAAAATGTCTTGTATTAGTAAATACCATTGTTACTCCCTGCTCATCTGCAGCAGCAATAACTTCCTCGTCACGCATGCTGCCACCAGGCTGGATAATTGCCTTGGCACCCGCCTGTACCACCACATCCAGTCCGTCACGAAAAGGAAAGAATGCATCCGAAGCAGCTGCTGAGCCAACTAAAGTGAGTCCTGAATTTTGTGCTTTAGTCGAGGCAATACGGGCACTATCCACTCGGCTCATTTGCCCCGCACCTATGCCAAGTGTCTGGCCATTGACGCAAAATACAATTGCGTTGGACTTAACAAATTTTGCCACGCGCCATGCGAACAACAAATCCTGTAATTCTTGTTGCGTTGGTTGTACTCTGGTTACAACTTTAAGATGATCAGTGGTGATATTAAGATCATCTGGTGTTTGTACCAACAACCCACCACTCACACGTTTGAAGTCTAGAGTATTACTTCTATCCTTTAACGGAAGGATTAGTACGCGTACATTTTTTTTCTGGGAAAGAAAACGTTTCGCCTCACGGGTGACGCCCGGAACAATTACCACTTCGACAAATTGTTTGATCACTGCCTCAGCGGTAGTACCATCCAGCTCTCGATTGAAAGCGATAATACCTCCGAAAGCAGAAGTAGGATCAGTAGCAAACGCCATTTTATATGCTACAAGGAGTTCATTAGCTACTGCCACTCCACATGGATTGGCGTGCTTGACGATGACACAAGCTGGCGAATCAAAAGTCTTGACGCATTCCCACGCTGCATCCGCATCTGCAATGTTGTTGTATGAGAGTTCCTTGCCTTGTAATTGGGTATAGTTAGCAAGGCCGTCTGGGACAGTAGGGGTAAGATCCTGATAAAATGCAGCTTCCTGATGTGGATTTTCCCCATAACGCAAATCCTGAACAATTCTGAAATTAAGATTAAGAGATGCAGGAAAGATTTTATGCTGTCCGTCAGAATGAATGCCAGTAAGATAATTACTGATAACGCTATCGTAGGCAGCAGTATGGGAGAATGCCTTGCGAGCAAGCTGGAAACAAAGTTCCTGCGAAACCGTGCAACCAGTTGATTTCATTTCATTCAATAAAGAAGTATAGTCTTCCGGATCGGTCACAACCGCCACATTTTTGTAATTCTTTGCTGCAGCGCGAACCATGGTTGGGCCACCAATATCAATGTTTTCAATTGCGTCTTCCAGGCTACAATTGGCCTTAGCCACTGTTTGGCTAAATGGATAAAGGTTCACCACTACCAGCTCAATAGTTGCAAGTGACATCTTTTCCATAGCCGTCATATGTGCAGGCAATTCCTTCTTCGCTAAGATACCGGCATGGATTTTTGGGTGTAGGGTTTTGACACGTCCATCGAGCATTTCTGGGAAGCCGGTATATTCACTGACCTCAGTTACATCTATACCAGCATTCTTTAGCAGCTTGGCGGTGCCACCGGTGGAAAGTATAGCAACACCAAATTGGCGTAATCCTTGCGCAAGTTCGACAATACCAGTTTTGTCGGAAACACTAATTAAGGCTTGTTTAATGGTCATATTCTGGCACGTAAAGTGCAAAGCGTTAATTAATGTTGTGAATCGTCTCTTTACTACCCATCTTGCATACTTCACACTTTATTTGATTCGATATTGCCTTATTTTATTACGAAGGGTATTACGGTTGATACCGAGCAATTCGGCAGCACGGGTTTGGTTTCCTTCAGCATATTTCATCACCAGCTCAAAAAGTGGTTTTTCAACACTACGTATCACCATACCATATATAGGATGAGGTTTTGCTCCATCTAGATCTTTAAGATAGCCTTCCACAGCTTTACGCACACAACGTGCAATTTCATTTTCGTTAATTATGCTCATGCAGCTAGTTCCTCACGTTCAATATATGTCAATCGCCGTCCATAACCAGCTAGGTTACTGAAAAATTCGTTGACTGCGGACACTTGCTGGTCGGTAGTTTGTAATTGATTCATGGCGTGACGAAACATAGCAGAGCCAATCAGACCCTTTGTATACCAAGAGATATGCTTACGCGCGATCCGCACTCCAGAATATTCACCGTAAAAATCGTAGATATCATATAAATGCTTAATAAGCACATGATGAATTTCTGCCACTTCCGGTAATGGAAGGTGGCTACCTGTAGCAAGGTAGTGGCTAATTTCGCGAAAAATCCAAGGTCGCCCCTGAGCAGCACGTCCAATCATTACGGCATCAACCCCAGTATACTCTAGCACCTTCCTGGCTTCCTCAGGCGAACTGATGTCACCATTGGCTATAACTGGTATTCTCGCAGCAGCCTTTACCGTGGCGATGGTGTCATATTCAGCGTGTCCAGCATAGGCACAAGCTCGGGTACGACCATGAATGGCAAGTGCCTGGATCCCTGCATTCTCGGCAATGCGTGCTACAACAAGTGCATTTTTGTGCTCTTTATCCCAACCAGTACGGATCTTCAAGGTAACAGGGGTATCTACTGCACGTACTACTGCATCAAGTATTTTTCCTACCAATTGCTCATTCTGTAACAATGCAGACCCTGCCATTGTGTTACAAATTTTTTTAGCTGGGCAACCCATGTTGATATCAATAATTTGTGCCCCCTGCTCTACATTGTAGCGAGCAGCCTGCGCCATCATTACAGGGTCTGCACCAGCAATCTGCACCGAAATTGGATCCACTTCACCCTCATGATTGGCACGGCGCCGGGTCTTTTCAGAACCCCACAACAATGAATTACTAGATACCATTTCGGAAACTGCCATGCCTGCTCCCATTTTCTTACACAATTGCCGAAAAGGACGGTCGGTCACTCCTGCCATAGGTGCAACTACCAGATTATTCTTGAGAAAATAGGGGCCGATATGCATGACTCTTATTAAGTAATTAGAAAAACACGAAGAAATAAATTAGCACAGGCCGTAATTCTAAACCCATGACAATTCCATGGAAAGAAATTATTGTACAGAATCTAAAAAATAGCGATGTAGTTACTAATTATCCTCTTGAACCAAACATCATGCGTTTAGCCACAAAACGTTTAGCTGGTGGTAAACAATCAAGGGCACTTAACCCCATACTGCGCATGCCTTGCAACAAGAAAGTATCGTTGGAAAAGAGCCTGACCAAAGAATCAGTGAACATTCTCACTGCTCCACTGTCAGTTTGCCGCTTATCGCAGTACTTTGAAAGCATTGTAGAAGCACCAACATCAGAAGGCATTGCAATGATTTCTCCTGCTAATTCCCAGGCATCACGCAGCCCTAGATTGAAGCCCTGTCCCGCCACAGGATGTAAGGTTTGTGCCGCATTACCAATCAACGCAATGCGACGCGCTGCAATAGGAGTAGCGTACTTAAGTGCAAGCGGAAAACCTGAACGTTTACTGGCCCCAATAAATTCTCCAAGACGGTCGCCAAAATGATCATGCAAGCGTGCCAGGAAAGCGGCATCATCCAAACTGAGAATTTCTTGTGCCGCCGACGGAGAAATAGTCCACACCAAGGAAAAATGCCTACCTAGAGGTAAAAATGCAACTGGCCCATCAGAGGTAAAGCGCTCGTATGCTGTGCCACACTGAGAGAGAGAGGTTTCGATACCTGCAACAACCGCCCATTGTTGGTAGTCATGTACATGCTGGGTAATGCCCTCCACTTGCCCAGTAAGGCGACCACCATCAGCCAATACTAGTAAACTTGCCGATACTTGTTTTGTTACCCCATTATGCTGAAACTCTACTTGTCCCTCTTCTGTATTTGATTCTAACCGTATTACCTGAGCCTCCGTCAGATAGTGAACATCACAATCTTGCAACTTCTCATGCATTGATCGAAATACGTCATGGTGGATTACTACATAACCTAAAGCTGGTACGCCAACTTCACAAGCGGTTAGTACAGCGCGTCCAAACCCACCTCGATTAGAAATATGTATAGTCGTAATTGGTGTAACCTCCGGTAAAGACTCCCATACACCTAGACGCTGTAAAATCAGGCGGCTGCCATGAGAAAATGCTAGCGGTCGAGGGTCTTCTTTTTTTTCAGGTGTCCCACGTGCTTCCAGCAACATCACGGATAGGCCGCTATTACGTAACGCAAGTGATAAAGACATGCCCACCGGCCCCCCGCCGATAATAATAAGGTCGTAATGGTTAGATGTCATAGTTTCAGAACTGGTCTTTTTGTTTGATTCACTTATCCACCTTGTCCCTTCTGACTTCTGCTTCGCCATCCTGATCCTTATCAACTACAACATATTCCCCCTCTACCGTATCTGTAGTTTCTACCGTATCCACCATATTGTCTGAACTCATCGATTTAGAAAACTCACGCTTTAACCACCAGAAACGAAGCCCGAAACCGATTGCGGCTATTGTAAATAAAGCTAAGAATACTGCAAAAAAGAAAACGCCAAATATTGCCACAACGATTAATATAGGAATCAGTATCAGATAACTTACCCAGCGTTTAGTCGCGAGCGGTACACTCTTCCTCTCTTGAGAATTGTTATCCTCATACCTAGGTACTTTTTTAACTATTATTTTCCAGTCTTCACTCATCGCATTAATTCTTCAATTTCGGTAACTGTCTTGGGTGCAGATGCTGTCAGCACTTCACAACCGGACTTTGTTACCATTACATCATCCTCAATACGTACACCAATATTCCAGAAATGACGAGGCACATTATCCGCAGAGCGGATGTAGCAGCCTGGCTCCACCGTAAGAGCCATTCCAGGATGCAGCAAACGCCACTTTCCATCTTTCTTATATTCCCCTACATCATGCACATCTAATCCCAACCAATGGCTGGTTCGATGCATGTAAAAACGTCTATAGTCTTCTGATTCGATAACAGAGTCTACGCTTCCCTGGCATAGACCAAAATCAATAAATCCCTG
>PVMK01153216.1_pt1 | contig 21682 bp, 21 predicted proteins | sample 1853481 | NCBI WGS metagenome assembly PVMK01 (sample SAMN08533507, study PRJNA380276) | Marine sediment metagenome, whole genome shotgun sequencing project.
ATTTGCAATTCCAATGCCATTTTTCAGGAATGGGGTTAACCACTTGTATTTTCAAAAAAATCAGAACTCCCGAAATTTCAGCCGCTTTATTCTTTGGCGGAAAACACCACGATGTGTTACAGTAATGTAACAAGATGGCTTCATTCATTATTAGCGTTTGCTAAAGAAGGTATTTTGCTTGAATTCTACGATGTTAGACACTGTAAGCCAAGAAAGTCCGTTACGTTTTTGTAACGTTTTTTGGCTGCCTGAACCGCGGCGGCGGTCAGGAAAAAAAAGGGAGGATGGTCCCATGAAAAGCGTGTTTGTCAGTCTCCGGCCCGCCCTGTTCAAGTTGCACCGTCGTCAGGGATGCTGTTCACCAGCGGAGCCTTGGACAGGGCGGACGATCTTCGTCATGTTTTCACTCCTTCTCTTCTTGTTGTTTTTCAGCCCGGGTCAAGCAGCTCAGAGGCCTATCAGAATCGGAGTAGTCTCAATGATTACCCCGGTGGACACCGTTGAGTACTACCAGGATATCATCGCCTATATTTCAGAAAAGATCGGCCAGCCCGTGGAGATGCAGTACCGGAAGACTTATGACGAAATGGACCGGATGCTGGAACAAGGCGAGGTCGACGCAGCCTTTATCTGTGGGGCGCCCTATATTGATGACAAAAGGAAGTTCGGCGCCGAACTGCTGGTTGCCCCGCAGGTGGATGGCAGCCCTTTTTACCGGTCATTTATCATTGTTCACCGGGACAGCGACATCCAGAGCTTCGATGGTTTGCAGGGCAGGTCCTTTGCGTTTACTGATCCCAAATCGAATTCAGGGAGGCTCTATCCCACCTATCTTCTTGCCAGGAGAGGAGACCGGGTCGAGGACTTCTTTGGAAAATACGTATATAGCTACAGCCATAATAAATCGGTGGAACTGGTGGCCAAAAAGGAGGTGGACGGGGCGGCGGTCGAGAGCCTCGTCTACGAGTACATGCAGGAAAAAAAGTCCCCCTATGTTCAACAGACCCGGATTATTAATCAATCTCAATATTTTGGCAGTCCGCCTTTGGTTGCAACGCCTAAAACAGCAACATTTATTAAACAGAAGATTATAGAGATATTGGTGAATATGCACCAGGACCCGAAAGGGAAGAGGATCCTTAACACCGTACTTATTGAAAGGTTTGTCCAGGCAAAGGACCGCAATTACGATTCCGTGCGGGAGATGCAGTCTTTTGTAGCCGAATTTAATACCCCTGAAGATGTTGCATCCTTACCGACGGAACCTGATATCGTCTCTTTTGGCGTTATTCCGAAAGACAACCCGAGAATTGCCTATGAAAAATTTCAGCCTCTTATGGACTATCTCTCCGAAAAAACCCCTTACCGTTTTGAGCTGGTGTTGAGTAAAACATATAACGAAACTATTATTGCCCTGGGCCAGGGCGATATTGACATGGCTTTTATGGGGCCGTTAACATATCTGCATGCCCGGGCCGATTATAATGCAGTGTCTATCCTCAAGAGTATCACCGAGAATGGCAAACCATTTTACCGAAGTGTTGTTGTGACAAAGAGCGACAGTCAAATAAGGGAATTATCTGATCTGCAGGGGAAGAGCTTTGCATTTGCCTCCACACATTCGACTTCAGGGAATCTTATCCCACGGTTTCTTCTGGCGGAATATGGCATCCATCTGAGACATTTAAAAAAATATAATAATTTTAATTACCATGACACGGTGGTCAAATGGGTTTTAAAAGGGGAATATGATGCAGGGGAGCGGTGCGGGAGTCAGTGGCGGAGAAATATATTCCCCTGGGGTTGAAGATCATAGCAAGATCAGGGCCCATACCTACCGGTCCTTTAGTTATTGGACCCCAAACGCCGTATAACTTAGTGAAAACCATTAAGGCCGCTCTTCTGGACATGGCCAAAACAGAGAAGGGAAAAAAGTTTTAAGAAAAATCGATCCTGAGTTTATGGGTGGTTTTACCGAGGCTGATGACTTTGACTACGAGCACATAAGAAATATGATCAACGATATTCCAAAATCATGCGGGCTGGGCTGTCATCCTAAAATACAATTATGATACCGGCATTTTTAAAGCATTTTTCTCTTCAGAGAAAATTTATCATTGTGACCTTTTCCGCGGTGATCCTTTTTATGATCATTACGGGGTTACAGATTACCAGAAGGGAGAGCATTATCATGCACCGGGATATTGAGAGACAGGGAAGACTCCTGGCAGAGACTCTTGCGATCCCGGTAATGAATGATCTCCTCTATGAACGGCTTGGTCTTGTAGAAGAGGGAGGATTAATCGACAATTATATAACAGGAATATTCAGCAAGAAAGAGATCAATTTGATCTACATCGCAGTGCTTGATGAAAACGGCAGGGTCATTTCACATAATGATTTTAATGAATATGGCCACGTATATGACGACCCGATAACCGTCAAAGCCCTCGCCTCAGACTCCACTGTGGTCCAGAAATTCTATGACCAGCAAACCGATTCCCGCGCCCTTGATTTTGCCACACCACTGTCAATTGGTAAAAAACGCTGGGGAACTCTCAAATTTGGTGTCTCGCTGAAAGTGCTGGAACAGGAAGTGCAATCGACCATATTGAATGTGTCCATCATCACAATCATGATGCTTGCCATCAGCTTTGGTATCATAGTTCTCTTAAGCAGACAGTTCATCAGGCCCATAACGGAACTCGCACAAATTATGGAAAGAGCGGAGGGGGACAGACTCGATGTCAGGGTAATCACCAAAAGAGGCAGCGATGAAATCGCCCGCCTCGAGCAGAGCTTCAACCAGATGATTGACCGGATACGCGATTCTAATCTCGAAATCAAAAGAACCCATGAAGAACTCCTCCAATTTGTTGGAATTATTGAAAATGCAGACGAAAGAATGCTTGACGTCAAGGTCGACATCGAAGGCAGCAGTGAGATAACCCTCCTCTGCCAGAGTTTTAACAGGATGATTGACCGGATACGCGAATCAAATATTGAACTCAAAGAAACCCATAAAAAACTGCTCCAGTCCCAAAAACTTGCCTCTATAGGCATCCTTGCCTCCGGGGTAGCCCATGAGGTTAATAATCCCCTTGGCGGCTTATTTAACTGTGTAGAGATGCTTGAGGAGAGGGGGGAAGACAATGATTTCAGGCAGCGCTATCTTGATCTGTTAAAAGATGGTCTGAGCAGTATTGAAAACACGGTCGGCAAATTATTATGGATGTCCAGCAAAGGCGAGAAAATAACACAGGATATTGAGAGTCAAACAGGCATTGTCTGACGCCTTTGGGCTGGTTGAATACAAACTGAAGAAAAGCAATATAAGTTATAAGGAGAATATAGAGGCCGGACTTACTGTCAGGCTTGACCCCATTGACCTGCAGCAGGCTCTGATCAACCTGATGATTAATGCTGTCCAGTCAATGGCAGAAGGCGGGATCCTGACCATAAATGCGTTCTGCAAAGGATCAAAAGTCATACTCGAGGTCAGCGATACTGGCGAGGGCATTGAAGAGGAAGATATTTTAAAAATATTTGATCCTTTTTACACCACAAAAGCGCCCGGCGAGGGGACAGGTCTTGGCCTATGGCTGACCTATGATATTGTAAACAGTTATGGGGGCGAAATCGCGGTTACCAGCAGAAAAAATAAAGGTACAACTTTTTCAATAAAATTTGACAATAAAAGCGAGACGGCATGAAACACAACCTACTCATTATCGAAGATGACAAAATTATGCGAGTTACGCTTACCGACTATCTCAGGACAAAAGGCCATGAGGTCGTTGCCTACTCCCTTGGAGCAGATGGGATAACCGGTTTTGATAAAGAGGAATTTTCCCTGGTCATTTCTGATGTCATGCTGCCGGATATGAACGGCCTTGATATCCTGAAAAAAATAAAAGAAAAGGACCCGAATGCAGTAGTCCTCATTATTACGGCATATGGAACAATAAAAGACGCTGTTGAGGCCTTGAAACTAGGGGGCCTTTGATTATATAACCAAACCCTTCGCTTTGGAGGAGTTCAACCTGATCATAAACAGGGCCCTTGAGGTTAAAGAGCTGAGAGATGAGAACATAAGGCTGAAAAAAATCTCTCTCTGAATGCTTCAGCTTTCCTAATATTATAGGCGATAGCCCGGAAATGAACAAAGTGTACGACCTCATAGACAAGGTGTCTAAAATAAATTCCACTGTTCTTATTCTTGGCGAAAGCGGCACCGGCAAAGAACTGGTAGCCTCAACAATCCATTATCAAAGCGATCGCAAGAAGGAGCCCTTAATAAAGGTAAACTGTGCCGCTTTGCCGGAAAATCTTGTTGAAAGTGAACTTTTTGGCGTCGAGAAAGGGGCATTTACCGGGGCCCATCGCAGAAAACCAGGCAGATTTGAGCGGGCGGACAAAGGGACTATATTTCTTGATGAGATAGGTGACCTGGCACCCGGGGTACAAACAAAGCTCCTAAGAGTCCTGCAGGATGGGTCCTTTGAAAGGGTTGGCGGCACTCAGACATTAAAGGTGGATGTAAGGGTTATTACGGCGACTAATAAGAATATCGAAAAGGAAGTGCAGGAGGGGGGATTCAGAGAGGATCTCTATTACAGATTGAATGTTATCCCCATCAACATGCCTGCCCTCAGAGAACGCAAGGAAGACATTCCTCCCCTTATTGATTCTTTTCTGGCGAATTATAACTGCGCTTTTGGAAAGAAGGTCACATTGAGTTCTGAGGCAATAACGGACCTTTTTGATTATGATTATCCCGGCAATGTCAGGGAACTTAAAAACATCCTGGAAAGATTGGTAGCCCTTGCTTCGACTGATGTTATTACAGTAGATGCACTACCTGAGCATGTGGCAAAGCAACGTGGAAAAATGACAGCCACTGTTTCCTTGGCTGCAGTGTCGGCCGAGGCGGAAAAGGCATACATCATAAGAATACTGAAATCTGCCAAAGGAAATAAAACAAGAACTGCGGAGCTCCTTGGCATCAGCAGAAAAACACTGTGGGAGAAAATTAAATTATTCGATACTGAAAAGAAAACAGGCGGCTCCGGAAGTTCCAGGTAATTATTGTTACTTTATATCTTTGGCAGCATTAAAAGTTATGTGATGATTTTTATGGCGAAATTTGGCATCGGCCAAAAAAATTACGACCCTGAAAAAGCAATTACTTGTGCGGCCGGGCAAGGTCGTACATTCTAACGGGTGGGATGCCCGTCCCGGAAGGCTGGCCAGCCACCGGGTAGCGAGTCCTTGGATCGTAGGGAGTAATCCTGAGATTAAGCGTAGGACAGCAAGACAGCAGGCCGTAAACCGAAAGGCTGAAGGGATTGAGCCCCGAAATGCTTAGTCGGGAGGGACGACGTAGTAAGTAATACGGAAGTCACTATGGGCATTGGCGTAAATGGCAAGTTAATGTTCGCCTCCCCGGGGTCTGAGACCATGGCATGCTGGACATTGTGAATGTACGGCAACCCGGGAGACCCTATGTTTTCTCACATGAATGTGAGTATGCCGGACAACTGATAATAAAGGGAGGATGGCAAATGAGACATAGGGAGTCGGATGGCATCATAGTACCGATGAAGGCGGGTAATGCTGCTGGAGGAAAGGATGCCACATAAGTAACAACGTTGTAAGGACACATCAACTATGCTCAGAAATAGTGAACCGGTGGAAACAAAATTACAGCGTATAGCAGAGAAGGCCCGCAGAGATTCACGGGAACTTCTGCGGGAATGTTTTGCGCGGTTGCGTAAAGACGCGGCTGCCGGCATTGATCAGGTAACCTTAACCTGTTCACTTGAATGTAAAGCGTACTTATGAGGAGCCGTGTGCGTGAATAGCGCAAGCACGGTTCTGGGAGGGGCCGGGGCCAACGGGCAGCCAGAAGATGAAACTCACGACACGTAGTAGTCGCGTGACGGCGAGGCGTCAATGAAAGTCAAATGAGAGTCATCGAACATGGTTAAACGAAGAAACCGGTCTACTCAACATCATCCAGTTCCTTTCTTCTTTTCAATAACATGGTCCTTATCTGCCTGGTTTTCTCTTCAATTCTTTCCAGTTCAAGGGTATGCCAAACCTGAGACAACCCTGAAAATTCTTCGTTAATTGTTTTTGAAAATTGCGGGTCCTTTTCCATCACACCTTTGGAGATGAGATAACGGGTATAGTAGTTGATGAAAGACAGCCTTTCGATTAAATAACCTGCGAATTCTGGAACTTCCGGATGGTTTTCTGTAACTGGGTTATGACAAGAAGTGCAAATGTCAGCTATGTCATCGGGTTTAGGAATAGATGTATTAATGGAACTGTGACATGTGACGCAGGTTGGTGTGAGACGCGAAGAACCACCTTTTGCCGTCAACGTCATGTAATGTTTGCTTTTTTTATAGTTTTTAGCATTTTCTTCGTGACATTTTCCACATGTCACTGATATCCGATCATATTTAACAGGGGTCAATAGCTGTTGTATATCTTCTCCGTGCGCTTTCTTTTTATCAGTGCTCTTCGGATTTCCTCCATGACAATCAACACATGTGACCTTTTCCAGAGCGTGTATTGATAAATCCCAATCGCGAAAATACTTATAGAGTTTTTTGTTTGTGATGCGAAAAGCGGGGTTGCTATGACAATGAATGCAACTATTTGCTACATCCTCTGACGAGGCCGTGGTTACAGTAAAAAAGGTTACAAAAAAGAAGGCTATAGCGGTTATGATAAAAGAACTCGATAGGAATTTTCGCTTGAGTTCATGTGCCGTCCTCATCTGATACCACCGGTCCTTTGAATATCTTTTCTGTGCTTTTAATTTCTCTAACATTTTTCTTATCCTTCTCAATGGAGATTCTTGCAGGACCCTATCCACCTGCAACGGATATTACATCAACGGGTGTAATCCTTTACTGGAGTATGGGTGTCTTCATTTCTCGGGAGCATATAAAATACACGAGAATGTGTGGCGGTAAACAATATTTTTTTGAACTACTTCTATCACATCGTTCACTTCTTTTTCCAGTCGCCATTATCCTGGTAGAATACATTTTGCTTATTTTATTGATATGCTTCAATTATCTGCAATTATCTGCAAATCCAATGCCATTTTTCAGGAATGGGATTAACAGCTTGTATTTTCAGAAAAATCAGAACGCCTGAAATCTCAGCCGCTTTATTTTTTGGCGGAAAACACTACGATGTGTTACGGTATTGTAACAAAATGGCTTCATTCATTATTAGTGTTTGCTAGTGAAGGTATTTTGCTTGAATTTTACGAAGTTAAGCGCGGTAAGCCAAGAAAGCACCGTTACATTTTTGTAACGTTTCTTGACTGCCTGAACCGCGGCGTCCGTCAGGAAAAAGAATGGGGGGATGGCTGGTACAATACCTGCCCCTTTTCGACGTATCATTATTTAGCCACATCCCTCTCCCTGAAAGCGATTTTCTTACCAGCTCACCATCCTGATGACTTCAGTTGTTCCTGCAGGACTTTGATTTTTTGCGGTGACGAAAAACATTTTATCTCCTCCCCACAGCGCCCCATAATTTCGCAGAAACCAAGGAATTCATCCATCAGCTTGGTGTTGACTTTGTTCTTATGCTGGATAATGAGAAGGTTCCTTTTCATGTCGACGCCTTCAAGGTGCAGCTTTTTCAATTCGCCTCGATCGATTTCACCGCAGACGGTAAGGTTTGAAAGGCAGCCAAGGGCATTGCCTGCCTGCACCGCTTTTTTTATTGCCTCTGTATGCCCAAGTTCCATGACCACGTTGAGATCTGTAACATATTTGCCTAGCATTTTTTTGAAAATCTGAGCTGTTCCGGAGCCTTTTTCCCGCATGACCCAGGTGCTGCTCTTCATGTCCTTGGCAAGGTTGAATTTGTTAGTCGCGGCCAAAGCATTGTCCGGGTTTGCGATAATGACCAGTTCATCATCAAACCATGGAGTAACCTTGACCTGCTCATTGCTCACCTCGCCCTCCACAAAACCAAGATCAACTTTTCGCTCGACAATAAGTTGCTCCGCCAGGCGAGTGTTGAGAATCTGGATAGTAATGAAGGCGTGGGGATACAGAGTTTTAAAGGCGCTGGCCACAGCCGGCAGCACATAATTGCCGATGGTGGAGCTGGCGACGATGTTCAAAGCCCCGGCCATGTTGCCTTCTTTTTCGTTCATCAATGTGCATATATCGTTTGCCTTGTAAAGTGTTTCCCGGCATAACGGCAAAAGGTACCGGCCCCGATCGTTAAGGAGCAGGGATCGGCTGTCTCTGTCAAAGAGGGGGCCGCCCAGCTGGTTCTCCAGTTCATTCAGGGCGAGGCTGACAGCCGATTGGGTAATAAACAGTTTTTTGCTGGCCCGGGTGACCTGTTGTTCTTCAACCACTGCAATGAAAATTTCAAGCTGTCTTAAGGTTATCTGCATGGTGATTTCTCTTTATTCCTTGGGAAAGGTTCGCATGCAGGGCAGCCATCAGCCGCCCGACGGACATCTGGCGTAATTCTATCATTAAAATGATTAATGTCAAATATAATTATTATAAATTTGACTAATCTTCGGATCGGGGTATTTTTAGTTCACAGCGTATTTTTACAGGCTTGATCTTAAAATTGTTACACAAACGTAACTGATCCAAGCTCGGATTCATAGCAAGTCACAGAAGCAATATTCTCCATATTGTACAATTTTTTAATTAAATCAACATATTACAGGATTAATAACTTTGTGGCATTTTAATTGCAATTAGTTAGCACAAAATATCTGGACACCATTACAGATCGCCCAGGAGGATGTTACCCCATGGAAAGTTACATAATGATAGGCTTCTCGGTTTTCTTAGGCGCTCTGTTTGTTGGGGGCGCTATCATTACCTCCAAGATGCTGGCCTTCCACTCGCCGGGAGGCTGGCGAAAGGTGCAGCCCTATGAGTGTTCTGAAAATCCTATTGGCGGCGCCCGGATCCGCTTTAAGGTCGCCTTTTATATTTTTGCCCTGCTTTTTTTGATTTTTGACATTGAAGCCCTGTTTCTCTTCCCATGCATGAAGATCTTTAAGTCGGTGGTGTCGGCGCAGAATGGCAGCATCAGTCCAATCGTTCTTTTAACTGAATTGACGGTTTTTGTTTTCATCCTTTTTGCCGGCCTTATCTATGCCTGGCGCAAGGGGGTTTTGATATGGGAGTAGGCGGCGCTTCAGGGGTAACCGAGCAGGTTGCCGAAATACTCGACAAATTCCCAGGCGGGATCACACTTGTTGACTCCATCGAATTTCTGGTGACCTGGGCCAGGGCTAATTCCATCTGGCCACTTATTTATGGCACAGCCTGCTGCGCCATGGAGATGATGTCGACGGGTTCCTCCCGGCACGACTGGGCCCGTTTTGGCGTAGAAGTTGCCAGGGCCACCCCGAGGCAGGCCGACCTTATTGTGCTGGCCGGTACCATCGTTGAAAAAATGGGCCCAAATCTGGTCACTCTCTACGAACAGATGCCCGCACCCAAGTATGTCATTGCCATGGGCTCCTGCTCGATTTCCGGAGGCCCCTTTTATTATGATAGTTATTCGGTGATCAGGGGCGGCGACCGGCTTGTCCCGGTGGATGTCTATGTGCCCGGTTGTCCTCCACGGCCGGAGGCATTGCTCTATGGCATCATGGAACTGCAGAAAAAGATCAGGAAAGAGGGCCGCCGCAACCCCTGGAAGGTCGGCAAGTTGCTGGACACTCCATTTGTTGATACCCACAGCATGGCAAAACAGGAATGGACAGCACAGGAGATAAAAAAAGAGAGTGAGCAGCGGTTGGCCAGAGAACGGTTCAAGGCCGAAAACCCGGACTACAAGCCTGCAAAAGCGCAACGACTGGAAAAAGAAAAATTTGCAGCAGTGACCAGGGTGGAGGTCAGGAAAAATGGCCTTGATAACGGTTCAATATTGACTGCGGTGCAAAGGGCTTTTCCCGCAGTCACCCTTTTCAGGCAACCGGACATCACCCCGGACACGGTGGCAGATCTAGGACCTGAATACATTCTTGATCTGCAAACAGGGCAGGAGCAATACACGGACCTGGTGCGTTTTCTGAAAGAGAACAAGGACCTTGGTTTCGATCTGTTGCTGCAGGTGACAGCTGTTGACTGGCAGGATCGTTTCGATATCCTGGTCCATCTGCTCTCCACCCGCTATGGGCATAAATTGTTTTTGCGCTGCCAGGTGGCCAAGGAGCGAGCTGAAATACACACAATTTCAGATATTTTCAGGGGAGCGGAATGGCACGAGCGGGAAGTATTCGATCTGTTCGGCATTCGCTTCACCAACCATCCGGATATGCGGCGTATCTTTCTGCAGGATGATTTTCCCGGGTACCCCCTGCGTAAAGACTTTGAAGATCCTGAACGGGTGGTGAAACGACCCTATTGATTTATTAAAACAAAGAGACAGATGCCACCGCTGCTTATTACACGAATAGGATAAAAATGGAATTACTCCGTATTGACAATGTCCCGGAAGGTTTTAAAAGCGGGCTGAACAGTGACGAGACCTCGGAAGAATACTTCCTCAACAGGGGGCCGCAGCACCCAAGCACCCATGGGGTCTTGCGCCTGGTGCTCAAGCTTAATGGAGAAAATATACTGGATGTCGTGCCGCATCTCGGGTACGTGCACCGCGGTATAGAAAAAATGGTGGAAAGCCAGACCTACCTGCAGAACATCCACCTCACCGATCGGCTCGATTATCTCTCCAGTCACATTAATAATCTCGGCTATTGCCTGGCCATGGAACAGGCCCTTGATATAGGAGTGCCGGAGCGGGGTGAATACATCAGGGTCATGGTCAGCGAACTGCAGCGGATCCAGTCGCATCTGCTCTGGTGGGGCGTGGCGGGAATGGACCTTGGGGCGATTACCACCTTTCTTTACGGCTTTAAAGAGAGGGAAATAATCACCGATATCTTCGAGGAACTGTGCGGGGCCAGACTGACCATGAATTTTTTTCGGCCGGGAGGCTCCTTTGCCGACGTTCCCGATACCTTTATCCCACGCATCCAAAAGGTAATCGAAATAATGCACGTCGCCCTGGATGAGTACGATACCCTGCTGACCGGTAATATCATTTTCCAGGAACGGACCAGGGGTATCGGCATTCTCAGCAAAGAAAAAGCCCTTTCTTACGGATGCACCGGTCCAGTGCTGCGGGCCTCGGGCATCAGTTATGACGTGCGCCGCAATGATCCCTATTCGATCTATGACCGTTTCGATTTTGATATTCCCATCGGCACGGTTGGCTGCTGCTTCGACCGCTATTGGATAAGAATGGAAGAGATGGCCCAATCTATACGCATCCTGGAGCAGGCTGTGAAGGATTTCCCAGGGGGGCCGTATCGCAGCAAGGCGCAGGCGGCGTACAGTCTGCCGCAGGGTAGCTACTACAGCCAGGTGGAAACGGCCCGCGGACTGCTTGGCACCTATATCATCGCCGAAGGCGGCGCAAAGCCATACCGGGTCAAATTCCGCTCACCGAGCTTTTCCAACTTGAGCACCCTGCGCGAGATAGCGTGGGGCACAAGATTGCCGACATGGTAGACCATTCTGGCGACCCTGGATGTGCCGAAATCACCCGAACGGAGCAGCTCTTCGTCCGTTTTTCCACTGAGCACCCTCGCGATAGCTCAAAGGCCATGAACAGGTGCGGACCGGAAATCGACCGCTAGTAAACGTTGAGGCAGCACCACATCTTCGTCCGTTTTGGCCTTCTCACATAGAGGGTGACACCGCTTCGCTGTTATAGCTCAAAGGCCCAAATGAACAAGGTAAGCGAAGACTCCGATCTGCAGCACTGCCTCAACGTTTACAGTTTTAGTAATTGACGACCAACTTTTAGTCCCAGGTGAACGGTTACGAAGGCCCAAACAGAGGAATTACAGAGATCATGAATCAGATTCCAACTGATACGATTTACCCGGTTCATAATGTTGTCGGGGATTTGGTGCGGCACTACTTCCCCGGTGTCGCCGGATATGCCAACGGCTTTCTGTCCCTTGTCAGCCTGCTGCTGTTTGTGGCGTTGCTGCCAGTCCTCCTCATCTGGCTGGAGCGAAAAGTATGCGCCCATTTTCAGGCCCGCCTCGGGCCCATGCGCGTCGGCTACCATGGCCTGCTGCAATCCACCGCGGACGGGCTCAAACTGCTTTTTAAAGAGGTCCTCATGCCCAAGGGCGCCGATCGCTTCGTCTTTTTCCTGGCCCCTATACTTCCAGCCAGCGCGGCGTTTCTGGTCATGGCCATTCTACCGTTTGACCACCACCTGCAGGTTGCCGATCCCGCCGGCGGCGTCATCTATATTCTTGGCATCTCAGGACTCAGTGTTCTAGGGATTTTACTGGCCGGCTGGGCCTCTAACAATAAGTATGCCCTGCTTGGGGCCATGCGCTGCGGAGCCCAGCTGATCTCCTTTGAAATTTCATTGGCCCTGGTCATGCTCCTGATTGTCATGGTCACCGGCACCGCTTCTCTCAGGGAAATTGTCCTTTCCCAGCAGGGTACCGTTTTGGACTGGTGGATTTTAAAACTGCCGTTTTTAGGGCTTGCTGCCTTTACGATGTACATGATTTCATCAACCGCGGAGCTTAACCGGGGGCCGTTTGATATCGCCGAGGCAGAATCCGAACTCTCCGGCGGTTTTGCAGTCGAATATTCCGGTATCAGCTTTGCCATGTTTTTCTTTGCCGAATTTGTCAATATGTTCGTTTCCGCCGGCATAGCCACCACCTTTTTTCTCGGTGGTTTTCTGGCGCCGCAGATCGGCATCGGCGCGATTGACACGGTCTTTAATTTCATCCCTGGTTTTGTCTGGTTTTTTTGTAAAACCTTTATGGTCATCTTTCTCTACATGTGGTTCCGCTGGACCTTTCCCAGGCTCCGGGTCGACCAGCTCATGTATCTGGAATGGAAGATGCTGCTGCCTGCCAACCTCGCTCTACTTATGGTAGCCGGTCTTTTTCTCGCCATGGGGTGGATACTATGATGGAGACAAGGCAAGACAGACATGACCCAGAGGAGCTGGATAAGCCCCCCTACAGCTCAAAATCGTACTGGGATTATTCGAGCGACTCACGACATCTACGTTTGGGCGCAGATGATTCAGACAGGGGGCCTAAAAACAGCGTCATCCACTCCTGCGGCCGCTATCTGCAGAAGGTCGCCACAGGCCTGATTTCACTCTTTAGCGGCATGGGGGTAACGATTCAGCTATTTTGTCAATCCCAGCAGGATTATCACCCAGCAATATCCGGAAAACCGGGAAAGCCCTGCAGATGATGGACCGATTCCGGGGCCATGTGATCATGATTCACGATGAAAATAATCACCATCGCTGCACCGGCTGCGGTATCTGTGAGAAGGCCTGCCCGAACGGCACAATATCGGTGCTGACCACGAAAGATCTGGCTGGGCCGCAAGGTACTTGGCCGCTATATTTATCGTTTTTCCCAGTGCTCCCTGTGCAATCTCTGCACCGAGTCCTGTCCGTTCGGGGCAATTACCATGGGCCGGGATTTCGAGCTGGCGGAGTATGACCGGCAGCTTTTGACCTTTATCCTCAACAAGACGCAAGGAGGTATTTAATGGGTGATTATCTATTTTATGCGCTGGCCACAGCACTGGTGATCTTTTCCCTGCTGGCGGTAGGCCTGCCCAATCTCCTGCATAGCGCTATTTCACTGATAGCGGCCTTTTTCATGACTGCTGCGCTCTATATCATGCTGCAGCTTGAATTTGTCGCCCTGACCCAGATCATGCTCTACATCGGCGGTATCATTATTTTTATGTTGATCATTATCCTGCTGACCACCGGCCTTGGCGTTGAAGATCGGTATCAGTCTCCTAACAGCCGCCGCCTTGCCGGGGCCGCAGTCAGCGCTGCTCTGCTTTTCGGGCTGCTCTACGCCATCGGCTCCAAGCCTTCCGCGGTCCTGGTCGAGAATGTGCATCGGGCGACACCGGTCACCATGGACGACATCGGCCTGCGCCTGCTGTCTACCGGCAAGGAGGGCTTTGTCGTGCCCTTTGAAATTATCTCAATACTTCTGCTGGTCGCCCTGGTCGGCGCAGTGGTTATAGCCCGCCGGGACAGCAGTGTGATATCACACGACGATGGCCAGGAGGAGAGCGCATGACCCTCTCCCATTTTGTTATTCTGTCTCTTATGCTCTGCGCCATTGGCGTGTATGGGGTTTTGACCCGCCGTAATCTGATCGGCATCCTGCTTTCAGTGGAGGTGATTTTAAACGGGCGCCAATCTCAATTTTGCCGCGTTTGCCCATTTCAGGGCATCTGACCCAACGGCGGGCGCCATTTTCCCAATCTTTGTGATGGCCGTTTCCGCCTGCGAGATGGCAGTGGCTTTGGCTATTGTTATTTCCATGTATCGTCGCAAAAGACGCCTTGACGTCTATCGCCTGGAGGAACTCAATGGCTGAGATCATTTTTACCCACAGCTACCTGCTATTGATTCTGCCGCTCTTGAGTTTTGTGGTCATTGCCTTCTGGCTGGCAAAGAAATATCCCAAAATAGCTGGTCAAGTTGCGATTTTCTTGGCAGCGTTGAATGCGCTGTACAGCCTGGGGACTGGCAACGGCATATTATCAGCATGTCCTCTCCCGACCTGAGCTTTACCCGAACCGCACTCTGATCTGCTTTGATCTTGCCTGGCTTAATTTTTCTCCAGGGCTGACCGCGAATATGGGCATCTATCTTGACCCCATCTCGGTAATGATGATTGTAGTCATCGCCATGATCACTCTGCTGGTAAACATTTATTCCATTGGTTACTTGAAGGATGATCCGGCTTTTGGACGTTTCTTCGCCCTGATGAGTATGTTTTCCTTTTCCATGCTCGGCCTGGTTGTTTCGAGCAACATTCTACAGATGTTCGTATTCTGGGAGCTGGTTGGTATGTCGTCCTACGCCCTTATCGGATTCTGGTACGAAAAGCCGGCAGCGGTTGCCGCCTCCAAAAAAGCCTTCATCGTCACCCGTTTTGCCGATGCCTTCTTTCTGATCGGTATCCTTTTAGTCAGCTTCATGGCCAAAAGCTTTGATTTTCAGACCTTGAACCTGCCGGAGACGGCGGCAACATTAAACCAGGTCATTTTACTCGGCCCCGTGCAGGTGAATCTGTTGACTCTTGCCACCTTGCTCATCTTTGCTGGTGGCTGGGGAAAATCGGCCATGTTTCCCCTGCATATCTGGCTGCCGGACGCCATGGAAGGGGCCAACTCCGGTTTCAGCTATCATTCATTCGGCCACCATGGTGGTGGCAGGGGGTATTCCTTACCGCCCGTATGTTCCCGTTGTTCAGCGAGGCGGTAGGGACGCTGGCCGTAGTCCAGTTTATCGGCGCGTTTACAGCTATCTTTGCAGCAATTATTGCCATTACCCAGCGTGACATAAAACGCATCCTTGCCTTTTCCACCCTGTCGCAACTGGGTTATATGCTTTTCTCGCTGGGGGCCGCGAAAATCAGCCTGGGTGGGAGAGTCGGGCCCCGGCCTGAATTCCCTGGGCTATTCGGCGGCCATGTACCATGTTTTCACCCATGCTTTTTTCAAATGCATGCTCTTTCTTGGGGCCGGGTCGCTGATCCATGCGGTGCACAGCAACGATCTCATGGCCATGGGCGGCCTCAAAAGGTTGATGCCCAAAACGTACTGGTCACTCTCTGGCGGCATGCCTGGCGATCAGTTCCATTTTTCCGTTCAGCGGCTTCTGGTCCAAGGATGCCATTCTGCTGGCAGCCCTGCAGTCAGGTCATTATATTACCTTTGGTGTCGGCCTTGTTACCGGCGGCCTTACCGCCTTTTACATGTTTAGGTTTTTTTTCCTGGCCTTTCATGGAGAGGCACGATCCGAACTACATGATGTGCATGAAGATCCCTGGATGACTTTTTCCATTGTGGCGCTCACCATACCGACACTGGGGGCAGGCCTGCTGGAGCATTTTTTTACCGGCGAGATTGTCGCCTCCGGCCTGGCCTACGCCGACCATTTGGCCCACCCGGCGTGGTTGCCGGTTGTCGCTTCTCTGGTTGGGATTTCAGGGATTGGCCTTGCCTGGGGGTTCTACGGTCACGGCCAGACTGAAAGAGCAGATGAGTGGCGCCAACGGTTCGGGCCTGTCTACCTGCTTGTTCAAAATAAATTTTACATCGATGAGATTTATCTTTTCATTACCCGCAGGATCATCTTTCAAGGCATCGCCACGCCGGTAAAATGGTTTGACCGAAATATTGTCGACGGGACCATGAATCTGTGCGGCTGGATTCTGCAACTTGGCGGCAAGGCGGTGCGGCTGGCCCAGAATGGACAGCTGCAGCTCTATCTTGGGGTTACGGTACTTGGTTTTGTCGCCCTGCTTTTCCTCGGCAGCTGAGAAGCTTGGCCGACTTTTTTATAATATTGGAGAAACACACTATCATGAACGGACCTTTTCTTCTGACGCTGATCTGGATCATTCCCTTTATTGTTGCCCTGGCTTGTCTGCCTGTGCACCGCGACAACCACCGGTTGATCAAACTGTTTTCCCTGGTTGGCAATCTCATCAATCTTATCCTGGTGATATTCCTGACCCTGAAATTCATCGATGCCGCCGGATCCACGCCCGCGGCAAACGGTTCCAGTGCCAGTTTCTTCCACTTTGCCTATAAGACCCCCTGGTTCAAGATCATGAATATTGAGTATAACATCGGCGTTGATGCCATCTCGGTGCTGATGATGCTGTTGACTGCCATCGTCATTTTTTGCGGTGTCCTCGCCAGCTGGGAGGTCAAGGATCAGGCCAAGGAATTTTTTATTCTGCTCAATGTGCTGGTGGCCGGGGTTTACGGAGTCTTTATTTCCATCGATCTTTTTGTCCTCTTTATGTTCTACGAGATCGCGGTACTGCCCATGTACCTGTTGATCGGCCTCTGGGGCACCGGCCGCAAAGAATACGCCGCCATGAAACTGGTCCTGATGCTGGTGGCCGGGTCGGCCTTTATCCTGGCCGGGATTCTGGGGCTCTACTTTGAGTCCGGCATATCAACCTTTGATCTGGCCCTGCTTTCCCAGGTGAGATTTTCCGATTCATTCCAGTATTGGGCTTTCCCGGTGATTTTTTTGGGATTTTGGTGTGCTCAGCGCTATTTTCCCTTTCCATACCTGGTCTCCTGACGGTCATGCCTCGGCTCCCCACCGCCGTTTCCATGCTCCATGCCGGGGTGTTGATGAAACTCGGCGGCTATGGCTGTCTGCGGGTAGGCATGTACCTGCTGCCCGAGGGAGCGCAGATGTGGATGGGGGTTTTCCTGGTGCTGGTGACGATAAACGTGCTGTATGGCGCCTTTGGCGCTATCCGGCAGACCGATCTCAAATATATGACCGCCTATTCCTCCGTCTCCCACTGCGGCCTGGTGCTGTTCGGTTTCACGGCTATGACCTTCACCGGGCTGAAGGGCGGAGTTCTGCAGATGATCTCACACGGCCTGATGACCGCGCTTTTTTTCTGCCTGATTGGCATGATCTACGGCCGGACTCATACCAGAACCATCAGTGAAATGGGGGGGTTGATGAAGGTGATGCCGTTTCTGTCGGTGGCCTTCGTGATTGTCGGCTTTGCCGGACTCGGTCTGCCCAGCCTGTCGGGCTTTATCGCCGAGGTTAACGTCTTTGTGGGCGCCTTTTCCAATCCTGCCATCATTAACCGGGTGGCCACGGTGCTGGTGGTGCTCTCCATTGTGATTACGGCCGTCTATGTTCTGCGTGCGGTTAATGCGCTGGTCAACGGCCCTATTGACTCTAAGTTCACAATGCTTTCCGATGCCACCGCCCTGGAAAAGGTGCCGGTGTTAATACTGGTATTCTGTCTCTTTGGAATGGGTATCATGCCGGGCTGGATCATTGAACTGGTCAATGGCGCGGTAAATCCGATCTTCAACAATCTTACACGGTAACACCATGACACTCTTGCTTCCTGATCTTCTACTTTTGCTCCTGGCAGCTATTGTTATGGCCGTTGATCTCATCCGGCGTCAACCCCTATCTACATTTTCTTTTCACCTGAGCTGGGCCGGCCTGCTCATTATCTTCCTGGTGCTGATTGCGCAGCCCTACGACCAGGAAACCATTTATCTGGGCACCTATAAAGTGAGCGGCACCTCGCTACTTTTCAAGCAGGTTTTTGTTTTGTCGGCGTTCTGCACCGTACTGCTTTCCGGAACTTATTTTTCTCCAGGAGGCAATGCCAGAGGCTTGCTCAGATATCGCAGCGAATTTTGTTTTATTATTCTGCTCTGCACCTTCGGCATGTTTGCCGCGGTCTCGGCAACCAACCTGCTGACCTTGTTCATCGGCATGGAACTGGCCACCATACCCCTCTATATCCTGAGCGGCTACCAAAAGGAGGATACCCTTTCGGTTGAGGCCTCAACCAAGTACATAATCATGGGGTCACTCTCCACTGGTCTTTTGTTGTTTGGCTATTCTTTTCTCTACGGCTGCGCAGGTTCGTTGAGCTTTGAGGCTATTTTTGCCTTTGCCCAGAGCGCCCCAGCCGATCCGCTCCTGAGGCTCGGAGTCTTATTTGTCCTGGCGGCAATCGGCTTTAAGCTGACCATCTTCCCCTTCCATATGTGGGCGCCGGACGTGTATGACGGCTCGCCGACCCCGGTAACGGCTTTCATCTCGGTTTCCTCCAAGGCGGTGGCGATAGCCTTTTTGCTCATCCTGGTCTATGGTCCGTTGGCACCGCTCCACAGCTATCTGCAGCCGATCCTGCTCATATTGGCCGGCGCTACCATGACCGTCGGCAATCTGGGCGCCCTGAAGCAAAAAAGGCTGCGCCGTTTCATGGCCTATTCATCCATCGCCCAGGCGGGATACATCATTATGGCCATGGCCGGTGGGACCGAGGCGGCCCATTCCTCAATCATCTATTATCTGTTTGTCTATGCCGCGGCTAACTATGCCCTCTTTTTCATCATCTCCATTGTCGGCCGTGACGGGAACGAGGAGTTTAAATCTCTTCAGGGAATGGGCAGGCGGAATCCGGTTCTGGCCGCTGTGCTGATGCTCACCCTTTTTTCACTGGGCGGTATTCCGCCGCTGGCAGGTTTTATGGGGAAATTTTTGCTCTTCGCCTCCGCCGCCCAGCAAGGTTTCTACAGCATGGTTATCTTTGCGGCGCTCAACTCGACCGTGTCGTTATATTATTATCTTCTGCTGGTCAAGGAGGCCTATATCATCCATCCAGCCACCAATTCCAGGCCGCTTGTCACCGACCACATCCAGCGGGCAGCCCTGCTGCTGCTCACCTCCGCCATAGTTCTTCTGGGATTGATGCCACTGTTCAGCAGCAATATCCTGGCGGTGGTCCGGTAGTTTTTGGGGGAATTGACTCCTGAAATGTTCAGTTGTTGAATGGAAGAAAAAGTGATGGAAGATTTTGGATAACTATTAAAAAAGACAGGTTTTAAACCTGTCTTTTTTATTTCAGCAAAATATTTATTTATCTATTGCTGCCCTGTTTCCTTGGTATAGAAACGCAGCTCGCCTGTATAGATAGGGATGGCAAATTTCATCAGCAGGGTATAGATGAGCGCACCGGTGGCCCAGACCCCGACTGTAACAGCCTTCTCAACAAATGTAGGGGCGTATTCGTAGATTTCACCGAGGGTGCCTGGCACAAAGCCGGGGACTGTAAGGCCCATTCCCTTTTCGATATAGACCCCGATAATGATCAGCACGCAGGCAATAATGAGGGTGAATATATTTTCTCTGGTCTGTGGACGCAGAAAGAGGACGAAGGCGGTTACATTGAAGATCATGGCGGCCCACATCCAGGGAACCAGTCCATTATGACCGTGCAGCCCGAAATAGAGATATTTCATGGGAGCCAGGTGAATGGAACCGGAGTAGAATTCCTTGAAAAACTCTGCGCCCAGCAGGAAAAGATTTATGCCCATGGCATAGGCGATCAGTTCGGCAATTTTGAAAATTGCCTTGTTATCGATCTCAACCTTGGAAACTTTTCGGACAATCAGGAAGATGATAATCATCACTGCCGGTCCTGAACAGAATGCCCCGGCCAGGAAACGTGGTGCCAGAATGGAGGCGTTCCAGAAAGGCCGGGCTGAAAGGCCGTTAAACAGGAAGGCTGTGACGGTATGGATACTTATCGCCCAGGGAATGGAAAGAATTATGAGCGGCTTGATAATCTGCAGGCTGTATTCCCGGTTATGGGCCATCTGGTAGAGTGCATAAAAGGAGATAAAGAGGTTAATCGCCAGGTAGCCGTTCAGCACAATGATATCCCAGGCCAGCAGGGAAGCGGGAAAGTTCATCTTGCCGATAAAGGGGATAACATGCCACAAACGATCAACCCTGCCCATATCAATGGTCACGAACATGATGCACATGCTAATGGCGGCTACGGCCATCAGTTCACCAAAGAGAACAATCTCCTTGATCGGTTTGAAGTTGTAGATATAGGCTGGTATCACCAGGAGCACTCCGGCTGCTGCCAAACCTACAAGAAAGGTAAAGTTTGAAATATAAAAACCCCAGGAGACCTGGTCCCGCATAGCAGTGACAATAAGTCCTTTTTGGAGCTGGTTGCCGTAAGCGACAACGCCGATAAAAATTAACAGTCCTAAAAAGCCCACCCAGGCATAGTAATATTTATTGCCTACGGTTATCTGTTTGAGAACGATAAAGAAATTTTTGATTGGATACATATGCAAAAGCCCTCCACCAGCCGTTTATCAGGTAGCGAAAAAGTAATAGAATTTCGGCGAGGTATTCAAGTCTTCTTTTAAGCGGAAGACCCTTTTGTTCTCAATGAGATACCGTATCTCACTCTTTGGATCCAGGAGGTTACCGAACTTTCTGGCACCCACTGGACAGATTTCAACACAGGCCGGGTATTTGCCTGGATTGCCACGCACTCTCTGGATGCAGAAAGTGCATTTTTCAACCACCCCTTTATAGCGGGGCCGGTTGCCGAGATAATGGGTCTCCGGGTTTAGCTCTTCCTTGGCGATCTGCGGCTCTCCCCAGTTGAAACGCCTGGCACCGTAAGGGCATGCAGCCATGCAGAAGCGGCAGCCGATGCACCAGTTGTAATCAATTACCACAATGCCGTCCGGCTCCTTCCAGGTTGCCTTGGTGGGGCATACTTTTACACAGGGAGGGTTTTCGCACTGCTGGCATTGGACCGGCATGTAGAAATGGCCGTCCTCCGGCACTTCAGCAGGATTGTAATACTTGTCGGCTTCTTCGAGATCACTCACCCATTTATGGCCTTTTTCAAATTCAAGCACCGAAATATAATGGATCTGCGGATCCCGTGACTGATTGTTTTCCCGGACGCAGGCATAAACACAGCGCCGGCAGCCGATGCAGCGCGACAGATCCAGCCCGTAACCGAAGAGTGTATCGGGCAGCGCACCGGTTGTCTTGATGTCAAAAGAGGTCTTGTACTTTTCAGCGTATTCTTTTTCCATGCGTTTGATAACTTTCGCCATTTCCGCCTTACTCATCTCACGGAAATGTTTCTGGAAGAAAGATTGCCAGACCGAGGCATCCGAAGTGCCGACCGGGATTGCCAGGGTCGCAGCACCGGCAGCTGTTCCCTTAA
>PVMK01124778.1_pt1 | contig 21681 bp, 19 predicted proteins | sample 1853481 | NCBI WGS metagenome assembly PVMK01 (sample SAMN08533507, study PRJNA380276) | Marine sediment metagenome, whole genome shotgun sequencing project.
ATAAGTTCAAACCTGATTCTCGTGATTCTGGGTCCTGATATGGATTACAATTATAGTAAGAACGGATAAAACCAGCCCAAACAGGGCGAATCCAGTGATAATCAGTTCCGATTCGGAAAATAGGCATTGGCGGGCGGTGTTGCGGGTCTATCAATGGTAACAACTTCCAGGTCCTCGATTGAAAATTCTGCGTCCACAGCTGGCTGATTGCCGGGCCCGGCTGCGATTCGATTTCTAACAAACATCACCATTTCTTCTTTAGTCTTCAATACCAAAAAGCCGAGATACTCATTCAAAAGCAGTGATGCCTCTTCTCCGCCAATTTTTGAACGCATCGTTACTGTTACAGATTCGGGGCCTGTATTAACGGGAGAATATTTGAAAGTGATACTGGAAATTGCTTCAATAATATTTTCGGTGTCTGAATTCGGCAATTTACTTTTGCTGCCAACGAACTCCCTCTTCAGTTTCTCAGAATCTAGATTTCTTACATACTCGTAAAACAGCTGGATAATTGAACTATCAACAATGCTCAAATTTTGACCCCCTACATTTATTTTGAGCATCTCAATATTGGTAATTGTCAGTGGTACGACCTGCATTTTCGGCTGCTTACCCAATAGTGATCGAAAAATTTGCACATCCTGTGCACTGGCAGGTATGATTCTTGAAGTCACTTCAAATTTCGAATCGGGTATCGTCGCAGCAATTCCACCAACAACCAGGCTTGCAGCCATGATAACCGCCACAAGGATCCAGCTCCTGGCCATGCCATAAAGCACATCCATTGGTCCAATTATTGTAAATCCCTGGGATTCACTTCCCTGTTGAGCGGAAATTTTCTGCATTATTTAAACGGCCTGAATAATCATATTGTGGTAGTGTCGGCCATGCAGGATGACACGGCAGTGAGGGCATTCGGGGATTTGGTCACACAGGGTGTTACCGCTCTCACAATTCGTACTGCAATCTCTAGCCCCCAAACGCTGTACCTCGAGTGGTAACCAAGCCCCGCTAACAATAATTCATTTGGGAACCAGATACAACGATATTGCCAAATATGCGGTTCAACACTTTTCCGAATCAATATCCGTTAATAAAGGACAGAAATTTCATGTTCTCTGTGGTCCAACGGATGTATTGAAATCGTATCGTGGCTGATCTGTTTCGACAATCCATGATTATTGTATCCTGTAAACCAAACACCTGAGATACACGATACTGGAATACTGGTGTTCTTTCATGGTTCAGGCTATTTTTCCCGGCCGAGCAGCTTGCCGATATTGAATGATGTCCTCGGTATATAGGCATACCTTGTTCTGTCAGTGCGGGTTGGCCTCGCTCTCATTCTTGTGATGCTGAACAATACCAGCACAAGATGGGCAGTGGCGATAAAGGCAAAAAATGCGCCGGGGCCGTACAGGTCTATCAGGGTGGAGGTCATCAACGGACTGAAAATCGCACCCATGCCGTAGATAAACAAAAGCGAGGCATTGACTTCCACCGCACTGTCCGGATCGCTGAAATCATTGGTGTGTGCGGTAGCAACAGAAAATATCGGGTAGGTCACCATGCCGAACAGGATTGCACCGGTGAAAATGACCCAAACTTCCCGTGGGCCGATTGCAGCAATCAGGCCACAGACCAGTACGCTCGCTGCCGACAGCCAGATCAACACCCAGCGCCGGTCAAATTTATCGGCAAGCCAGCCCACGGGAAACTGGGCCAGCGCACCGCCAAGCAGCACTGTAGCCAGGAAATAGCCGATCTGGCTCGCACTGAGTCCGACTTCCTGGCCATAAATTGGTCCAACCATTCGAAAAGATGAAGTGGTCAACCCGGCCACCAACACCCCTGCTGCGCCGAGCGGTGATATGCGTGCGGTCTTGAGCGGACGCAACCGCGGTGCGGGGGGCGTATCCGGCTGCTGGGTTGTAGTCAGGGTTAGCGGGATCAGGCAGGCGCAGCACAGGATTGCCAGCAGGTTGTAGGACATATAGGAGGCGGGCTCGAGGACACCAATCAGCAGCTGGGCGGCGGATGAAGAAGCGATATCCACGACCCGATATACCCCCATAACCCGACCCCGGGACTTGTTGGTTACCTTGGCCTGGAGCCAGGCCTCAATGATGGTATAACAGCCGGCAACACAAAGTCCTGTCAGGATGCGCAGCCCGGCCCAGACCCAGGGGTCAATGATCATTGGATGGGCCAGGGCTCCAATCGTACCGCAGGCAGCGAAAGCAGCAAATGCCCGGGCATGCCCCACTGTGCCCAGCAATCTCGGTGCCCACCAGCAGCCCACGATAAAGCCCAGGAACTGGGCAGAACCCAGCAGGCCTATCTGGGTCTTACTGAATTCCAGCTGGAACCCGGACAACGCGTCGAGCGGGCCAATAGATCCCACGCTCAACTGCAGCAGGGTGATGGACAGGAATAACGCCGCAAAGGTGATGAGCAATCGCATGACGGGTGAGGGCTGATATGGGTTGCCCGTATACTAACGGCTACATCATTTTTTGCGTAGTTTTTATTGAATGAGGTTTTAGTGAACAGTCCCGATCATTTCACTGCGTACACGGTGCCGAATGGGGCGATCGTACAGCTAACAATTTGTCAGCAGATTGCCAATCCAAACCTTCACAGCGTTCTATGGTTACTTCCACACGGGAGATTTCCTGGTCGCCGTTTGTGTTGAATGTTACCGGCTGCCCGCCACCAGGGTAGTGTATTAAAATTAAACAGATTTGACCTGCCCTGCAGGCAGCTGCACCGCTGTTGCGTTCACTGCAGTAACCAGCCCGATCCGGGCCTGAGGCTGGCCCGTTCAGCGATCAGGGCAGCAGTTTCTTGTTGGAAACCGGCCTTGCTGGTGGCATCGAGCATGGCCATGATAAACAGGTCGCGCTGGGCAATACTGCCACCAATGCAGTCGATGTGGTAGCGAATTTTTTTCAATTGTTCACTCGCCCTGGCATAATTTCCACGCCGCATATCCCATAGCGATTCGGCCAATACCATTCCAGCCCGGCCGATGACCTCGCCCTGAGTATCGCCTGTGCTGGCCCAGTCACGCATATTTGCCACCAACTCTGTCGCGGCGGCCTCATCCCCGACGGACACCAGCGGCATCAGGTAGTGAAGGGATACAAACACCAGGTCCCGGTCCTGCAAATGTCCCAGTGCCGTGTGCGCCAGGTCTTGCCATCGGCTGCCGACATCCACACCAAACATTTCCAGGCGCCATAACATCGATGCCGTATTGCAGGCATCCAGGTAAAACTCCGCCTCCAGATCTGACGCAAGCTGGGCGTCATAGATTTCCAGAACGGTGTCAAATTCTCTTCTTTCCAGGTAGTACAGGCACCAGTGCCAATACAGGTGAAAACGAAAGTTGTTTACCGTGGACCAGTGCGGTTCAAGGTCCCTGAGCCAGGCAATTCCCTCCTCGTGTCGTTCCTCCATTTCCAGCACATGGGCAACGGCATGCACCGACCACGCATCCGCCGGATTGAATTCAACTGCCTGCCTGCCGTAGTCCTCGGCCTTGCGGTAGTCCCCGGACTCTTCCAGTCCAAAGGCATACATGCCGAGCAGGTAGCCGTATCGATGATGGCTGTCACTCCAGTGCGGCAGCACCCTGGCCATGGAATCCCGAACCCTGCGGCCATCCCCGGAGTAAAAGTGATTGAAATGCGCCAGCTTCAGCGCAACGCAGTCCAGCGGACAGTGCATAAGTATTTGCTCCCACAGCCCCTCGGCCCGGTCCAGTTGACCGTTGCACCACGCTTCAAGTGCTTCAATATGCCATCGCTCCCGCGAGGTTATCTCAATAGTTGCGATATGCTCCTGCAACTTTTCAAGCATGATCCGGGCTTTTCCGGATTGCCTGGCGTTGCCCATCATCTTGCCGAAGTAGCCCTTCATACACATCGCCATGGGCATGCCAGGGTCATGGGCCATAAGCGCTTTGAGCTTGTCTCCGGTCTCAGGTTTGTAGCCCATGTAACAGTCCACAAGGGCGTTGAACAACTGCACACTTTTTTTATCCCTGGCTGTGTACACAATGCCGTCGATATCACTGAACGTATCCATTATTCAAACCACCTGGCAGGTAACTGTTTTGTCACAGTCATCGTTATTTTTTGCTCTTGTGCCCGAGATAACCATCCCGGGTCTGGGGCACTTTCATATCCAGTATGGATCCTGCAATCTGGGTACGCAGGATCTGGGCGGTACCGCCGCCAATGGTAAACATGCGCGCATCCCTGACCATGCGTTCCAGCGGCCGGTTGCGGGAATACCCGGCTGAACCAAATATCTGCAGGGCATCGTTGGTCACCTTGATGGCGGTTTCCGAAGCCAGCACCTTGGCCTGGGCAGCGGCCCGCATATCGGGAAAACCGTCACCTGCCCCCGCCGCAGAATTGTGGATCAACGCTCTGGACGCCGCCAGCCCGATGGACATATCAGCCAGCATCCACTGCAGGCCCTGGAATTCGGCGATGGGGCGGCCGAACTGCTGGCGCTCGCTTGCATAGTCCAGCGCCTCTTCATAGGCTCCCTGGGCAATACCCAGCGCCACCGTGGCAGCGCCAACACGCTGGGCGTTGTAGGCGTTCATGAGGCTGGCAAATCCCCGCTTGAGCCCGCCCGGAGTGTGCACCATCATCTCTTCGGGAATTTCCAGGTTATTAAAAATCACCTCGGTTTCGGGTATGCCCCGCATTCCCATGGCAGGCTCCCGGGCACCGGTGATCAGCCCCTCAGACTGGTCACGAACGGCGATAAAGCCAGCAATACCAAGGGATTGGTCATTTTTCATGACCCTGGCGAAAATCAGGTGCAGGCGCGAAACACCTCCCCCGGTAATCCAGTGTTTTTTCCCATTAAGAATATACCTGTCGCCCTTTTTTACTGCAGTGGTAGTCATTTCCGTAGCTGCGCTTCCGGCATCGGGTTCGGTTATACAGATTGCCGGCTTGTCGCCCGCCAGCACCAGTTCTGCAGCCAGTTTTTTCTGGGGTTCTGATCCATATTCCATGATTGCACCGACAGCACCCATGTTGGCTTCCACCGTGATTCGGCCGGTGACACCACATACCCGGGCCATTTCCTCTATCACCAGCGTGGTATCGAGGTAGCCCAATCCACGGCCGCCGTATTCCTCGGGGACCGTCATACCCATGAACCCGGCTGCGGTCAGCTTTTCCACATTATCCCAGGGGTATTGTTCTGTTCGATCAATCTCTGCCGCCCGGGGACGGATATGTTCATCGGCCAACTGACGGGCAGCAGCCTGAAGTTTTCGCTGGTTGTCTGTTAATGTCGTCATGGTATTGCTGTGGTCTGTCCAGTCGCTGCGGGGAAGTGATCAAAAGGCGGGCCCTGTGCCGGTCTTTTTGCTGATTCAAATATAAAACATGCCGGCAGCGATAGACAGGAAATTCAACCTGTGGCCGGTTTATTACTGCAAATTTGAGTTTTTCTGATCAATGTTGCGAAGATGATATGCTATTGGCACCAGCTGACCCCACAAACTGCAAAGCTATGACCAAACCACAAACCGCATCCACCGCATACGCCTATCCCCTGCTGATCAAGCACCTGCTGACCTCCTCCATGCTCACCGCACCGAACCAGGAAATTGTCAGCGGCGACCTGTGTCGTTACACCTACCGGGAATTTCACAAACGCATTGGCCAGCTCGCCAACGGTCTCGCTAAAATGGGAGTCGAGAGAGGCGACACGGTCGCGGTGATGAACTGGGATTGCCATCGTTACCTCGAATGCTTCTTCGCCGTTCCCATGATGGGGGCCATCCTGCACACCATCAATATACGGCTGTCCCCGGAGCAGATTCTGTACACCATCAATCACGCCGAAGATGATGTGATCCTGGTTCACAGTGATTTCGTGCCTATCATTGAACAGATCCGGGACCGCATCGAGAAACCGACAAAGCTGGTGCTGATTAGTGATGAGGAAGGTGGCAGGACCCTGCCCGAAGGTTTCAGCGCCGAATACGAATCGGTGTTGTCGACCCCGGGATCCGGCTTCGAATTCGTCGATTTTGACGAAGCCACAATCGCCACAACGTTTTATACCACCGGCACTACCGGGGAACCCAAGGGGGTCTTCTACAGCCATCGGCAACTGGTCCTGCACAGCATGGGGTCTGTTGCCGCACTGGCCCCGGTAGCCGATGAAATCCGGCTGCATCGTCGCGATGTCTATATGCCGATGACGCCGATGTTCCATGTCCATGGCTGGGGCATGCCCTATGTTGCCACCATGCTCGGCCTGAAACAGGTTTACCCTGGCCGCTACGAACCGGCCAGGCTGGTTCGCTACATAGAGGAGGAGAAGGCAACGTTTTCCCATTGCGTACCCACCATCATGCACATGCTGTTGTCCGCCCCGGAAGCTGCGGATGCAGACCTTTCCGGACTGAAGGTCATTATAGGCGGGTCGGCTTTGCCCCGGGGGTTGTCACAGATGGCCCTGGACAAAGGCATCCAGCTGTTTACCGCCTATGGCATGTCCGAGACCTGTCCTTTCGTCACCGTCTCCGACACCATGGACATCGACCATACCAGCAAGGACGACCACGACCTCGCGTACCGGGAGAAAACCGGCAAGCCCGGGGTCATGGTGGACCTGCGGGTTGTTGACGAAAACATGAATGACATACCCCGGGACGGAAAATCTACCGGCGAAATAGCGATTCGCACGCCGTGGCTGACCCAGGGCTATACCGGCAATGCAGAGGGATCCGAAGATCTGTGGCGCGGCGGCTACCTGCATACCGGCGATGTTGGTTATATCGATGACACCGGGTCACTGCATATTACCGACCGTATGAAAGATGTCATCAAGTCCGGCGGTGAGTGGATTTCTTCGCTTGAGCTTGAGAACATCGTATCAGGATGTGCCGGGGTAGGCGAAGTCGCCGCCATGGGCATTGCCGATGAGCGCTGGGGCGAAAGACCCCTTCTGGTGGTGTCACGTTCCGCGGATGGCGCAGATATCAGCGCATCCGACATTATCGCCGCAGTACGTGACCACGTCGACACCGGCGCCCTGCCCAAATGGGCCGTCCCCGAACGGGTGGAGTTTGTTGAGGCCATCGACAAGACCAGCGTCGGCAAGCTCGACAAAAAGGTGCTGCGGGCGCGGTATTCCTGATCCTGGAATCTGTCAGCGAAACCCGGTCTTCACACCGGGTATGTGAGCCGGTTTTAAAGACTACCGGTTTTTTCCTGGATCAGCCCTTGATCAGCCCTTGACCTGGCCTTTTACCAGGATACTTTCCCGGGCCATGGTATCGTTGAGCAGGCAGACGCAGGCATAGACTGCGCGCAAATTCGGCACATCGGTGCCGGTAAGTTCCGCCAGCTCAATGACCACGCCCAGCATGCCGTCAATTTCCAGCGGCTTGCCCGCCTCGACGTCCTGGAGCATGGATGTCTTGTGCTTGCCCACGTTCTCTGCGCCCTCGATTCGCCGTTCCAGGGTGACCCTGAAACCGGCTCCCAGTTTCTCGGCAACGACTTTTGCCTCGGTCATCATGGTCGCCAGCGAGCTCCGGGACAGCGGGAACTGGCAGATTGCTTCGAGGGTCGAATGGGTTAATGCGCTGATCGGGTTAAACGACAGGTTTCCCCATAGCTTCAGCCAGATCTCGGAACGAATGTCATCCAGCACCGGAGACTTGAAGCCGGCATCGATGAAAATTTCAGAAACCCGGGTGGCGCGTTCGGAAATACTGCCATCAAGCTCCCCAAGTGGGAAACGGGTACCTTCTACATGTTTGATCACCCCGGGTTCGGAAATGATGGCTGCGGGATAGGCAATACAACCTAGCAGACAGGCCGGATCGATGGCCCGGGCCAGCACCCCGCCCGGATCGACGGTCTCGACGAAACTGCCCTGGTATTGTCCCGGCAGGTTCTGGAAGTACCACCACGGAATGCCGTTCTGGAGAGTCACCATGACGGTATCCGGCCCGATCAGCACGGGCAACTTGTCGAGGACCGCGGCAATCTGGTGGGATTTCAACGCCAGCAGCACGATGTCCTGAACATCGAGATCAGAAATATCATCAGTGGCGACCACGTTGTTGACCACCAGTTCTTCCCCGTCCTGGATCAGCTTCAGGCCGTTCTGTTTGATGGCAGCGAGATGCGGCCCACGGGCAATCAGCGAAACCTCATGACCCGCATGTGCCAGCCGCACTCCCATGAATCCACCAATGGCGCCGGCGCCAACAACACATATTTTCATATCACAAATGACCCTGGTCAAAGAATTTTCAGTGCCGGATTTTACCCGATGACGGCATCGGTTGTCGCGTATTTTTCCTATTCAATTCAATATGTTGCGCTCCAATAGTAAGCATTGAAATTCCGCATGACCAACCTCGTCGGTATAGTTGCAATAGCGTTGCTCAAGTTCGCCTTACAATTCACGGGGAATATCAAAAATATTTCCCATGAATTCCGGAGGCTCGTAGTCCGGACTAACATGGGAAGTGGAGGAATGTCGATTTATTTAACCGAGTAATTGACCCAATGGAGAAATTCCTTACACCTGTCAGTGCACCATTACCGTGATAATGCCCGAATTAGCCAGCATGTGGTCGGTAACACCGCCGAACATTCTCTGCCGCAGCCGCGACTGGCTGTAACCGCCCATAACAAGGAAATCACCGTCCAGTTTTTCGCAAATTTTCAGCAACCGGGTACCGGCAGATTGTGTCCTTCGATTCAGTATTTCGATGTCGGCCTTGATTCCATGCCAGGCCAGCTGCTGGCGAACCCGTTCCCCGCCCGGCTTGCGCTTTCGCGACACTACGATGGTTACCTTTTTCATCTGCACCAGCCATGGCAGGGTCATGGACAAGGCCTTGGAGGCCTCAAGACTATCATTCCAGGCAATAACTGCATGTCGGGTCCTTTTCGTTTTCCAGTCTGGTGGAACCAGCAAGACCGGTTTTCCCGACTGCATCAGCATGGCTTCCACCACGCTGCCTGTGGCGCCAACCCGCCGCCTGTCTTTTGACTTGCGGGGGCGGGCAATGGCGACGGTGTCATGAAATCGGGACCACTTTATCAGTATGTCATTGACTTCTCCAAACTCATGATCGAAGGACAGGGTAATGCCTTTATGCTTCGAAGGCGCGTTTGCCAGGACCAGTTTTCGTCGCCGCGCGAATGCTTCCACTGCTTCACGAATACCCTGGGCTGATTCCACCAGGGAATTTCTTTCCTCGGCCAGTACCGATTTCCTGAGACTGCTGGAAAGATTAAACGCTGCTGATTTCAGTGCACTTTCAGATACGTGCAGGGTAGCGATATGGGCACCGAATCGCCTTGCAACGACCACGGCCGCACCGAGGGCATCCAGCGATTGCTGACTGCCGTCCAAAGGGACAAAAATCGACTTGATTGCCATCCTGTTTCTCCTGCTAATACCTGCTGTTACACCGACCCGGAACTTCCGGTTGATGCCTGATCACCCGCCCAGTACATCGCCCACTCCGAGTCCACTGCTTGCGACATATTCAGCCGCCGTTACCTTGCCGCCATCTGCCCTGACCCGTTTAATGCGAATGGCACCATCAGCTGCCGAAACGACAATACCGTTGTCATCCACGCACACTACCTCTCCGGGCTGGCCGCTGCCCTCAGCGGGTTCGCTGTCAAATATCTTCAATTCCGCTTCACCATGGGTAGTCCAGGCACCAGGCTGTGGGTTTGCAGCACGTATTATGTTGTAAACCCGTGCAGCCGGCTGGCCCCAGTCCAGCCTGGCCTGCTGTTTACCGAACCAGGATTCATAGGATCCGAGCTCAAGGTCCTGGTCTATTTTTGCTGCATTGCCTGCCTTGAGCAGGTCAAGGGATTCGATCATGGCATCCACCCCCATGGGGAACAGTTTCTTGAAATACACATCCCCGAGGGTTTCATCCGGGCCAATTTCGCAGCTTTTCTGCATCAGGATCGGACCTTCGTCAAGACCGTCATCAGGCCAGAAAATGGACAGTCCCGTTTCAGTCGCTCCCATTGCAATGGGCCAGTTTATCGAGGATGGCCCCCGGTGCATGGGTAACAGCGACGGATGAAACTGGAATGACCCCAGCCGCGGTGCATTTAGCACCCCATCCGGGACAAACAGCAGCACATAGGCCATCATGCAGACATCTGCCTGGAATGACTGCATGAGCTCAAGCGCTTCCGGTGTTTTCCATGAGGCCGGCTGGTGCACTGCCAGCTGATGTTCCAAAGCCAGTTCCTTGACCGGGTCCAGGGGGCGGCCGTCCTTGTCAGGCGCGGTACATACCGCAACAATGTTTTCCCCTTGCTCGAGCAGTTTCTCAAGCACCGCCTTGCCGAACGCCTGCTGGCCATGTACAACAATTTTCATATCATTATCTCCATTCAATATTTCCAGCACATCATTTCCATTACATCCTAAATAGCGCCCGATTCCCGGATAGATGAAATTTCATCCTCGGAGTAGCCGAGCACCTCACTGAGGATTTCGTCGGTGTGCTCTCCAAGCAGCGGTGAACGCACCACATCGACTTCGGAATCTGACAGTTTGACCGGGCATCCGACGGTCAGGTATTTACCGCGTTCCGGGTGATCCACCTCAACGATAGTACCGGTTTTCCGCAGCGAGGGGTCTTCCGCAAGCTCCTTCATGGAGAGGATGGGCCCTACCGGAATATTCAATGGATTGCAGATATCCATGACCTCAAACTTGGTCCTGGTCATGGTCCATTCTTCGATAGCGCCGAATATTTCGTTCAGCTTCGGTAATCTTGCCGGGGGTTTGGCATAGCCTTCGTCCTCCTTCCACTCCTCCCTGCCAATGAGGTCACAGATATTTCCCCATACCGCAGCCTGGGTAATGAAATAGGTATAGGCGTCAGGATCACTCTCCCACCCCTTGCACTTCAGGATGCGTCCGGGCTGGCCGCCACCAGAATCGTTGCCCGCCCGTGGCGTGGCCTGACCAAATTCGATACCTTCGCCATGCTGCGAATATTCGGGAAGCGGTCCACTTTGCAGTCGCTGCTGGTCCCTCAGCTTGACCCGGCACAGGTTCAGCACACCGTCCTGCATCGGTGCCAGGACTTTCTGGCCCCTGCCCGACTTCTCGCGCTGGAACAACGCCGTGACGATGCCAAGCGCCAGGTTCAGTCCGGTACCGGAATCACCGATCTGGGCAGCAGTCACCAGCGGAGGACCGTCCAGGAACCCGGTTGTCGATGCCGAGCCGCCAGCGCATTGGGCCACGTTTTCGTATACCTTGCAGTGCTCGTAAGGACCCGGTCCAAAGCCTTTCACCGATGCCATTATCATGCGCGGGTTGAGTTCCTGGATGCGCTCCCATGAAAATCCCATTCTGTCGAGGGCGCCAGGCGCAAAGTTTTCCACCATCACATCACAGGTCTTTACCAGGCGCTCGAGCACTTCCTTGCCTGTTTCGTTCTTGGTGTTCAGAGTCAGTGAACGTTTATTATGGTTGAGCATGGTGAAGTAAAGCGAATCCGCGCCCTCTACATCAACCAGCTGCTTGCGGGTTGCGTCACCCACACCGGGACGCTCCACCTTGATAACATCCGCGCCTAACCAGCCCAGCAGCTGGGTGCAGGTTGGCCCCGACTGCACGTGTGTGAAATCAAGAATCTTTACACCCTCTAGTGCCTTCATCAACTACTCCAGAAATATTTTCAAAATTGAAACTTACTTGTACATCGTCTGTGCCTTGGTCCCCGGCGCATATTCATCCGGATCCACCCACACATTGACAACGGCACATTTGCCGGTTTTTGCGATAGCTTCCCGGGCACGCTGCAGCGCCGGTTGAATCTCGCTGGCTTCGGTCACCTCTTCACCGTAGCCGCCGATCATTTCAGCAAATTTACTGAACGGCACGTCGCCCAGCTTGTTGCCCACGTTGCCCCGCTCCTGGCCATACTTGGCGAGCTGTCCGTAGCGAATCTGGTTCATATGGGAATTGTTACCCACGATTGCCAGGTAAGGTGCCCCGAAACGCTGGGCGGTCTCCATATCAAAGGACGTCATGCCGAAAGAGCCGTCTCCGTACAGGCAGACAATCTCCTTGTGGGGGTGGGCCAACTTCGCGGCCATGGAAAATCCGGTGCCAACGCCCAGGGACCCGAGTGCCCCGGGATCCATCCACTGCCCCGGGTTTCTCGGTCGAACAGCCTGTGCGGAAATTGTCACGATGTCGCCTCCGTCACCAACGTAAATGGTATCCTCACCGAGGAATTCGTTGATTTCATAGGCCAGGCGGTAGGGGTGTATGGGGTTCTGGTCTGTGGTGAACATCGGCATCAGCTTCTCAAGTTTGACTGCCTCGATGTCCCGTAATTCCTGCATCCACGACTGGCGCGCGGTTCGTGCGCCGCCATCAATCCGGCCGGAGGCTGCCTGTTCCACCGCCGCCAGGATTGCACCAGGGTCACCGACAAGGCCAAGGCTGATATCGCGGTTCTTACCCACAGTCGAGTAACTCTGGTCTATCTGTATGAGGGTCGCGTCTTTTGATATTCGCTTGCCGTAACCCATACGGAAATCAAACGGCGTACCGACTATGAGGATGACATCTGCATTTTTGAATGCATCACTTCGGGTGCGATCAAAGTGATGCGGATCGCCCTGGGGCAACATACCCCGGCTCGCGCCATTCATGTATGCGGGAATGTCCAGTGCACGAACAAAACTGATCGCCTCCTCATGCCCCTGGCTGGCCCAGACCTGCTGTCCCAGCAGCACGGCAGGACGCTCTGACTTGACGATTATGTCCGCCAGCTTCTCGATATCAGCCGGATCGCCAACAGACCGGACCGACGCCCGGTATGAACCCGGCTCCGGAATGATGGCAGACTCCACCGGGATTTCCTTGTCGAGAATATCTCTCGGTATTTCCAGGTAAGAGGGGCCATAGGCGCCGCTAAAGCACTCGCGGGCCGCCATGGCGATCATGTCTGCGATCCGCTCGGTTGAGAAAACCCCGGACGCAAACTTGGTAATCGGAGTCATCATGTCAACATGGGGCAGGTCCTGCAATGATCCCATCTTGTGCTGGGACAGGGAGCTCTGGCCGCCGATATGCAATATCGGGCTCTCCGACCTGAATGCGGTGGCGATACCGGTCACTGCATTGGTGCATCCCGGGCCCGCAGTGGTAACCACGCAACCGAGCTTGCCAGTTTGCCGGGCATACCCGTCGGCAGCGTGGGCCGCCGTCTGTTCGTGGCGAACGTCTACGATCCTGATTCCTTCATCCAGGCAACCATCGTAGATATCGATTATGTGTCCACCACAGAGGGTAAAAATAGTATCGACGCCTTCTGCTTTTAATGCCCTGGCGACCAGATGCCCCCCCGGAAATGACTGAGCCGTCCCTGGTTTTTTTCTGCAATGTATCACTCGCCGTATCCGATACGGGTTTTTTCTCAGCGACAGTTGACATGATTCACCTCTATAAACTCACAGCCCGGTTTTAAACCATGTAAGCCCTGCAGAGGCTGGTTGCCGCAGGCCCGGTTATTGGTAGGAGTACTAAAGTTAATCCAGGTAATTGACATATTTATCGACGTGTTTCGCCAGCTCCAGGGCGTGGTCTCTTACCAGCTGTTCCGCGTGATAAGGGTCGCGCTCTTCGATGGCTTCAATTATCCGCATATGGTCCATCACCGAACGCGACACCCGGTCTCGTTCCCTGATCGTTGTGGTTCGAATGGCGCGCATGTGAAAAAACAGTTGATCTGACATCTGGGTGATCAGCGGAGACTTGCCCGAGCCAGATAATGGTCTGGTGAAATTCAATATTTGTTTCAGAATATTCGTCTATATGTGCGCGTGCTTTTTCGCTGTCATCGAAGGTCGCAAAGTTGTTACGCAGGCTGGCAATTTCGGAATCGCTGGAGCGCGTGGTCGCGAGTCTTGCCGCCATGCTCTCCAATGCAGCCCAGACATCGATCATATCCAGTATGTCTTCCTTACTTTTGCGAACCACGAAAGCGCCTCTGCGAGCGATATTCTGCACAAGGCCTTCCTGCTCGAGACGTGATATTGCTTCCCGGACCGGTGTCCGGCTGACCCCGAGCTGTTTACCGAGTGCGCGTTCGTCCAGGCGAGGCAACTCCTCACCAGAGTAAATGTCCATATGGCCAATAATTTTCTTAAGGGCCTCATACGCCTGTGTTTTAAGGGCTTTTGCCGGTTCCAACGGCGTGATATTGAGTTCCTTCATATCAGTCTCTACCACAATCCGGCACCCGAAATCATTGCGCGGCCTTTTGTTTGCGTAACTTGTCATAAGCCATCTTAATCAACGGCAGAAACAGGAGTAAAATCGCCACGACCGAGATCGGACCTGCATAGGTGCGAGTGAAGAAAATTGCGAATGATCCGTCGCTGATTATTAGCGATTGTCGTAAAGCGGGCTCTGCCAGAGGCCCGAGCACGATTGCCAATACCGCAGGGGCAAGGGGGTAATCGAGCTTGCGCATCAGGTAGGCAACGATTCCGAAAACAACCATCAGCCAGACGTCATGCATATCCTGTGTCGGTGCATACCCGCCGATCAGGCATAAAATAAATATGATTGGCGCCAGGATGGTAAACGGGGTCTTCAGAATCTTGATAAACACCGGTATAAAAGCCACGTTTATCAAAAGCGCGAACACGTTGGCAGCGTACAATGAGGCAATCAGGCCCCAGACGAAATCACTATGATCGACGAACAGCCTTGGGCCTGGTTCCAGTCCCCATATGACCATTCCGCCCAGTAATATGGCCGTGGTGGGGGAACCGGGAATGCCCAGGGTTAACATCGGCAGCATCGAGCCGGTGCTCGCCGCGTTATTGGCGGCCTCGGGAGCACAAACACCTTCTATCGCGCCTTTGCCGAATTTTTCCGGCTCCCTGGATATCTGCTTTGCCACACCGTAGGCCATCAGTGAACCTGGAGTAGCCCCTGCCGCCGGAAGTATGCCGACAAAAAATCCCAGGAATGATCCCATGACCGTGGATTTCCAGGTCGAAACCAGCTCACGCAAATTGGATAATGTCCGTTTCACAGTGACATGCGCATCGGAAAGCATACTCTTGCCGCCACCCAGGCTGTGCTCTTCAACCGTCCAGATCATTTCACCGATGCCATAGACACCAATCGCCAGTACCAGGAAATTGACGCCATGCAAGAATCCGTTAATGTCCCACAAAATCAACCGGGGCTCGCCAGAAATAATATCGAAGCCCACAGCACTCAAGACCAGCCCGATACAGATTGAAAAAATGGTCTTGTAAATATCGTCGCCGCCCAGTCCTACGAATGTGGCAAATGCCAGCATCATCAACGCAAATTCTTCGGGTGCCCCAAAAACAAGGGCGACATGCGCGAGTGGCGGCGCAAAAAATGTAAACAAAACAACAGAAATTGAACCGCCGACAAAAGAAGCTACGGCGGCAGCTGTCAGGGCTTTGTCCGCCAGGCCCTGCTTCGCCAACGGTCGGCCATCAAAGGTTGTGGCAACTGCAGTGGAAGCGCCGGGTATGCCGAGCATAATAGATGAGATAGCACCACCGTACATGGCACCATAATAGATTGCCGCAAGGAATATTATTGCCCCGGTCGGTGGAACCAGAAATGTCAGCGGCAAAAGAATGGCTACACCGTTTACTGACCCCAGGCCTGGCATCGCGCCAATAAATAATCCCAGTGCACAACCAGCAATGATCAGCATTAAATTCTGCGGCTCAAATACGACCGCGAAACCGTTGGCCAGGAGTCCTAGTGTCTCAATCACATTGTTAATCTCGTTATTTTAAAAATTGAGAGGAGATTTATTCATTTAGAAAAAAAACTTGTATAGCGGTAGGAACAAGGGTTCTGTGATCCCTTTGGGAAGGATAATTTTTAGCGTTATTTCGAAAAAGTAAAATATGACTACGGGGATAACGAGAGCCAGGGTTATGGTCAATCGCCAGGTGTGTTTGCCGAGAATTTTTAAATAGAAAACCAGGAACAGCGGTAATGCGCCGTAGATGCCGATAAACGAAAACAGGCCCACAGTAATAACCAATGCCACCGTGACTGCGGTGACATCCATCAACACATGGGATTCTATGTAAGGCTTTTCAGAGGTTGCAATCCGACCGCGCCTGCGAAACCAGTTGGAGATAATTCCCAGGCAGGAAATCAACATAACGGCGGACAGCCAGAACGGCCAGGCACCGCCCCCCGGACCTTCACCGTCTATCCAGCCGATCGGCAGCTCGGTACTTTTGGACATAAGGTAAATGGAGAAGATTCCCATCATTATTGCCATTAACAATTCAGCAGTGCGAACCGTCATGATTAAGAATCTCCTCTATTTACAGGTGTGATTTATGTACCAGGGAGCCTCTGATCGATATATCGATCGGCAGCTCCCCGGTAATCACATTAGTCAATGGCACCCATTTTCTTGAGCATTACGCGATGTATATCACGCTCTTCCTTCCAGTAGTTCATCAACGCATCACCCGTCAACAGGTCGCCCTGGAGGCTTTTCTTGGTGCGATATTCCTGCCACTGATCGGAGTTGAATACGCGCGTGAAAAGATCCGTATAGTAGGCTGCTGCATCTGCGCTCATACCCGGCGCACCAACCACGGTACGCTGCATGAAATATACAAAGTCCTGGCCGAGCTCCTTAAAAGTAGGGGCATCGGGGAAGAGTGGCAAACGTTCCGGCGTAAAAGCTGCCAGCGCTTTAGTCGTACCCGCTTCGTAGAATCCCAGCTGCTCTGAAGGGTTGTTAACCGTTGAATCAGCATTATTGCCTGCAAGTTCTTTCGCAACCTTGCCGCCACCCTTATAGGGAACGTATTTCATATCGAGGCCATAAGCCGTGTTAAGAAAATCGGTTAACAGATTGTCTTCCGAATTCTTGCCGGTTCCCGCCATGATCCACTGGTCGCCTTTGGCTTTAACAGCCGCAACAAAAGCGTCGACATTGTTGATATCCGTACGATCGGAATTAACCCATAACAGGAAAGTGTCCTCGGCCATGCGGGCAACCGGCGTAAAAGTTGTGATATCAACTCCAAGCTTAGGCTGTCGTAAGGAGTCGTGTAAAAGCTGTTCAAGGTGAACATTATGGTGTGGTCATCACCGCTTTTTTCGTTCAGGTGAACCAGTGCCTCTGCACCTGAACCCCCGGGCTTGTTAACAGGTGTGAAAGGTACCGGGGCCATATCGTTTGACGCAATAATACTCTGCATCAATCTAACAGCCTTGTCTGCACCGCCGCCTTTACCAGCCATAACAACAAATTCAACTGGTTTTTGCGGTTCCCAGGCTGAAGCCAGCTGGGAGTAAGTGGTAGCCGTCATCACCGCCGCCATTGCGACCGGTAACATTATTGTTTTGGTCAGTTTTCTCATCAAATTCTCCATATGTGTTTGTCTCATGTAGCGCCGCTGATCAAAACATTTACCCAGTAGTGCCCATTAAGACGTGGTTTAATGCAAAAATCTGGTATACCATATACCAAACGGTAGAATACCGTTTAGACCGATCAAAGTAAAGCTGTGGATTTCTGCTATGGCTCTGGAGATGTGAAAAACCCATTGCAGCGCTCAGGAACGCAGGATTTTATCCACTTCTGCGCCGAGTGAAACCGGGGATTCGACCACATGTACACCGGCCTCGGCAAGCACCTGCTTTTTACTCACCGCGGTTCCGGAACTGTTCTTGATAATGGCACTGGCATGACCCATGCGGGTATTGTCCGGCACGTGCTCACCCACTATACAGGCGATAACAGGCTTACCATAATCGATTGACTGCAGGTATTCGGCTGCCTGTTCTTCTTCCGATCCGCCAATTTCGCCGATCAGCACTACGGCCTCGGTGTCGGCATCATTGCGAAACAGTTCGAGGCATTCTGAAAATCCCATTCCGTGCACCGGGTCACCGCCGACCCCGACACAGGTTGACTGGCCCAGACCCACCCGGGTAGTCTGATCTATGGCTTCGTAGGTGAGGGTGCTGGAGCGGGAAATGATGCCGATACTGCCCGGTTTGAAAATCTCGCCCGGCATGATTCCAATGCGGCATTGTCTCGGGGTGATAATTCCAGGGGTGTTTGGACCGATCAGCCTTGTCTGGCTGCCCTTGAGGGCGTCCGCAACCCGGATCATGTCGAGAACCGGAATACGCTCTGTGATGCAAACCACCAGATCAATACCTGCCTCTACGGCCTCGATAATCGCAGCAGCCGCAGATTCCCTGGGGACAAATATTACGGATGCATTGGCACCGGATTCGCTCATGGCCTCCGCAACACGATCAAACACCGGCAGTCCAAGGTGCTGACTCCCACCCTTTCCCGGTCTGACACCCGCCACCATTTTGGTGCCGAACGAAATTGCTCTTTCCACATAAAAACTGGCCTGGTGACCGGTTATTCCCTGGCAAAGTACTTTGGTGTTGCTGTCTACAAGTATCGCCATTATCTGTTAACCATGTCAGTTGATCCGGCTGCTGGTGGCATTATGATTTTCCGGGGTTGAAAACGGATTTCACCCGTGACAGCCATGAAGGGCTATCCGCGGTCCCGCCCCTGCCGGGATCGTGCTTCGCCGCTTCCACTGCGTACCGCGCCGCATCGGCCATATTGGCGGCGAGGTGAACCTGGGGCATGGTTTCCCTGAGACGACGGTTGGCAAGCTCTGCATTGGTGCCGGCAAGCCGAACGGCCAGGGGAATTCCAATCCCCTGGCTCTTATGGACAAGGGTGATGGCATCCGAAACCGTATCGCATCTCATGATGCCACCCCCAAACACATTGACTATCAGGCTCTTGGTAGCGGAATTCGACAGCACCAGCTCCAATGCGCTTATAACCCTGTTTACCCGGGAATCCGGCGGCATATCGAGAAAATTGGCGGGCTCGCCGCCACAAATCTTAATGGCATCCAGGGTCGCCATGGACAGCCCCGCTCCTACTGCGATGCTGGAAATGTTGCCGTCCATTGCCAGGTAGTTGAACCCGTCAGTACTGGCCTTCCTGTGTGCATCGCTCATGTCACCTTCACTTTCAATGGCGAAGATGTCATCCTGTCGGTATAGCGCATTCCTGTCAAAGGCCATCTTGGCATCCAGTGCCATCCACTCTCCGTCCTTCAGGGCAATCGGGTTAATTTCCACTAGTGATGCATCCTTGTTGCAAAAGAAACTTACCAGCCTGTTAATCGCTTCTTTGAGGTTACCCGCCGCCTGGTCATCGAGGCCGGTTTTCACCAGGACCTGGTTAATCCTGTCCTCCGCTACGCCGTTGTCCTGGTCGACCTCCAGGCTGTGAACTGAACCGGGCATTTCAGCAGTGGATTCAATTTCCGTACCGCCCTTCTCACTGACCAGCAATACAATGCCTTTGTTGCGCTCATCAACTACAATGCTGAGGCCGAATTCCCTTTCTACGGGGTTCCACTGCTCGATATAGACCAACTTGACCTGGAGGCCGCCGGATCCGGTTTGCGCCGTAACCAGGTTATTTCCCAGCATTTTTTCCGCATGCTCCGCAACCTCGTCGAGGCTGTTGGCGCGCCGGATACCGCCTTCGCCATCAGGCAGTTTGCCCAGACCACGGCCCCCGGCCCGTACCTGGGCCTTAACCATCCAGGAATCTCCTTCCAGGCGCGCTGCAATTTCCCGAGCCTCATCCGCTGTCCTGGCAACCTCGCCTTCAGGCACCCTGATGCCTGCTGACCTGAGCAGCCGTTTGGCCTGGAATTCGTGAATGTTCATCTTCTTATCCTAAGGAACCTGTGATTAAAACATGAACGATCAATTTGAGTCTAAAACAATCAATTCCTGTGTTGCCCAGAAAGATAAAGGTGGGCTTCGCAATAGCCCTGCTATTACGTGCCCGTATTTTATATACATGAGGTGCCTTTAAGTGAATCGCTGTCACAATTCTAGTGCTGAACCTCCAGCACTATTTTTCCAAAGTGCCGGCTTGCTTCCATGGCTTCGTGGGCCAGCCTGGCCTGCTGCAGCGGAAAAACATCCGATATCAGCGGTTCAATCCGCCCATCCGCGAACAACGGCATCACCGTCTCACGAAAGGCATCGATAATCTGTCCCTTTTCTTCCACACTTCGCGGTCTCAGCACAGAACCGATTACCCGCTGCCGTTTAACCATCATTCGCGCAATATTCAGTTCGGCTTTGGTACCGCCGGTAACGCCGATTGCGAGCATCCTGCCTCCAATTGCGAGGGATTTCATATTGGGATCAAGGTAGGGGGCACCGATATGATCAAGAATCACGTCAACACCCCGGCCACCGGTCACTTCACTCACAGCGTCCGCAAAATCCTGGTTTTTATAATCTATAACATGATCCGCTCCCAGGTCACTGACCCGTTCCAGCTTGCCGGTAGACGCCGTAACTATCACAGTGGAGTTCGGAACAAGCTGTTTGCACAAATGAATCGCTGCGGTGTTTACCCCGCCGCCGCCGCCATGCAGCAGCACAGCCTCGCCATCGTCAAGATTGCCGATCAGGAACAGGTTTAAATAAGCCGTAATGTAAGTTTCACAGATACAGGCGGCCTGGTTAAAGGTCATGTGTTCGGGAATCTCCATGCAATGATTCGCATGGGCAACAGCATATTGTGCATAACCGCCACCACCGATCAGGGCAAGCACCCGATCACCTTGCTTCCACTGGCCCACGCCCGGACCCGTACTCTCTATGACGCCTGCAACCTCCAGGCCCAGTATCTCCGAGTCTCCCGGGGGCGGGGCGTAGTTACCCTGGCGCTGTATCATGTCTGGCTTGTTCACCGATGTTGCAAGCACCTTGATCAACACCTGGCCCTGGTTTGCCTCAGGCATTTCTGCGTCACCAAATGTGATTACTTCGGGTCCGCCAAATTCACTGAGGAGAATTGCTTTCATGGTTTTCGCCATTATTCATTCCTGTTTCTTGCTGATTGCCGTGCCAAAATTATAGGCATGATTATAATCATGCCTATAGCGACGTTCAGGCACCTTGCCGACGGCTAATTGTAATTGGTATACAATATACCATGTTCCTCATCTGCACAATGATCCCGGTTTTCTGTGCTGGAAAATTGTGCCAGGGCGGGCGAACAGGGCAACCCCATGACATTTCCATGGCATTCCCATGGGAGGTCAACTCAGATTACAGATGCCTGTAAGCCAAAACATTCCTGCACATCAGGGAACCCTTGTTTATCCCGAGAACAGCATATGACACACTGGATACGATTCAACCGAAACGGTAATACTGGATTTGGTTCCTTGCAGGACAAGACCATTTCGATATTTGAGGGCGATATGTTCAATAACCCCTACAGCAAGGGGGAGCAAGTTGATATGAGTGAAGTTGAGCTATTGATTCCCTGTATCCCGGGCAAGATGCTGGCACTGTGGAACAACTTTCATGCCTCGGCTGAAAAAAACAGCCTGCCCCTGCCCGGACACCCCTGGTACTTCGTCAAGACCCGCAATTCCTTTGCCCCTGCTGATTCGACAATCAGGAAACCGGGCAGCTGCAGCGGTAAAATCCTGTTTGAAGGAGAACTCGGCATAGTCATCGGCAAGACCTGCAAGGATG
>PVMK01134274.1_pt1 | contig 21673 bp, 19 predicted proteins | sample 1853481 | NCBI WGS metagenome assembly PVMK01 (sample SAMN08533507, study PRJNA380276) | Marine sediment metagenome, whole genome shotgun sequencing project.
TTCTGAATTCTCACTGCTAGACAGCACACTGCGGTTAAAACAGCTGGTTGAGCGCAGCAAAGAACTCGGTATGCCGGCAGTTGCCGTTACCGACCAGTTCAATATGTTTGCACTGGTCAAGTTCTACCAAGCGGCGGTGGCAGCGGGTATCAAACCCATCGCCGGTGCGGATGTGCTGGTCAGTAACCCGGAAGATCCTGACCACTCAAGTCGCCTGGTGCTGCTATGCCAGAACCGGGAGGGCTACCTTAACCTGTGCCAGTTGCTCAGCAAGGGCTACCAGGAAGGTCAGTACCATGGTGTACCCTATCTCCGCCATGACTGGATAAGCCAGCACTCGGCCGGGCTCATCGCACTATCCGGCGGTCGTGAGGGAGATGTGGGCCAGGCCCTGATCAATCAGCATCCCAACAAGGCACGCCAGCTTGCCCAGCGCTGGATGAAGGATTTCCCCGGTCGTTTTTATATTGAAATACAACGTACCGGACGCGAGCAGGAAAAACGCCATGAGCGCCACGCTCTGCAACTCGCAGCGGAACTGAATCTACCGGTTGTAGCCAGCAACGATGTCCGTTTTCTTGATCGTGAAGATTTTTCATCTCACGAAGCACGTGTCTGTATTCACGATGGCCGTTTGCTTTCGGACAAGCGCCGGGAAGTACGTTATTCAGAAGAACAGTACCTCAAGAGCCCGGAGGAAATGGAAAAGCTGTTCTCCGATCTGCCGGAAGCGCTGGAAAATGCATCCGAACTGGCCAAGCGCTGCAACCTGGAACTGACATTTGGTGAGTATTTCCTGCCCGATTTCCCCACGCCCGATGGCCAGAGTGTCGAGGATTTTCTGAAAAGTGCTTCCCTGGAAGGCCTGGCCAAACGTTTGAATGCGCATGGCCCGGCGCAGGATTTCAGCGACGATGATTATCGCGAACGTCTTGAGTTGGAATTTAAAGTCATCAATGGCATGGGTTTTCCAGGTTATTTCCTGATCGTTGCGGACTTTATCCGCTGGGCAAAAAATAATGATATTCCAGTCGGGCCCGGACGTGGCTCGGGTGCCGGTTCACTGGTCGCCTATGCGCTGGAGATCACCGATATTGATCCACTTCAATTCGATCTTCTGTTCGAGCGGTTCCTGAACCCGGAACGTATTTCCATGCCCGATTTCGATGTTGATTTCTGCATGGAAAAACGCGACCTGGTGATCGATTATGTCGCCGAAACCTATGGCCGCGACCAGGTCAGCCAGATCATCACCTACGGTACCATGGCCGCCAAAGCCGTGGTGCGTGATTGCGGGCGGGTACTGGGGCATGGCTATGGCTTTGTCGACAGCATCGCCAAGCTGGTTCCGCTGGAACTGGGCATCACCCTGAAAAAAGCACTGGAACTGGAGCCCGAGCTCAAAAAAAGCGCTATGACGATGAAGAGGATACACGCGCACTGCTGGACCTTGCCATGTCACTGGAAGGAATTACCCGGAATGCCGGCAAGCATGCGGGCGGGGTTGTCATTGCACCCTCCCCTCTGACCGATTTCACCCCGTTGTTCAGCGAAGCCGGCGGCGGCAACGTGGTGACCCAGTTTGACAAGGATGATGTTGAAACCATCGGCCTGGTCAAATTCGACTTCCTGGGTCTGCGCACATTGACGATTATTGACTGGGCGTTAAAAGCCATCAATCAACAACTTGTTAATGAAGGCAAGAATCCTGTCGTTCTCGAAGAACTGCCAATGGGCGACCCGAAGACCTTCGAGTTATTACAGGACGTGCGAACGACCGCGGTTGGTCAGCTCGAATCCATCGGTATGAAAGACCTGATCCGCAAACTGCAACCGGACAGTTTTGATGAAATCATCGCACTGGTGGCCTTGTTCCGGCCTGGCCCCCTGGAATCAGGCATGGTCGATAGTTATGTCGACCGCAAACACGGCCGTGAAGTGGTCAGCTATCCGCACGATGATCTCGAACCCATTTTAAAACCCACCTACGGGGTCATCCTGTATCAGGAACAGGTCATGCAGATCGCCCATGTGCTGGCCGGGTACTCCTTGGGTGATGCAGATATCCTGCGTCGCGCCATGGGTAAGAAAAAGGCTTCCGAGATGGCCAAACAGCGTCTGGTATTCGTTGATGGTGCCTCGCACCGTGGTGTCAGCGATGACCTTGCCAACTATATTTTTGACCAGATGGAAACCTTTGCCGGTTACGGTTTCAACAAATCCCACTCGGCCGCCTATGCCTTGATCGCGTACCAGACCGCCTGGTTGAAAGCTCATTACCCGGCGGCTTTCATGGCGGCGGTATTATCTGCCGACATGGACCACACCGATAAGGTCGCCGGTTTCATCAACGAATGCCGGAAAATGGATATCAACATCCAACCACCGGATATCAACCACTCTTCCTACGCTTTCCGGATGACAGACCCGCGCTCCATCCGTTATGGCCTGGGCGCGATCAAGGGCATTGGTAACGCAGCCATCGACTTCATAGAAGAAGAGCGCGTAGCAGAAGGACCATACGCAAGCCTGGATGATTTTTGCAATCGCATGGATCTGAAAAAGGCCAACAAACGCGCAATGGAAACACTGGTTCGTTCCGGCGCAATGGATGTACTTGACCCCGACCACAACCGGGCGCGTCTTTTGCACGACCTGCCCCGTTGTACACATGCCGCTGAGCAGATGCAGCGTGACCAGGAAGCCGGCCAGGTAGATATGTTCGGCACGCTGCAACCCGCCAGTGCCACCACCAGCAGCAGCGAGCGGGAATTGTCCGAGGTAGAAGCCTGGCCGGAGCTGCAAAAGCTACAGGCAGAAAAGGACTCGCTCGGTTTGTACCTGACCGGCCACCCGGTCAAAGTTCATTTCAGGGATATCCGGAATTTTTCGACCTGTGTGCTTGGGGACGTGTACAAGCGGGTGCCAACAGACAGCAAGAACCGGCGCGGTGTGGCCATGACACTGGCAGCGTTGGTGACTTCATTGAGACGCCGTACAGCGCGCGGACATTTCATTGCAATTGAAGACCACAGCGGCCGGGTAGATGCTTTCTTGTCCAATGAAGCCTATGCCACCTACGCCGACCTGATGGAAAAAGACACGATCATTGTCATTGAAGGTAACGTGGTCGCAGATTCTTTCACAGGTGGTTATAAAATCACCGCCAACCATATCATGTCACTGGCTGATGCCAAGGCGCGTTTCGCCAACGGTATCAATATAGCCGTTGCTGGACCTGACGAGAATTTATGCACCACCCTGGCTGCCACTTTCAGCCTTATCAAAATGGTGCAGCACCGATCTTTCTCCATTACCGCAACCAGCGCGCACGGGTCAGTTTTGAACTAGGCCATGAGTGGACCGTCAAACCCTGCGAGGAGTTGATCGCGGCATTGAATGAACTGGAAATGGTTAAACAGGCGGCCTTGCGCTACTGAAGAATCACTCAACTTCCCGCCGAGCGATACCGCCGGTACAAAATTTTCACCCGGCGCACATATTCACGGGTCTCTTTATACGGTGGTATCCCACCATATTCACGCACAGCACCCGGCCCGGCATTATATGCAGCAGCGGCCAGCTCCACACTCTGATCAAACTGATTTAGTAGTTGTGAAAGGTAAAGGGTGCCACCTTCGATATTGCTGAGCGGGTCAAACACATCAACAACCTGTAATTCTTTCTGGGTTGCAGGCATCAATTGCATCAGGCCCTGGGCGCCTTTTGGTGACAGCGCGTCCGGATGATAAGCGGACTCTGCGTGGATAATGGCGCGGATCAGCGAATCATCAACCGTAAACACCTCGGCGGCCGCGCGGATTTCATCATCATATGCCTGCCGGTTCAGCGGTATGTTCTCCCAATCCAGTTGATTGCATGTGGGATCCGAGGCGTAACAGGGAAAAGAGAAGGTCTTGACATTCTTTTGCCGGTTGGCCGGACATTGGTGTAGTGGACGATGCCGTCCTTGTCGGTGAATTTGTACACATCGGCATACAGCGACTGCCAGCCGAAAAGGCACGCAAAGATCATTAAGCCTGCTATCTGCATTGCCCTGTAAAACATATACTTCATCTCGGTCCCTGAGCTATGTCCCGGCTAATTATGGCATAAACTGGTTTAAGCCTGCAGATAGTGCTCCTAAAGTGAACAAGCAAAGAATGCTTTTTTGAAACCAGATACGAAGCTTGCTCTGTCATCGGTCAAACAGATACGCAAAAAAATTGAAGTAGTAGGCAACCCACAGATAAACAACCGCCGCCATGGCCAGGATACTGTAACGAAAACGTGCCGCCACACTGCCAATGCCCATTGCCCATTGCCGGATTGCAAAGACGATCACGGCAACACCAATCAGCATATTCGCGTTGATAAGCAATAGATTGATGTGCGTAGCCAGCGGAACTCCAAAGCTGAATTTGTCAGTGTTGCCGGTAAGGGTCAGAACAAGTTGTACATTCAGACCCACCAGGGCAAAGGCATATAACCACCCGACGAACACATCACGCGCAGGAAGCCGCTTTTGAACAGGTGCACGACGAAATGCCCGGTAGCCATAGCCGATAACGGCCAATAACGCCACCATCACGGCAAAGGCAATCAACAAGCGGATGTTGCCGGGTGCATCGAGTCCGCGCACCCGTTTGTAGCTGCCCAAGGGTGAACCGACGAGCACGTGACCAACTTCTCCGCTTCCATTCCGTTCAAACACCATGGTGCTATCCGAGTAGCGCGCGGTAAATCGATCCGGGGCGGTAGCCCGCCAGCGATTGACGCTTCTTCCTATAACCAGCAACTCGTCATCCTGCACAGATATGGTCACGTTATTTACCAGTATTGCCAGGCGTTCAAAAGTGGAGAAATTGGACCGCAGGGAAATGTATTCCCCGGCATAATCCGCCAGATTCACCTCCGCCGCTTCCGGTGCTGTGCGCAAATAGTCGACCGGGAAAAAATGATCGATAAAAGCGACGATCAGGTTGCTGCGAGCCCGTGATCCGGGGTCGGTATTAAACGAAACGAAGACACCGAGTTCATGCTCGGGTATCAGGCTCATATCACTGTGAAACTGATTGGTGTCGCCGCCGTGCCCGAATACAAGTTGACCATTTCGGTCAGACCGGTAAAAACCGTGCAGCAACGGTGCGATACCCTCATGGGGCGCAAACAACGGTGTCTGCATCAACCGGGCAGTTGCTTCACTCAGAATGTGTACACCGCCATATTCACCATTACTCAAGTGGGCCAGCATGAAACGCGTCATGTCATCGGCAGTAGTGCTCATGTTTCCCGCCGGAGATTTATTCATAAATTCAAAGTCAGTCGATTTGAACCGACCCGCCTGGTAGGTATAACTAACCGCATGCCGTTCGGCAAAATCGACATTAAGCTGATCCTGGGTATTGGTTGAGTTCATCTGTAAGGGTTTCAGGATGTGCTCATCCACATAATCCGCCCAGGTCTGGCCGCTGATTCGTTCGACGATGTATCCAGCCAGCGCCGCACCAAAATTAGAGTATGAGGCATGCTCACCGGGGGGGCGCACCCTCGCCGGTATCACCGTGGCCAGATATTCACCAAGAGGCATCAGATCATCAACCGTTTTGGCGGAGCCGCCGGTTCCTTTTTCTTCAAATCCCGGTGTATGTGTCAGAAGATGCTTGATGCGAATCGGTTCCTCGAAGGTGGCAGGGATCTGAAAGTCTATATAGGTATTAACGTCGCCCTCAAGATCCAGCCTGCCCTGCTCAACTAATTGCATGATCGCAGTCCAGACAAAGGTCTTCGATATGGACGCAATCCGAAACAGGGACCGGTCCGGATCGGCGGGAACCCGTTTCTCCAGATCAGCCCAACCGTAACCACGCTTGAACAGCACCTCGCCACCATAGACAACCGACACCACTGCACCAGCCAGTTTGTGGTCTTGCCGCTGCACATCGAAAGCTGTGTCGAAGAATACTGCAACGTTTTCGGCAGTCAATGGAGGGCCGATGAGGTCAGGAACGGATTCACCCTCGATGGCTGCAACAACTGACATACCAAGGGTTAGTACGGCCGAGAGGCAGGCGACACAAATTAGTTTTAAGTGGCTATTCATGTTGTTTGATTCCATTGAGTTAGAGACAAGACGACTTCTTTACGTCCACCTTCGTTGTTAAGCATAGTTGTTTAACCAACAAAAACCAAAAAACTCTAACCCGAACATAATCTCCAAGGAATATGAACTATCCCAACTGCAACATACACAGTATTGCATCATTATCATCCATCATTTCACCTCCCCAGCGGCATTCACCAGTTTCGGGTGTGATATGGAGTCCGAATTTACTATTTTCCGTGGTTAGTGCGAAGACGTTTCCGCTGAAACGCGGTTCTGCTGCATCTGGCAGGTGGTGACCTTGCGGATCGGTGAAGTAAACCTGGCCATCTGCCTGAGAATGCACCCCAAAGCCTTCTTCATGCACCAGGCGGTGATGGCGGCGACATAACAGAACAAGATTATTCAGGCTGGTTTCGCCACCATCTGCCCAATGTGTAATGTGGTGTGCATCAACAAACCGACTACAAGTGCAGCCCGGGAAACGGCAACCATAATCTCTGCGCTTCAATGCACGCCGGATGGCAGGTGGAATAGTTCGGGTTTTACGTCCTACGCTTAGTGTTTCGCCTTCTTTATTCTCCAGCCAGTGCACCACTCCCGCATCGCATGACAATCGTCTCGACGTTTCAGCGGAAACGTTGCGGCCTTCCTCGATCTCTGATTCAGCGCCTAAACCATCGGCCTTTAGGGTTTCCATATCAGTATGAACATGCACCAGGTAACGATCACCACTGTTAGCTGCCCCTGATTTGGACAAATAAGCTTCTGCCATCCGTACCAACGCATCTGCACGACGCTGAGAAATTGGCTCTGAGCGGGGCTTTAGTTCATCAACAGGCGTTTCCGCGGAGACGTCTTTCTGCTCTTCAAAGTCTTCATCCATGATCAACTCCAGCACCTTTTTGACCAACATGCCCTGTTCCGGCGTGAAGCGTCCTTTTAATACCAGGCTGTCATCATCATCGAAATACCAATCCAGTTGCCTGACTGCGTGACGTTCGTTATCAAGTTCCAATGCCTCGATGCGTTTTACTTTCCGATAGTTCCGCACCAGGCGTTCGACATGTGCTGCCGTGCCATGTCGGGCAATTTGCAGCAGATAGTCTTCATTCTTTTGGGTTGCGACACGGGTCATGGCCCGGACCTTGGAATAGCTGACCTCACCCTTGCGAAACTTATCACTGATCTTTGGCAGACTCTTCAAGGCATGCGCCACGCGAACTTTTTCACGCGCAGCACCCAGAGTTGATACCACATTTCCAGTTCAACCAGTGGGCACAGGAATTTAACCCCGGGCCAGCCCAGCCATGGGAATCGTCATATTCGCGGATTAATTCCAGCAGTCGATAGGTGGCAGCGTGGATATGTGCAGACAGTTCAGTGATCTGGTCTTCAAGCTGTTCGCAGTGTGCCTGACTGCAGGGAACGGGGGGCAAGAAATTGTCCGGAGAGGGTGAAAGAGCGGTCTGGGTCATCATAAAATTCACTTTAATTAAGTACTGTATAAATATATACCTAATAAAGAGAAAAATCAAGTATTATTTGATAATACAATGAGTTATATTGCATTATTGGTTTTATACCTCTCCCTGTTTTCCACCCTAACAAATCTGCAGCTACCATCTGACAATTTTGCTCCGCGTGGAACATTTCCGTCGATGATTTGTTTGTGGGCACCTATCACCAAAAAAGTATAGTGCACGACTAGTTTCTCACTCCGCCGTTTGCTTCTTGCCCGCCCCCGCTTTTTTTACTAGGCTCTACCGCTTCAGCTTTACACCCATTGACGGAGCCAGGACAGATGCAAAAAGACTACAGCACATATCTTGAAGATACACCGAACGCTGAGGGCAACTTTGGAGAATACGGTGGAGCCTACCTGCCTCCCCAGCTCATTGGCCCGATGAACGATATCCACGAAGCCTACTTAAAGATCAGCCGATCGGCCGATTTCATCAATGAGCTGCGTGCGATCCGTAAACACTTCCAGGGCCGTCCAACACCCACCTATCATGCCAAACGCATCTCGGAGCAGTGCGGTGGGGCCGAAATTTACCTCAAGAGAGAAGACCTCAATCACACCGGCGCACACAAACTCAACCACTGTATGGGCGAAGGTTTGCTGGCCAAATACATGGGTAAGAAAAAGTTGATCGCAGAAACCGGCGCCGGCCAACACGGCGTTGCACTCGCCACTGCGGCAGCCTACTTTGGTCTCGAATGCGAAATCCATATGGGTGAAGTCGACATGGTCAAAGAGCATCCCAACGTGATCCGCATGAAACTGCTCGGTGCGAAAGTGGTTCCGGTTTCCTTTGGCCTGAAGACACTCAAAGAAGCAGTCGATTCTGCCTTCCAGGCCTATCTCGGTGATCCCGAAACCACGATCTACTGCATCGGCTCTGTTGTCGGCCCACACCCGTTCCCAATGATGGTGCGTGACTTTCAGCGCGTCGTCGGCATCGAAGCCCGCGAGCAGTTCCAGGAAATGACCGGCGGCCTGCCTGACGTGATTACCGCCTGTATCGGTGGCGGCAGCAATGCGATGGGACTCTTCTCTGCCTTCCTCAATGACCCCTGCGAAATCTGGGGCGTCGAACCGATGGGCCGTGGCACGGATACCGGTGACCATGCAGCAACGATGACCTATGGTATGCCCGGCATTATCCACGGATTCAAATGTTACCTGCTACAGGATGAAGAAGGCGAACCCGCTCCCGTCTACTCAATCGCCAGCGGACTCGACTACCCTGGCGTCGGCCCCGAGCACAGCTATCTTAAAGATGAAGGCCGGGTCCAATACACCTCGGCCACTGACAAGGAGAGCCTGGAGGCCTTCTTCAAACTGAGTCGGGATGAAGGCATTATTCCCGCACTTGAAAGCGCGCATGCCGTTGCTTTCGCAATGGAGAAAGCGAAGGAAATGGGGCGTGGGTCCATCCTGGTCAACCTGTCCGGACGCGGCGACAAAGACCTGGACTTTGTATCGGAAAATTACGGCTTTGGGGATTAATTAACGCGCCCGTGACCTAAATTGAGCAGGCTCCGAGGCCATGTTTCTCCAGGTAACGCTGGTGGTATTCCTCGGCAGGCCAGAATTGCACCGCCATCTGAACGCTGGTTACAACCGCTTGTGACCAGCGGTTGGATTCATTTAATTGATCAATAACCTGGTGCGCTGCTTTTTCCTGGTCTTTTGAATGGAAAAATACAACTGAACGATACTGGCTACCGATATCCGGGCCTTGCCGGTTCAGCGTAGTCGGGTTGTGCATATCAAAAAACAGGGCCAACAGGGTTTCGTAACTGACCAGCTCAGCATCAAACCGGACCTGCACGACTTCCGCATGTCCGCTTGTTCCAGTACAGACCATTTCATAGCTTGGTTGTGGCTGTCCGCCCATATAACCGGAAGTGGCGTCAAGCACACCCTTCAGCTCGCGAAAACGTGCTTCAACACCCCAGAAACAACCTGCGCCAAATGTGGCGAGTTCAATTTGACCACTCATGATTTATCTCCTTTGGAACGCCGTTTTCCCACCCGGATCATACCTTCCTGGATGGTGCTGGCAACCAGTCTGCCGTTACGATCATATATCAAACCCCTGGCCAGGCCCCTGCCCCCGCTGCTGCTTGGGCTATCACAGGAATACAATAACCAGTCATCCACACGCACCGGGCGATGAAACCACATGGCATGGTCAAGGCTGGCCATCATCAGCTCATCCTGAATAAATGAAATGCCGTGTGGCAGGGTCGCGGTGCCCACCAGGTGAAAATCAGAGGCGTAAGCCATCAGGGCCCGATGCATCAGGTCGGACACCTCTATTTTTTCAGACAGGCGGAACCAGACATCCTGAAATGGAGGTTTCGGGGATGGATTGAAAACATCTGTCTTTTGAACCGGGCGAAAATCAAACGGGCCGGTACGTGTGAACCAGCGACGTAAAAATGGCGGAACCTGCTCGAGACGATCTTCCGGAACATTGCTTTCCGATGGCAGATCCTCGGGCATCGGCACATTTGGCATTTCAAGCTGGTGATCCAGACCTTCCTGTTGCAACTGGAATGAAGCAGCCAGTGTGAAAATTGGCCGGCCATGCTGGATTGCCACTACCCGGCGTGACTTGAAACTGCGGCCATCCCGGTTACGATCGACATCGTAAACAATGGGCGCCTTGGCATCACCGGCACGTAGAAAATAAGCATGCAGGCTGTGAATTGCACCTTCTTCCACGGTGCGACTGGCGGCAATGATTGATTGCGCCAGCACCTGTCCGCCAAATACCCGGGAGGTGCCAATATCCCGGCTTGCGCCGCGGAACAGGTTAACCTCCAGGGTCTCCAATTCCATCAGATGGAGCAGTTCTTCTATCGTATTATTCGAGTAATTCATTTCTCAGTCTTTACTGTCATGCCTGAATGACTGGCCAGTGTATCCCAATATTCGAAACATGACTGCGCGAAATTGCTGGTTTGTGCCACAATATCGTAAGTCACTCAAACCGGATCAGAATGAAACCCGAACAAACTTTTCTCTGGCACGATTACGAAACTTTCGGTGCCTACCCGCAGTTGGATCGACCGGCGCAGTTTGCTGCCCTGCGTACCAATGCAGCGCTTGAACCGGTTGGTGACCCGATCAACTGGTATTGTCAGCCGGCCCTGGATGTGTTTCCACACCCCATTGCGAGTTTGATCACCGGTATCACACCGCAGGAAGCACTAAAAAAAGGGGTTGTCGAAGCTGAGTTTGCCGCAAAAATTCACGCCGAGATGATGGAGCCCGGCACCTGCACCGCCGGTTATAACAGCATCCGGTTTGACGATGAGTTCAGCCGCAACCTTTTCTACCGGAATTTTTATGATCCATATGCGCGCGAATACAAAAACAACAATTCACGCTGGGACCTGATCGACCTGGCGCGGATGTGTTATGCATTGCGTCCGCAAGGTATTGAATGGCCTGAGCACGAACCCGGCAAGCCAAGTTTCAAGCTCGAACATCTCAGCGCAGCCAACCATATCGAACACGAAGGTGCCCACGAGGCACTGTCCGATGTATTGGCCACCATTGGCCTCGCCCGCCTGCTTCAAAACCGGCAATCCCTTCTGTTTGACTGGGCATTAAAAATGCGTGATCAGCACCACGTCATGCGACTGCTGAGCCCCGCAGGTCCGAAACCCTTGCTGCATACCAGCTCACGCATCCCGGCCACCCGCGGTTGCACCACGCTGGTATTGCCGTTATCAATCTACCCGGATCGCAAAAAATCGGTCATTGTTTATGACCTGATGATCGACCCGGAACCTCTCCTGAAGCTGACCGCAGAGCAAATTTCAGATCGCTTGTTTGTATCGGCCGATGATCTGCCTGAAGGTGTGGAACGAATCGCACTTAAAGCCATCCACAGTAATCATGTGCCTATGATTGCGCCGGCGGCAACCCTGAAAGGTGTAGATTGCCAGCGTATTGGTCTTGATCCGCAACGCTGCTTTGAGCACGCCAAAAAACTGCTCCGGGTTCTGCCACAAATACGCAATAAGGTGATGGACGTATTCAAACCCTACCAGCCCGGTGCAGACACTGATCCGGACCATATGATTTACTCCGGTGGGTTCTTCTCACAACACGATCGCCGCCTGATGGATAAAATCCACAGCACGTTACCCGGCAAATTGGCGCAACAGGACTGGCCGTTCAAAGACCCGAGATTAATGGAGATGTTATTTCGCTTCCGTGCCCGGAATTTCCCCGACACACTAAGCGTTAATGAAAGCGGGTTATGGCAGACACAGAGACTGGAAAGATTAATACAGCCCGCAGACAGCCGTCAGCTAAACCCGGAGACCTTTACACAGGAAATACTGACCGCCCGGCAGTCATATCAAGCAGATAGCCGCGCCCAAAACATACTGGATCACCTGGAAGCCTGGGGTAACGAGTTAACCGGGAATGTCGGGTTGTAGGCAAAAACCCCAAATCAATGACTTATTGAACCTTTCTCGATTGGTTTCGAATTATTTATACACAAGTTGCTGATTGTTCGTATGACGCACAAATGGCAATAGAATCCTCCCAAATACCTCTATAGCCACATATTTAAGTCATTGTAATATATCATCAATTTCAATCTGTTCAATTTTTGATCAATTTAAAGAGCCGCGCATGCTGGCTACACGTCTGCAAGCTTACACACAGAGTTATCCACAACTTTTGTGGATAACATGGTTAAGCGGCCTTTACCTTCATTCGAGCCGGTCCTGCATATGATTTTATGGGCCGCTTGTGACCACCGGTTGCCCTGATTAAACGGCGTCTGGCCGTAGGTGAAACAAACTCGACGTGGGTACCATCTGAGAACTGTAACATCCAGATTCTATGGGGATCATTATCCTCACCGGGTGTTGCCACAACACCGGTAATTGTCTTGCCGACGATCTGAAAATCTGTGTTCATCTCTGTTTCTCCTAATGCGTTGAGTACCATTAAAACAAGAATGATTCTCAAATCATGAGAGACGGGATCAGAAATTTTTTCCAGCGACAATTACCTACAAAACAGCGGGGGATTCACCCCTGTTTTCAAGCAACATCAAAACGTAGTCTGTAAATGTCCCGCAACGGCGGGTCGGCCAAAATTAGTTGGCCTTCACAAATAACAAGGGGTACATATGAAAGCAATAAACATTAAATCACTGATCACACTTCTGGCAACAGGCCTGTTTTCCATCTGGGCCTGGGCGGTTCAGCCGGTCAACGTAAATTCTGCCAGTGCGGAAGAGATAGCCGAGGCACTCAAAGGAGTCGGCATGAGCAAAGCCGAGGCCATTGTGAGTTACCGGAGCGAAAACGGTCAGTTCAAACATATTGATGAACTGGTCAATGTCAAAGGCATTGGCATCCGCACCGTAGACATCAACCGCGAATACATCCTGCTCGACAACAGCGAGCTCGCAGACAACAAGTAGGTATAAAAACAATCCGGGCGGCACAGGTCGCCCGGATTGGGTTTAATTAATCAATCAGTAGGCGGCTGCCGAAGGCGTGGGCCAGGGTTGATTGGTCGGTGTATTCGAGTTCGCCACCCAGGGGAACACCGTGGGCGATGCGGGTAACGCGGATGTTTTGTGCTTTGGCCATTCTTTGCAGATAATATGAAGTGGCTTCGCCTTCCACCGTTGGGTTGGTGGCAATAATCATTTCTTCCGGTGTGTTCTTTTCAAGCTTTTCAGCCAGTTGATCCAGACCCAGTTCGGCCGGACCTATACCGTCCAGTGGCGATAATCGCCCCAGCAATACAAAGTAACGGCCTTTATAAGCCGTGGCCTGCTCAATGGCCAATACATCCACAGGGCTTTCCACCACACATAACAGGGACTGATCACGCCGGGGATTGGCACAGAGCGTGCAGATTTCCAGTTCGGTCAGGTCGCGGCATTGTTTGCAGCGGCCGATTTTCTGCATCGCCTCATCCAATATGGAAGATAGTTGCAAGCCACCTTCACGATTTCTCTCAAGCAGGTGCAAAGCCATACGTTGCGCTGTCTTTGGCCCTACACCGGGCAAGCAGCGCAAGGACTCTATCAACTGGTTTAACAGGGGTTCGGATGCCATTAAAAGGGCATTTTAAAACCGGGCGGCAGTTTCATGCCCTGGGTCAGGCCTGACATCTGCTGTTCGGAGGTTTCCTTGATCCGGTTTACCGCATCATTGGTCGCGGCTGTAACCAGGTCTTCAAGCATTTCAACATCATCAAGCAATGATGGGTCAATCGTGACGCGTTTAACCGCATGCTGCCCGGTCATGACCACGCTGACCATACCACCACCCGACTGACCGGTGACTTCCATATTGGCCAGTTCTTCCTGTGCTTTTTGCATTTCCTGCTGCATTTTCTGAGCCTGTTGCATCAGGCCTGCGATATTACCTTTCATTCTGGTTTCCTCATTTTATCGGTGCAGGATGCACGGCATCCTGAATTACTGTAGTGGTTGTATGGAATCCGGAATGATTTTTGCTCCGAATTTTTTCTTGATATCCTGGACCGTCGAATCTTCTTCGATCGCACGTTCTGCCTCAGTCATGCGGTTAATCTCAGCACGCTCCGCAGCCGCAGCCACAGACTTAACCGGCTCGGATGCCGTATGTAAATCAAGTATCACCGCATGTCCGATCCGGTTGGACAATGCTGACTGCAAGCTCTGAACCACACTATCTGAACCCAGGTGTTTCAAGGTATCCGGCACCAGGAATCTCCAACGATTTTCATCGGCAGACTCAAGTTGCAGATTCCGGGCAAACTCCCGTGCGGCCCCGCTCAGTTCGAGACTGGCCTGCAAACTGGACCAGTCCTGTGTCGTTTCTTTACTGCCTGGTTCAACAATTGTTTCAGGTTCAGTTCCAGTTCCCGTTTAAGTTCTGGTTCTGGTTCTGGTTCTTGTTCTGCTCCGGCTCTGGCTCTGGCTCGGCTGCTGGCGCAGATACAGGCATAGATGATTTTGGTGCACTTGCAGGCTTTGTTTGTCGCAAGGCGTCAAATGCCGCTCGTGCCGCTTTCGCGGCTTCGCTGCCACCATTGCCGGTTTTAGCTTGTGTACTCGTGGGTGAAACGGGAACCACCCCGTCTGAACCGGCCTCTGCCGGTTTGAACGCCAGCATGCGCAACAAGGTCATTTCCAGCCCGGTACGTGGGTCAGGTGCCAGGCCCAGATCCCGTCTGCCGGTAATGGCAATCTGGTAATAGAGTTGGACGTCTTCCGGTGAAATTTGAGCGGCGCACTCTACCAGTGAATCCCAGTCAGCTCTTTCCGGGTCACGGAATCCCGGTGCTGCATGAATCAATGCCATCCGGTGCATGGCTTCAGCCAGTTCATCCAGCGCTGTATCCAGGTTGCGCGACTGGATAACCAGTTCATTGACGATTTCCAGCAACGCATTGGCGTCTGCACGCGTAAGCGCATCAATAATCGCGGCAATGTGTACATGGTCAATACTGCCCAGCATGCTGGCGACATCGGCATCTTTCAGGCTGCCCGCCCGCCGAATGCAATCGCCTGGTCCAGCAGACTGAGGCCATCACGCATGCTACCGTCGGCTGCACGGGCGATCCGCATGATGGCGGATTCCTCAGCCTCTATCGATTCCGCCTGCAGGATTTTACCCAGGTGCCCGGATATCTGTTCGGGCAATAACCGGGTCAGATTAAAGCGTAAACAACGGGATAAAATGGTAACCGGAAGTTTATGCGGATCGGTCGTCGCCAGTACAAACTTTCACATGCGGCGGCGGTTCTTCCAGTGTTTTCAACAAGGCATTAAAACTGTGGCCAGACAGCATGTGAACTTCATCGATGATGTAAACCTTGAAACGCCCCCGTGTCGGTGTGTACTGAACCGATTCGAGCATTTCGCGGGTATCGTCCACCTTGGTTTTCGAGGCGGCATCGATTTCCATCATATCCACAAAACGGCCTTCATCCACATCGATACAACTGCCACATTCACCACATGGCGTTGAGGACACGCCTTTCTCGCAATTCAGGCACTTGGCCAGAATACGTGCGATGGTGGTCTTGCCAACACCACGTGTGCCGGTAAGCAGGAAGGCATGATGGACACGATCCTGATCAAGGCCATTGACCAGCGCTTGCACCACGTGCTCCTGGCCAACCAGATCACTAAAAGTTTTTGGACGCCATTTACGCGCCAATACCTGATAACTCACGAAATTATTCTCACCAAAACCGTTGCAATGGAAACAGGATGACAACTATAACAGAAGGAATGGTGGCGACCCCTGCCCACCGTTCCCCGGCGCCCGAGATTGCTGCTGCCGCTGCTCCCTTCCGGGCCTGACGGGGTTCACAACGTATCGTCGCGGGGAGGCCAACAGAGGCCACCACTGAACCGTATTCTTTAGTGTTCAAGTCTACGGGAACGGAATTGTGCCGCAAGCCAAGACGGGGTTCAATCATTCGTTCTCTTTTTTCACAATTTATTCACTTTTCATTTGCTAAAAACACCAAACAACTATTGTCTCGCTAGCCATCGTGAGACAATAGCGCTTTTTAGAATCCGGACTAATATGCCAACAGAATCCCATGTGCACCTGAAGCGGCTTGAGGCGGAGAGCATCCGTATCATGCGGCAGGTAGCGACCGACTTTGAAAATCCGGTACTGCTCTATTCCGTGGGCAAAGATTCGTCAGTGTTATTGCACCTGGCGTTGAAAGCCTTCTATCCGGCCAAACCTCCGTTCCCGTTACTCCACGTTGACACAACCTTTAAATTCAAGGAAATGATTGCATTCCGGGATGCCACCGCAAAACGTCTTGGCCTGGAACTGATTGTATATACCAATCCTGAAGGGCTGGCTGCAAACACCAATCCGTTTACCCACGGCAGTTCACGCTATACCGACATCATGAAGACCGAGGCGCTCAAGCAGGCGCTGGATGCCGGCAAATACGACGCGGCCATCGGTGGTGCACGCAGGGATGAGGAAAAATCCCGTGCCAAGGAGCGGGTATTTTCCCACCGCTCAAAAAATCATGTCTGGGATCCGAAAAACCAACGACCGGAGTTATGGTCGCTGTACAACACCCGCATTAATCCGGGCGACAGCATGCGGGTTTTTCCACTGTCCAACTGGACCGAGACCGATATCTGGGCGTACGTCTACCTCGAGGACATTCCGATGTCGAAGCTTTACCTGGCGGCTGAACGCCCGGTGGTTGAGCGCGACGGACAGTTATTCATGATTGATGACGACCGTTTCCCGCTGAATGAAGGTGAAAAAGCCGGAAATGCGTTCCATCCGTTTCCGCACACTGGGCTGCTACCCGCTGACGGCGGCAGTCGAATCCACCGCCAGCACCCTGGCCGAGGTTATCCTTGAAATGCGCTCCACCCACACATCGGAGCGCGCAGGCAGGGTTGATCGACAGCGACCAGTCCGCCTCCATGGAAAAGAAGAAAAAGGAGGGGTATTTCTGATGTCCTCAGCCAACAAAGCACACCTCGACCTGCAGCAGTTCATCGAAATGGAAAGTTCGAAGAGCATGCTGAAGTTCATTACCTGCGGCAGCGTGGATGACGGTAAAAGCACACTGATCGGACGACTGCTTTATGACTCCCAGTTGCTCTACGATGATCAACTGGAAGAACTCAAGCGGGATAGCAAAGGCCGCGCTTCTACAGAAGAGGATATAGATTTTTCGCTGCTGGTAGACGGCCTCTCGGCAGAACGTGAACAGGGCATTACGATTGATGTGGCCTACCGGTTTTTTTCAACCTCAAAACGTAAATTTATTGTTGCCGACACGCCGGGGCACGAACAGTACACACGCAATATGGCCACCGGCGCGTCGACCGCAGAGGCTGCGATCCTGCTGATCGATGCACGTCTGGGCGTATCCACCCAAACCCGCCGCCACACCTATATCCTGTCGCTCGTGGGTGTAAAACACATTCTGCTGGCGATCAATAAAATCGACCTGAAGGATTATTCACAACAGGTGTTTGAGGATATCTGTGCGGAATTTAAGACATTTTCTGATGAACTGGGGTTAGCAGCATAACCGCCATCCCGATATCGGCGTTAAAGGGTGACAATATCACCACGATAAGTGAGCGCATGCCCTGGTATGAAGGCCAGCCTTTGCTGACCTACCTGGAAACGCTGGATACAGAAAGGGAAGATTCGAAACTATTTCGTTTCCCGGTTCAGCGCGTTACACGTCCGAACCTGGATTTTCGTGGTTATGCCGGCACACTGGCCGGCGGTGAAATTGCAGTGGGTGATGAAATCCTGGTGGCTGCTTCATTAAAACGCAGTCGTATCAAGTCCATCGTCACCATGGACGGCGACCTGCCCAGCGCCAGTAAAGGCGACGCCGTGACCCTTACACTGGAAGACGAGGTTGATATCTCCCAAGGTGATGTTCTGCACCGGCCGGGTGAGCCACTGGAGCGCAGTAACCAGTTCCAGGCACACCTGATCTGGATGCACGAAGACCCGATGTTGCCGGAACGTAGTTACCTGCTCAAGATCGGCACACAAACGACATCGGTGCAGGTTACCCATCTGAAATACGCCATCAACATCAATACATCCGAACACCTGCCGGCAACCAAGGTAGATCTGAACGGTATTGCGGTGTGTAATTTCTCTACCGCACAGGCAATTGCATTTGATGCCTACGCTGACAACCCGGAAACCGGTGCATTCATCCTGATTGACCGCATCAGCAACAATACCGTTGGTGCCGGCATGATTGACTTCGGTCTGCACCGTGGACAGAACCTGTCCTGGCAGTCGTTTGAAATCAACCGCGAGTCACGAGCGGCAATGAAAAACCAGAAACCCATCGTGGTCTGGTTTACCGGTCTTTCTGCATCGGGCAAATCCACCATTGCCGATATCGTTGAACAAAAACTGGCTGAACAAAACCGGCATACCTATCTGCTCGATGGTGACAATTTCCGCCATGGATTGAACAAGGACCTGGGTTTTACCGATGCCGACCGTGTGGAAAATATCCGCCGGGTTGCAGAGGTCGCCCGCCTGATGGCCGATTCCGGCTCTGATCGTAATGACGGCCTTTATCTCACCGTTCCGGCGCGAGCGCAGGATGGCCCGGGAAATTGCCGGGGATATCGACTTTATAGAAGTATTTGTTGATACACCGCTGGAAATTTGTGAAGCCCGCGATCCAAAAGGCATGTATGCCAAGGCCCGCAGGGGAGAAATCCCCAACTTCACCGGCATCAGTTCGGCCTACGAACCTCCGGAGAGAGCGGATATCCACCTTGATGCAGGCGATCGTTCAGCCGAGGAACTGGCCGACGACGTGCTAAGGCAATTGCAGCTCGACTGAGCTGCAACCTTCAGACTTACTCCAATTCAACAATCAGGTCACCCTGCCCCACCAGTTCTCCCGCTTGCAGGTGCACGGCCTTGATAGTGCTTTCGAACGGGGCCGTGATGGTGGTCTCCATTTTCATCGCTTCAATCACGAATATGGGTGTGTCTTTATCAACCTTATCACCGGCTGCAACCAGTACCGTGGCCAGGCGTCCCATCAGTGGTGAGCCGATTTCGTTACGCTCCACTGCCTTCCGGTTAGCCGCAGTCTTGGGCACGACCGTTTCATCACGCACCTGTACGCTGCGTGTCTGCCCGTTGAGCTCGAAAGTGACCCGGCAAAAACCATTTTCGTCGGTATGCGAACGGTAGATAAAACGGATAACAATGGTTTTACCACGCTGTAATTTGACCAGGATTTCATCACCCTGGCCAAGACCGTAAAAGAAAGTTTGTGTTGGCAGGTAATGGACTTCACCAAACTCTTTCTGGTGCTCGTAGTAACCGCGGAAGACATCCGGGTACATTTCATAGGAGAGGAAGTCGAGTTCCGTTAAATCGGCATCAAACTCCTCTTTAAACGCTGCAAAATCAGCTTCGAAATCGACCGGATCCAGGGCCGCACCCGGAGGCCCTGCCAATGGCTTCTTACCCTTCAATACCATCGCGCCAAGAGCAGCCGGGAACCCATCAGCTGTCTGGCCGAGTTTGCCCGAGAACAGATCGATCACCGAATCCGGAAAAGCCAGCGTATCGCCCTGCGCCATCACATCCTTTTCGTCCAGGCCGTTGGCGGTCATGAAAAGCGCCATGTCACCGACCACCTTGGAAGATGGTGTTACCTTGACGATATCGCCGAACATGTGGTTCACGGTCGCATAGTTCTTCTTGATCTGTTCAAAGCGGTGTTCGAGGCCCAGTGCGATGGCCTGCGGGCGTAGATTGGAATACTGGCCACCCGGAATCTCGTGCTCATAAACCTCCGCCGTGCCGGCTTTCAGACCGGACTCAAACGGATAGTAATATTCGCGAACAGCTTCCCAGTAATTTGCGTATTCGTTCAATGATGCCAGGTTGAATGGCTGTTCCCGCTCATGACCCTGCATCACCGCAATCATCGAATTCATATTGACCTGCGATGTCAGGCCTGACATTGAACTCAGGCAGACATCCACGATATCCACATCCGCCTCAATGGCCTTCAGCAAGGTTGCGCTCTGCATACTTGAAGTATCGTGTGTATGCAGATGAATGGGGATATCAACGGCCGAGCGCAGTGCCGGGATCAACATTTCAGCGGCGTAAGGCTTGAGCAGTCCTGCCATGTCTTTCAGCGCCAGCATGTGTGCGCCCTCGTCTTCAAGACGCCGGGCCATATCCAGGTAATACTGCAGGTTGTAGCGGTAGCCCGGATCGGTATTTAACACATCGCCGGTATAACAGATGGTTGCCTCGGCGATGCCGCCGGTCCTTTCACGCACAACCTGGATAGAACGCTTCATGCCCTCAATCCAGTTTAAGGAATCGAAAATCCGGAATACATCGATGCCATTTTCCCAGGATTTTTCAATGAATTTCTCAATCACATTATCCGGGTAGGCCTTGTAACCGACGGCGTTTGAACCACGGAACAACATCTGCAAGAGGATGTTTGGTACCGCTTTACGCAATTGCTGTAAACGCTGCCATGGGCATTCACGCAGAAAACGCATGGACACATCAAAGGTCGCCCCACCCCACATTTCCAGTGAAAATACCTGTGGGTTTGCCTTGGCGAAACCCTCTGCCACCGCCAGCATATCCAGGGTGCGTACACGGGTCGCCAGCAATGACTGATGCGCGTCACGCAAGGTGGTATCGGTATACAGGATGCTTTTCTGCTCTCTGATCCAGCCACAAAATGCCTCCGGACCCATTTCATCCAGCCGGTTCTTGCTGCCGCGCGGATACTCTGCCAGGCGATCTACATGAGGCACCTCCGGCTTGCGGAAGGTCCGGTTTGGATCAATGATATTGACGTCCGGATTACCATTGACGGTCAGGTTGGCAATGTAACGTAACGTCTTGGTTGCGCGATCAAAATTCTGCCTGATCTCGAACAACTCCGGGTGGTTGTCAATGAATGACACGGTGGCTTTGCCGGATGCAAATGTCGGGTGGTGCAGGACATTTTGCAGGAAGCCGATATTGGTCTTGACGCCACGAATACGAAACTCACGCAAGGCCCGGTGACCCCGTGCCACCGCACCGTTCAGTGTCCGCCCCCAGGACGTTACCTTGACCAGCATCGAATCAAAAAACGGTGAGACCGTTGCACCGGTGTAAGCCGCGCCTACATCCAGGCGAATGCCAAATCCGGCCGCACTACGATAGGCAATCAATCTGCCGTAATCCGGTTGGAAACCATTTTCAGGATCTTCCGTGGTGATACGGCACTGAATCGCATAACCGTGGCATTTGACATCGTCCTGGCTATGAATGCGAATGACACTGTCACTTAGCAGGTAACCCCGGGCGATCTGTATCTGGCTGCGAACGATATCAATACCGGTCACCTGCTCGGTGATGGTGTGCTCCACCTGGATGCGCGGATTGACCTCGATAAAAAAGATGTTTTCCTGTTTATCGACCAGGAACTCGACCGTGCCGGCATTGCTGTAACCCACATGCCGGGTGATGGCCAGTGCATAGTCGAACAAT
>PVMK01126984.1_pt1 | contig 21670 bp, 17 predicted proteins | sample 1853481 | NCBI WGS metagenome assembly PVMK01 (sample SAMN08533507, study PRJNA380276) | Marine sediment metagenome, whole genome shotgun sequencing project.
GCGATTTTTCAATGATTTTGGCCGCGTCTGGATCCTCCTTGGGAAGGATCTTGTCACTGCGCGAAAAGACTGTAACCTGCGAACCGAAGCGCTGGAACGCTTGTGCCAGCTCAAGTCCGATAGGGCCAGCCCCGATGACGCCGAGACGTGAAGGCAGCTCCGTCAAGTTGAATATCGTGGCATTTGTGAGATACGGCGCTTCCTGCAGTCCCGGAATATTGGGAATGGCCGCCGTGCCGCCTGTCGCAATCACCGCTTTGGCAAATGTGAGCGTCTTGCCGTTAACTTCGATTTTATTCTTGCCGGTAAATGTGCCCTTGCCGATGAAGACATCCACGCCGAGTTGTTCGCTGTAGCGCCTGGCGGAGTCGATCGGCGCAATGCTCGCTCGAAGGCGACGCATGCGCTCCATCACAAAGCCAAAGTCGACCGTAACGTTGCCATCGATGTTGACGCCAAATGCTGGTGCGTTGCGCACAGCCGCGGCGGCCTTGGCACACCGCAGCAGGGCTTTTGATGGCACGCAGCCCACATTGAGACAGTCACCGCCAAGCAAATGCGACTCGATGAGCGCCACCCGGGCACCAACTCCCGCAGCCCCCGCTGCAGACACCAAGCCACCGGCGCCGGCGCCGATCACCACCAGATTGTAAGAGGACTTGGGTGTTGGGTCCACCCACCCTTTGGGATGCACGCTGTCGAGAAGCCTGGCGTTGTACTCATCGAGCGGTGAGATGCCGCAAGCCTCAAGAACAACCTGTGGAAACGATGCCAAATCCGGGTCGCGCTCCGGGATTGTCGGTTGTAGCGTAAGGGTTTGGGCTTCCGCTGGCGCGACCGGCGTAACAAAATCCGCCCAGCTCACGGCGCTGTCATCAGGTTTGCGTGCCACCGTGCCGTGGTCCTCATCAGACGTGAAGCGGTAGAATAAATACTTGTTCTCAAACGGGTGTGCGTCTTGAACGTGATGAAACACGCCGGCATTCAGCATCATATTGCCGATGCGTACGGCATCCTCTTCGTCGCCGGCAATGTCCTCGTCCAGCAGCTTCTTGACCGCCTCGTTTCCAACAAAGCATTTCATATACGTCTTCGGCGGGAATCCATGTTTACGGTCTCGGACGTCGAGGACACGCTTCACGCGTGTGACCAGCTCTTCAAGATCGGTGCTATCGAACGACGCTTTAACGTCCTTGTGCTCTTCTTTTGTCATGTTACTTATCCTTTTCTATAATGTTGCTGTGGCTGACAATTACTTCCGCACCGAATGTTGGCTAATATAGTAGCATAACTATCTCATCTATAAACTATTTGCTTTAATTTAAGGGTGCGAAAATTGAGTTAGTTTGTTATTCATAATAAAATAATTTAGCGACTCCCAGTAATGCCGCATTTTGAACTTTTCCAGGGTGGACCGGGATATCAAGCTGTGCTTCCAGCTCACTGCGGAAGTAATCTAGTGCATTCGCAATACCACCCAAAACGATTAAAACATCAGCATTGAAATCATATACAAAGGGACGAAGAAATTGGCCTAAATCTTCTCCAAATTCACGAAACACTTTCATAAGAAAGGCGTCGCCATGTTTAATGTCCTTTGTAATTTTCAGCGACATTGTCGTAATATAAACCTCTTTTTTTAAAACGTTCAATTAGCCCTCTTGTCGAAAAGAGATCATCAGCCCTTTTTCCATTAAATTCAAAAAGAAATAATTCTGCGTTTGGTGGTATCCCCTGTCCTGCATATACAGAAACACCGTTTACAACAAAGCCTGCACCAAGCCCTGTTCCAAGCGTGATGCCCATAACGCGATCAAAGTCTTTACCAGCGCCATAATTCGCCTCACCAGTGATAGCGGCTTTGGCATCGTTGCAAAAAAGAATTTGTTTTTTGAAATCGAGTAATTTTGATAATTTATCTCTTATGTTCACTTGATAGAGATTGTCATATTTTGACTGCCCCTGAATTAGGCACAATCCATTCTCATAATCAAATGGCCCGGGGAATCCAATTGCAATGCCTAAGAATTCATTAGGATTCACTTTAGGCAAATACGTTTGAATAATTTCAGCAAAGACGCGAAGAACCTTTTCTTTTGAAGCCTGGCTATTAATTGGCGTATGGCAGACAAAATCTACTAAACCATCGGATTTCACCAGACCGCTCTTAACGGAACTACCACCTACATCAAGGGCAATGACACTGTATTTATTATTTTCAGTTTTCACTTTCTTAATTTTTGGGCAATAAGATCAATAACCAATGCAGCCGTCCACGAAAAATCTTTCTCACCCAGCCCTCTGCCGGAATCAGGATCGTAATACTCATAAAAGCCGTAGCGATCAGCAAGTGCAATTAATGAATTTTCAATCCACTCTGAAAGCTCCACTTCGCCATACTGTCTTATTCCCTGAGCAATATACCAGTTAATATTGACCCAAACCGGGCCTCTCCAGTAAAATTCCCCTTCAAAGTCAACCTGACACATATCATAGCTGGGTATGGCAACACAGTCCATATCTGCTATACAGAAACAATGCGTTCGAAGCGTATCCAAGACCACTTCTCCCATGTCCTTGTCTGGGATACCGGCAAAAAGGGGCATATATGAAAAAATCGTATCCCGTTTTATGTGTCTCTGGTGCTTAAGATCAAAATTATAATAAATGCCTTCAGTCTCATCAAATAATTTTTTATTTATCGCCGTTTTGATTTTATCCGCTCTCTCATAGTGAATGCTGGCATCATATCCCAGGGTTTCTGCCATCTTCCCAAGGTCCAGTTCGGATTTACAGAGAATAGAGTTAAAAAGAACTCCCTGGATTATAAATGGATGATTTTCTGAGATTTTTTTCCAGTCATAATTATTTTTATATAGATTCTCAATGAGATATGAATACTTTTCAATATATGTACGCTTCGGCCGCTCACCCTGTTCTGCAATCTCATCATATTTTTCTTGCATACTCAAAGCCCATTCACTGGTGTCTGTTATGGCAGCAAGTGGTTCATCCCACAACGGAGCATTATCAAGTCCCGATTCCCACGGATGGACAATAGATACAAGATTTTCAGCCTCCGGGTCACGCCAAGTAAAATAAAAATCATGGAGTTTTTTTAGTTTTGGATATATTTCCTTTAAGAATGACAACGCCCTTTCCTTATTAGGATCAAGCTTTACAGAATCAACTATCATGGTAGCATGTACAGGGGGCTGGCTGATACCTGAAGTAAAAATACCGGATGGAACTTTTCCTGAATTGTCGGCGTTCCAGTAGTCTGGTCCCGGAAAATGATGGGTATACTCAGGGTTGAAAATGATATGCGGGAGAAAGCCGTCACTCCACTGTCCTCTGAAAAGTGATCGAATTTCTGTGTATGCTCTTTCAGGATCGTAGTGAAGATACCCGCGTGAAATAAACCCTGAATCCCAGTTCCAGAGATGTGGATAGAGCCGATTCGACGGCATAGTCCAGCCTTTTAACTGGTTTTTTTCAAGAACATTTTTGGCTTTTTGATAAATTTTGCTAAGCTGGGTATCAGTGAAATGAGGGATTATATTCCTGCTGTCTAATTTTACCGGCTTCTCATCGTCTGCTGAAATTCCAAGAAGGTTTTTGAGACGTTTTCTATCGAAGCCTTTTATGATTTCTCCTTTTATTACAACGACAGGTATGGTAAGTCTTCCGGTAAGTCTTTCTACATCTTGCCTAGCAGACTCCGATATCGTTACATCTCTGCCCGAATATTTAATTCCATTACTACCTAAGTATTCAAGCAGCTGTCTGCAGTGAGGACAAGCCGGAGAAAAATACACGATAATTTCGGATTCTTTATAAGCACTCGTCGCTTTTTCAGTCTGCATCTCTCCTGGTTGTATGAGGGATGTATCATTCAAAATTTCCCCTATTTTTGACAGAAGTTTTGGTATCTCAGGCACTCTGCCTTGAGAAAATACTTTCCCGTTTACAGTCAGGATAGGGGCATGCCAGCCTCCCCTCCAGATAATCTTCCAAAAATTGTCTAACCAGGGGACAATCCTCAGCGAAACAGGCTTCCTATGAAGCTGTTCGGTCATAAGCCGCTGAAGTATTACGTAGGAAATATCGCATTCCTTACAACGCTTTTTAATACGGAAAAAAAGATACTTCCCGGCATACCGATAAAGGGTCAATTCTACAGCTTTCTTTTTCGTCATAATGTTCCTATATTTCCGAAATACCACATCTAAAATGTTTCATTCATTGACTTTGTCATGATGTAGATCTTCCGATAAAAAAGAGGCTGCTCCGCGATCCAACAGCCATGTTAGCCGACCATTCTGCGGTTGGATTTTTTTTGCAGGCAATCGAATTTTTCTGTCCTCCAAAACCGTTTGAACAGTCCTTGCTTTCTCTTCTCCTGTAATCAGAAATACAATGTGACGGGCTTGATTTAGCAACGGGAGGGTCATGCTGATTCGGTTCACATTTGGATCACCCCCCTTGACATCCACTACCAGCTTCTCCTTCTCACATATGGTCTTTTGTCCAGGGAACAGGGAAGCAATGTGTCCGTCTGCTCCCATACCCAAGTATATCAAATCAAAACGCGGAATACGCGCAGGTTCAAAAGAGAAAAAATCACTCAGTATTTTTTGGTATTCTTTTGCAGACATTTCAGGGGATAACTCACACGCAATCAAATGAACTTGTGTTTTAGAAATCGGCACTTCATTAATGAAATCCCTTTTTGCCGTTCCATAATTGCTTTTGTGGCTATTTTGGGAAACACACCGTTCATCCACCCAGAAGATGTGGATTTTCCCCCATGGAATATTTAGAATGTAGGGTTCTCTTGCCAGCATTTTGTGCATCCGTCTGGGTGTGGAGCCGCCGGATATGGCTACTGAAAAACGCCCTCTTTTGTCTACGGAACGGCTGGCGCTGGCAACAAAGATCTCTGCTGCTTGTTTTGCCAAAAGAATCGGATCATCCTTGATGATTATTTTTCTTTTAAAAGACATATCCGTTACATGTTCCTCAGTTTGTTTAAACAAACTTCATCCGGATCTTTTATGATCTTTTCTACACCCTTATTACTGTCCATATGTTTATTCCTCGCCCTTTATCTTTTTTATGATCTTGGGAATGAAAAACGAGAAGATAAAGAGCCCTATGGAGAAGAAGACCTTAAAGGATATCAGTTCTTCCCAGTTGCCGGAGATCCACACATCTTTCAGCGTTCCGATAAAAAAGGTGAAGATAAACGTGCCTACGATAATCCCCAGTCCGGTTCCCGTGACATAGTCCCGGAATCGGACCTTGGTCAGCCCCATGCCAAAGTTCATGGGGGTAAATGGAAAATAAACCAAACGAAGATATAGAACGGCTGCAAATCCGTTACGTTCAATAGCATCGTCATATTTTTTCAGTTTGTCGCCGATCAGTGAAGAGGCAAATTCCCTGCCTAGAGTCCGTCCAATAAAGAAGGCGGCGCTGGCTCCAATCATGGCGCCAATCCATACATACAAGAATCCCCAGTAGGCCCCGAATATGGCGGCTCCCAGGCCCGTCAGCAAGGTACCGGGAAGAAAAAGGCAAACGCCCACTGAATAGATCGCCATATAGACCACTGGTGCCCATATACCGGCGGTTTCGAGAAAACGGCCCAAAGCTTCGGCCGTAAGATAATTCTTGACCGGTGTAAAACGGATCAAAAAAATGGCTGCGAAGATAAAGGCTACGAAGATAATCGCCTTAAACACCGCTTTCGATGACTTTTTTGCCGGTTGTTGTGAGGTTTCTTCCATTTTCCTTTCCCCCATAAGATACGACGTGTCCTTCAAGGTCCCCAACTTCCGGATTCATAAAATTGAAGGATTTCCGACTTGTTGCCACAGGTTTCGCATTCATTTAATATGGGTGTTAGAAAGTACCAGCAATGTTCAAGGCTGTCCTGTCGCCAGAAAAGCATCTGATCACCCAACATGCAGTCGATGAGTACTTTTTCATAGGCATCGAGAATAGGCCCGGTATAATTTTGATGATAAGAAAAATCCAGGGTTGCTGATCGCAGACACACCCGTGCACCGGGATTCTTTGTCTGAAAAGTGAGGGTGACTTTTTCATCCGGGTAAATACCGAGTGTTAATTGATTGGCATCAATACGCTCTCCCAGGGTTTGCCGAAACATGGAGTGGGGGACTTCTTTAAACTGAATGGTTATTTCAGTTATCTTTTTGGCCAAACATTTACCGGACGTAAGGAAAAAAGGAACGCCCTGCCAGCGCCAGTTGTCAATGAAGACTTTCATTTTAGCAAAAGTCGGCGTCAGCGAGTCAGGACTTATTCCGGGTTCTTCTCGGAAGCCTGGAACCGGTTTTGCATTGATTTTGCCCGGGCCATACTGTCCGAGTACGATGTGTTCGTGGAGCTTCTCAACGGGAAACGGCCTTAAAGAGCGAAAAACCTTTACTTTCTCATCTCTGACACTTCCGGTTTCAAATTGGGACGGTGCTTCCATGGCCGTAAGGGCGAGGAGCTGCATCATATGGTTTTGAAACATGTCCCGAATGACCCCTGCCTGTTCATAATAACCCGCCCGATGTTCGACGCCCAAAGTTTCTGATGCAAGGATGTTGACATGATCAATATATCTTCGATTCCAGATGGGTTCAAAAATGGCATTGGCAAAACGAAACATCAGTACATTCTGGACCGTTTCTTTTGCCAGATAATGGTCTATCCTGAATATTTGGTGTTCTTTAAAATATCTCTGAATGCTCTGATTTAGTTCTACAGCGGTCTTAAGATCGCGGCCAAAGGGCTTTTCAATAACAAGCCGTGACCACCCGTTACCGTTTTTTCTTTCCTCACTAAGGCCCGCCTGTCCTAACATTTGCGCAACCGGTTTATAAAGAGACGGAGGAAGGGCAAGGTAAAATATTTTGTTTCCTTGAGTATTATGTTTCTGGTCCAGATTTTTTAGGAATTCGGCCAGGTTTATAAAAGAAGTCAGGTCTCCATAGTCCACAGATCGATAACTAAGAGCGGCAGCAAAAGAATGCCATTTAGTTTGATCCATGAGGTTTGTCGCTATCAAAGCATTTTTCATCTTTTCCTTGAATTGCCGGCCGCTCATTTTGGTCCGGCCGCACCCTACGATCTGAAAAAGAGCCGGCAGGCCATCATTCATATACAGATTGAAAATGGCCGGAAGCAGTTTTCTGGCAGTCAGATCCCCTGTAGCCCCAACGATAACGATGGTACAAGGATCACTATGCTCGACGCCTATACATTTCTTGGGGCTAATCTCCAGAGCAGGTGCGCTGCCCTCTATATTGGAATCTGTAGCATTATTCTTGTTTTTCATATCGTTATCCATGGAATTTTCTCTTTTCATCCATTTAACCTTTTTTATCTGTGGAAACCACTGCATGTCCGCCAAACTCCCTGCGAAGGGCTGCAAGGACTCTGTCAGTAAAAGGGTTTTTCTGGCGGGAACGAAAACGCCCCAGCAGAGAAAGGGTGATGACTTGGGCCGGCACACCGGTTTCCAAGGCCTGCTGGATGGTCCATCTTCCTTCTCCTGAATCTTCAACATACCCTTTGATATCCGAAAGTTTTTCGTCTTTTCTAAAGGCGTTTTCAGCCAGTTCCAACAGCCATGAACGAACCACGCTCCCCTGATTCCAGAGATGGGCAATATCGGCATAGTTGAAAGAATCCGAATAATCGGATGCCTCCAGAATTTCAAACCCTTCACCATAAGCCTGCATCATCCCATATTCAATGCCGTTATGAACCATTTTAACAAAATGACCGGCTCCCGACGGCCCGCAATAGAGGTATCCCTCCTCCGGAGCCAGGGTTTTAAATACAGGTTCCATGTGATGAAATGTTTCTTTTTCTCCACCGATCATCATGCAGTAACCGATCTTAAGCCCCCATATCCCTCCACTGACACCGACATCCAAAAACCAGATATTTTTTTCAACAAGGAGTTCGGCTCTGGCAATATCATCTTTATAATATGTATTGCCGCCATCGATAATGATGTCCCCCGGCGAAAGGAGGTCTTTGATCTCATGGATATGATCATCCACCGCCTGTCCGGCTGGAAGCATTATCCATACAATTCGAGGTCGAGAGAGTTTTTCAACAACCTCGGATAGGGAATACGCCCCGATGGCCCCTTCTTCTTTGACCAGCGCATCCGTTTTTTCCGGGGAGCGGTTGTAGGCAACGACCTCGTGGCCTCCGCAAAGCAGCCGTTTCGCCATATTCATACCCATCCGTCCCAAACCGATCATTGCAATTTTCATAGTCTTTTATCCTTCTTTTTCTTTTTTATTACCTGAAAACGTACTAATCTTACAAGATTCAGGCTCTATTCTACAAGGGTTTTCAAATTTCAGCGCCATTTTCCCTGCCGGATACCAACGATTCAGTCGAAAAAAATTTCTGAAAACAACTCTATTTGTCGTTAAGGGACCAATCATAATCAAGGTATTTTACTTGGATGTCACCTTTACTTTCTTCCAGCTGTTTTTTTAGATCCCCTTGTGCGTATTTGAGAAAAAACCCGACCACATCATCATGAAAATCTTCTGAAAACCATTTGAATATGCTGCTTACATAAAGGGTTTTCCCTTCAAGACGATTGCGTTGGGAATCATTGATAAATGCCCGGGTCATTTCATCCAGTTGCTGCTCCAGGATGTCGGCTCTATAGGGTTCAGGTCGTAGGGGAGGACACCCTTTGGAGGCACAATTTACAGCAAAATGAACCCGTGGATCTTTGAAACCGGGGCGAAGAATATCATGTTCTATCTGATCTAACGTAATGATATCCCCGTCAATTCGGGCGATCTGTTTTTTCCACGGGGTTTTAAAAATACTGCCCAGATTCTTTATGGATTTAATTCCAGGATAACCGGTGAGGATCAATTTGATGGTCCACCCATTGTAAGCGTTGACGTAAAAGGCAAACTGCTCATCCCGGGAAAGCTTTTTTGTGTCGGTTTCCTCGAGAATCTTGAGATATCGATCAAGCTTGGCCTCCTCATTTTTAAAACCCCGGTACTCCACTGAACCGTTTTGAACATATTTTTCGAGTAGCTCAACATAGAGGGCATGGTCTACCTCAGCGTTGGACCGTTCCGGGGCTAAAAAATTCGTAGCACCACAGAAAAAAGAGACCCATAAGACCACACGTTTGATTAGTTTTTTTGTTTTCATGATTGACCCATTGATCTTTAAATGTTTCTTTATAGTTCTTCTAAGTTTAAAACGCTGTTTTGAGTCCTAAAGCAGTTCGAACAAGTCTGGTCATTATTCCGGAGTAATGACGTTGGACCCATATGTTTTACTTATGGTCGTTTAAATCCCTAATGTCTTACAAGAAATAAGCTTTTTGGAATTTTTTTATGGGTTTCTGAAAAATGGGGATGAATCTATTAGGATGAACTCGTAATTTTGCTCGATGTCGCTCACAAAAGACTTTTTACGAAGCCGTCAATTAGGATTTGAAATATCTGAATCCGAGTCAATGTATGACCGGAAGCATATCTTAAGAAATGAATGTAATATCAAACTGGCAAATCGGTTATGGCCGACGACGACCTCAAGGTCTGTCGAATCCGTTCACAAGCATCTGGAGACAGAGTAACATCAGGGTCCAGAGAGTTTTCATCAAGCCGATGGCTGGGGCAGAGCTCCCTTAACATCATCACCTGCCGACGAAAACGGGTACAGTATTTGCACATCAAAAGATGCATCCAAATCAGCATCCGCTGATAGAGCGGTAAATTGCGGTCCATGGATTCGGATACCCGACGAGATACTTTTTTACAATTAAACATCCAGTGAGACATTAGCTGTTTTCTTCTTTTGTTTTATTGAACCAGAAAAGTTCAAGGCAGCGCCTCAGAAACATTCTTGCTCTGTATAGCATCACCCAGCTATTGGTCGGGGAAACCTCCAAAGCATTACAAATTTCTTTGGTACTATAACCTTCCATTTCCTTTAACATGAAGGCTTTGGACTGCCGGTCGGGAAGTTTTGCCAGACATTTGAAAAGCGTATCCATAAATTCACGCTGTTCATATATTTTCGAAGGGTCCATGTTCCATTTTCCCGGCCGGATTTTCCAGCTACCATTCTTATGAAAAAACCCGTTAACGGTTTCGGTTATCGTATCAGTATCGTTTGTTACTTGTTCCCGATACTTTTTCCTCAAATAGTCCACAATCTTGTGCTTGAGAATGGCCGAAAGCCAAGTCTTAACGCTGGAACGGCCCTTGAAACTTTTACGGCCGCGCAGAGCCGCCAGGAAGGTCTCCTGCACCAAGTCTTCAGCCACAGCCTGATCTTTGATACGTGCCACCGCAAACCGGTACAGGTAATCTCCATATCGATCAACCCAGGTTTCCGGATCAAGGTCAGGACCTGCAACTGAGATTTCTTCTGTTATTTGTGACATGTGGATCCGATCTCACAGAATCAATAAAGACGGCTTCGTCAAAAGTCTTTTGTGAGCGACATCGAGCAAAATCAGACTTTTTACGAGATCATCATTATTTATATCTGCTAAAATCAACTCCGCGCACGATTGCACGTTTTTCATACCAGTCCATCTCGTCCTTGGGCGGTGGGACAATCTCTTCCGGCTGTTTCCGTACTAGGGATATAGCTTCCGGTGGGCAGGTTGTAACACAAAGACCGCAGCCAATACACTTCTTGCGGATTACCTTGTAAGCATCATCTCCCTCTTCGATAGCGTTTACTTGACATCGTTCATCCATGCAAGTTCCGCAGGCGTCACACTCATCAGAATTAATTTCCGCGAAATAGTATGAATTGATGACATCAGATGCATTTATCCCTAATTCATTAATTGCCCTTAAGACTCCACAGCAACAACCACAGCAATTGCAAATAAAAAAATGGCCGCTTTCAACATTCCAGGTCAGATGGACTAATCCGGCTTCCTCAGCTTTATCAAGTACTCCATAGGCATCGGTTTTTGAGATTGCGCGATAACGATCTGCATCATCGAAAATGCCGGGAATTGGAGCATAAGCCGTGCAGATTTCCAATGGGTAATCACAACCATCGTCTAACAGCCGCTTTTCTTTCTTGCATATACAATCAAATACCGCAAAAGACTGACTGTTTTCGATGATATTTGAAACTTGCTCATAAGACAGAGCTTGCTGCTTATTGGGGATTTCTTTTTCAATGGGAATTACTTGCATTAGTTGAGGCTTATTCTTGAAGAACTGTTTACCGTAGACCTTCCCGAACTCTTCACACATTTCGGCTAATTCTCGATCCATGTGGGGGAGTTGAAATTCATAAATCCCAAAGGCCCAAGGTACCATTTTGAACATCTTGACACCACCAAACCCCACCCCAAAAATTTGCCCTCGTTTCCTCATATCAGATAGATGTTCCTCCAGACCTTCCAGTGGGCGCCCAGTTCGCTCTGAAATTTGCTGTGCTGTTTCAAACTCTAATCGTAAATCACAAAAAAGCTCAGCGTCTTCCGGCAGGAATATTCTCTTCAACAGTTTGATCTCTACGCCCGAATCGGTTTTTGGGAAACCGTTAGGAAGCGTATCAAGGACTTTGGCCAGATTGTGATAAATTGCTTCACTCATGATTTATAGCCTCCTTTCCTGGTTTAAAAGAAAAATTTGGTAGATAATGCCCCTTAGCCAGCTAATTGTAAATCATTATCAAGCTAAAGCAAATTGGATATTGAAACCAGTTCCAACCAGGGTTCCTTTTGATCCAGTTCCTGTTTGAAATTCCGGAGCGCCGTCAGCGTGGAAAGATGCGGATGTCCGATGCCTATGGCAGCCCCATGTTTCAGGGCGTGTTGCTTTAAGTGTATGAGCTGGCGGCGGACCGCCTGAATATCCGGGGTATGGTCCAGGAAGACATTTCTCGGTGCGGTTCTCATGTTCAGCCGTCGGGCCATTTTGTATGCCTGTGAATGCCTGCTCGTCAAGCTGTCCACAAAAAAAAGGTCCTTTTTTTTGATTATCTTCAGCGCCTGGACGACCTTGCTGGAGCAGGATGTAAATTTTGAGCCCATGTGGTTGTTCACCCCCGTTGCCTGGGGAATTTGCGACAGGTTCTCTTCGATGGTTTCTTCGATTTTGCGATTTCCGTATGAAATGTAAACGGCTCCCGGCCCCGGGATGGATTTCGTTGCAGTATGGTTCCATGGGCTGGTGCAGCATGACTTCATGGCCTTTTCCGGTTATTTCGTCGGCGAGACGGTTGGAATGCCGCAATTGGGGAAGTATGGAGAATGTCATCGGCATATTCAAGGACAAGAACGCCCGTGCCCGGGAGATGCTATACCCGATGTCGTCAATGATCAAGGGCTATCCTGGACACCGGGGCTGAAAAAGATATCCCTTGCCGACGGGGTTTGGGCATGGGCCAAATGTGTCTTTCGTTGGCTTCGGCGATGGAAAAAAGGTTCAGTCCAAACAGGGTTCCGGCGAGGTATGTCAGTCCCTTTACCAAGAAAAATCTTCGGTGGCACCCCTGGTTTTTTTCTTCTTGATACGTTCCCTTCATGATAGGTGCTGAATACAACGTGTTGCGATAAAGGTCAAGAGAAAACACAACATATTGTGAATTGGCGCAAAAAGATCAATTCAAAACCTTCCGTGGTGTTTGCTGAAAATGGGTTTCTGAACTGCAAAGGTCAGGGTGTTCGCCCCGGCGCTGACAGAGGAATGTTCTGACACCTGGGTGGGATTTGGGCTCAAAAGGGTTGCAGGCCACTCATGACGGGATGGTTAAATATTAAATGTCTACGATCTGTGTTTTTATGGAATTTCCCCGTATGTGGAGCAAGGCGAGAGACGCCGGAAAATTACGGCGCGGCTGTGCGGCACTGCCGGGATTCAAAAAGAGGACGCCGCTATTTTCAGCAACAGAAGGATAGTGTAAATGACCATGGATGACGGCGTCAAAGCCCGACTTCGAAGGGGCAATATCAAGTCTGTGAATATCGTGAATGACATACAGGAAAACATCAGCGACTTCGACGGCCTCTGTTTCGGGGAGTTTCCTTAGGGATTTGACCATGTCCATGTTGCCCCGGACCGCCACCACCGGAGCGATCGATTTCAGTTTGTTTAGAACTTTGGAACTGCCGACGTCTCCGGCATGAATGATGAGGTCGACGCCTTTAAGGGCTTTGACGGCCGTCGTCGAAAGAAGACCATGGGTGTCCGCAATAACCCCTACGACAACATTCTCCTTGTTTTCGAAATTAACCGACATAAGCACCTTTCCCGCCCGGGCAACATCCTGATGGTTTGCGACACGAAGATTTATCTTCCAATCACTCCGCCGTGTTAATGGGGTTGTTGACTTTTCTCCTTATCCGGAGGCACGGGTGCTTGATAAAGAAGTACGGGCTCGATCATTTTGACCGGAAGACGGAGCGTTCTTTTCATAATTCCCAACAGTCCCGAGCCCACCGCTGTGGGTGAAATCGGGGTCACCCGTGGATTGTTCAGATCGCCTTTTATCCGAAACGGAATGGAGATCAAGGATCCCCCGAGGATGTAGTTCACCCCCGGTAGATAACGGACGATAAAGTCGACGGTTTTTAAAGGTGCCACCAAGACTGTAACATCCATTTTTTTATTGAAATAGTCGACATATCCATGACAGACGATCCCCATGGACATACCGTCGATAACCATTTCGTTTAAATTTAATATGCTTTTTTGAACGTCTGCTTTGATATGGATGGAATGGTAGCCAAACCCTTCTGCGGATAGATCCGGCATCTTCCCCTTAAACATTTCAGTGATCTGAATAAGATTGGAGATATCTATCAAAATGCTGTAAACTCTGCCCGCGTAGATCCGGCCCTCGGCGGCATCGAATTCTATGTGTCCTCCGATTGATTGGATCAGTTGTTCATCCTGACCATGTGCCGTCAGTTCTCCATCAAGATTGAAATCACCGTCTACTTTTGTGGCCTTGTCCAGCAAGCAGGAAACAAGGGATTTGAGTTTTTGTTCACGTGCAGACGGCTTCACATGGACGTCGATCTCCCCGGGGGATATTTTCAACGTGCCGGGTGTTGAAATGGTGCATAAAATCGCATTCGTGATGGCAACATCTGCAGACCGATCATTAAATATTATGTCGGCCTGGAAGGGATTCCAGGTAAACCCTTTAAAGGCCAGGGAATCTGTTTTTAATTTCAAGACTCCGCGTATGGGATTTTTCCAGGCTGTTTCGCCCGTCGGGCTGTGGTTTTTTTTACGGTATTTATCCATGGCTTGAATGAGCTGATCCAGATCTATTGCCTCGGAGTAGAGTTCCATATTCAAGTTGGGCACATGGGCCGACAAATCCACGTTTCCTCTAAGTTCAAACTGGTTGTCCGCCCACAACAGCCTGGCTGTTTCAACCTGAAGGTTATCCTTTATCCCTTCCAGAGAAAGGTCGTTGACAATCAACGGCGATGTGAATGTCCCCGGAAAGAAAAGATTCTTTGCCTGAACCTTCCCCTGTAAGCTCGAGTTCAAGGGTTGATCCAAAAGCACCCGGGCATGGAAATTTCCGTTTATCCAACCGTTTAGGAATTGATTTTCCACGACGATGCCGTCCAGGGTCGATTTGCGTAAATTTCCGGCAAAGAAAAGGTCCGCCGTCCGGTTTTTTTGAGCAAATTTTATGGATGCGTGGTGGTCCCGGTCTTGGATGGCGAGTTTTTTAATGTTCAATGCATGGGGAATTTGCATGAATCTCCGTTGAAACCTTGATTCCCGGCTGGAAAATCAGATCTCCCGAAAAAACTGTTTCTTTACGATGGTTCCAGGTCAGATGCGCCGTTGAAACCGATATGGGCGGTTTCAAGTGGAGATAAGCCGGCAGTTTTAAAACGTCTGATATCCATCGCACTGAATCCGGCCCAATGTCTCCCTGAAATGTGATATCCACATGACTTAAATCCTTCAGATAATCCTTTAAATCCCCCGAAACTTTCAATGATGCGTCCAGGATGCGGGTTTGAAAATCGGAAATTGAAATATTCTCGGCAGTCGAGCTGAAAAATCCTTTTGTGACTTCCAAAATGCCCGGAAACAGGGATGAATTTAAAGAGATATTCCGGGCCTCACCTGCAATTTGGAATTGATAATTATCCGGTTCAAAAAGCTTGCCTTGATATTGCATAGAGGACAATGCAATGACACCTTGCACACCCTGCAGATCATAAAGTTTCCTGGAGATTATTTTAGAGGATATGAGCCATGGATATATCTCTTTTAAATCTAGGACCACCTTTCCGGAGGTAATTTTCACTTCAGGTGCTTTGTCCCAGGATGTCTGACTCGAAAGCGCCGAAAAAGAAGATTTCCCCATGCTTCCGCTCAAGTTATTTATGCCGGTTGTGATCCCTTTGTAGAAATATCGCCCGCTGTCAATTTTCAAAGGATAAGGCAATCGCCGGTAATTTGCAGACAGATTAAATTGAGATATCTCTACCCTCGCATCTATGGAATCGATGCTGTCTCCAAGATAGAGTCTTCCCGTGGCCCTTCCTTTCGGGTTGTCTATTAGAGCCAATTCTTTGAGAAAGGCATCATTTTTCACCACACGATTCAAGATCGGAGGAAGTTGTGACAGGTCTGCATCCACCGTTATATCGAGATTAAAAAGGGCATCTTTGTCTTTAAGACCCAATTTCAAACTTCCAGCAAGACATCGGGATGTCTCCAGTTGTGCTTTAAGATCCTGACCGTGCAAGACACCTTTGGAAATCGTTACATTCCCCTCAACCCCCTCCAGATCCAGCGCCACGCCGGGAACAAAAATCTTGCCGTCCAAAATGCCGCCGCGAAGGGTCATGTTCTTCAACGATCCTAAATCCGCGAAGGAATTTGCATGGGCGGTATAGTTGATAGCGGGAACTTTTCCGCCTTTTATGATTTTAAAAATATTCTGTACAACGGAGTTTTTTCCAATCAGCTCCAGGGCGACCTCCCGTGTGGAAGCTACGTCTACGTTTGTGCCCGAAATTTCAAGATCGATTTTCCCGGGTGTCGAAGAAGACGAAGGCGTGAAATCCAATCTCCCGCTTACATCCAGCTCTGGATAATCGAGTTTGAGTTCGTCCAGGGTGAAGATTAAATTATTTTCATTCAGATCGACGCCGCCTTTAAACCGTTTGATTTTCAACCCGCATTCTTTTTCTCCAGGGTCTATTGTCAGATCGAGGGCGGAGCAACTCAAATCTCCCCGGATAGATTTTATGCCGTCTGTTTCAAAATTGATATTCAGATTCACCGGGGAGGCTTGTACTTCATGATGGAGAAGTGAAAAAAGATGCCGGCTTAAAAATTGAGAACGGATCTGCGTTAACTTAATACTTCCACGGCTTTTGAAATTTTCCGGGTTGACAGCTCCTTTTATGGAAATGCCTTTCCAGAGGGTTGACTTGCATTGGATGTCAAAACTGATTTTGTGGGTTGTATGGGCAATGCGGGCATTGATGTTCTGAAACTTAAAACCGGCCATTTTGTCTTCGATAAAATTGAGACGGCCGTTTTTCACGGATATGACAAACCCGGGGGCTTTTTCTGACAAAATTCTTAAGGTGTAACCGATCTTTTCTTCGAGATTCTTAAACCATACGGTCTTTAAATCGCCTTCTTTTTTTTCCGGTAGGACACTAAGGGCGATTTTTACGTCCGGAGATTTGATATCAATTCCGGCATTCTGAATTTTTCCGATGAACAGCGGCAGAATTTTAATGGAGATCGTCAACGACGACAGGGTCCCATGGGCGATTCCGGGAACAGAGAAGTTGCCCTGATGAATAATCAATTTGGGTTTCGGGAAGAAGGATACGTCAAGGTGCTGAAAATCCACCTTGCCGTTGAGTGCTTGTGATATCTCAGCCTGAATTTTTTTTTAATCGATTCGTGATTGATCACCCGGGCTGACAGCACCATCAACACGAATAAAAATATAACAACGGCCATCAGAGATCCGATGGTCCATAAAGAAATTTTTGCGGGTTTGTTCATTATATCTGGAAAACATGCGTTATTTTTTTCGTAAATCATAGCCAATAAATGCAATTTAGTCCAGCGCTTTTATTTGACACACAGGCAGCTTTCCTCTATAAACGATTCATTAAGATCGAGCTGTAAAATCCCTTCGTGATTTTCCACAAAGGTGTTTCGCCGGTTTGAATACGGAAGTCCGATACGATCCAATTACGGATGAAATCGCAAAAAGCCTTTTTCCATAAAACCGAGGTGTCGTAGACGGCGAGATTAAAATAAAAAACATTGGAATTCGATTTTTTACGGATTCTCTATCAACAGAAGGTAAGGGGTATATGTTGCAATCTGAAAAAGTGGCCCAAATCAGTATCGAAAGCGAGATGAAAAAATCGTATCTCGATTATGCCATGAGTGTGATCATCGGCAGGGCGCTGCCCGAGGTCCGGGATGGGATGAAGCCGGTCCACCGACGCATACTGTATGCAATGAGAGATCTGAAAAACGACTGGAACAAGGCGCATAAAAAATCGGCCCGTATTGTGGGGGATGTCATCGGCAAATATCATCCCCATGGCGATACCGCTGTGTACGATACCATTGTGCGGATGGCCCAGGAATTTTCTTTAAGGAATCCTTTGGTAGACGGCCAGGGAAACTTTGGGTCTGTGGATGGAGATCCTGCGGCAGCCATGCGGTATACGGAAATCAGAATGACGCGTCTGGCCCATGAAATGTTGGAGGATTTGGACAAAGAGACCGTCAAATTTGTTCCCAATTATGATGAATCCTTGACAGAGCCGACCGTACTGCCTGCTAAGGTCCCTAATCTTTTGATCAACGGTTCAACGGGCATCGCTGTCGGCATGGCCACCAATATTCCACCGCATAATCTTTTTGAAGTCATTGAAGCCATAAAGGCCATCATCGACAACCCTGAAATTACCTGGGAAAGGCTGCTGGATTACATTCCGGGTCCTGACTTTCCTACGGCCGGTATTATCTACGGTACTCAGGGGATTTATGATGCATATCGAAGCGGCCGGGGTATTATTCGGATTCGCGCCAGAGCCATTGTGGAGAAAGACAAAAGAACCGGAAGAGAAACGATTGTCGTTACAGAGCTTCCATACCAGGTAAACAAGGCGAGGGTTATCCAAAAAATTGCCGATCTGATGAGAAACAAGCGGATCGAGGGGATACGGTATGTAAGGGACGAATCGGATCGGGAAGGAATGCGGATCGCACTCGGGTTGAAAAAAAATCAGTTTGCGGGAGTGATTATCAATCAGCTTTACAAACACACACAGTTGGAGAACAGCTTCGGAATTATCTTTCTTGCGGTTGTGAACAACCAGCCTCAACTTCTTACCATAAAAGAAATCCTTGAGTATTTTATTCTTCACCGCAAGGAGATCGTTGTCCGGCGGACCCAGTATGATCTGAAAAAAGCTGAAGCACGGGCTCACATACTCGAAGGCTTGAAAATCGCTTTAGAAAACCTCGATGACGTCGTTTTTTTGATCCGAGAGTCAAAAACACCCCGTGAGGCCAAAACAGGACTGATGGAGAGTTTCGACCTGACTGAAATTCAGGCCCAGGCTATACTCGACATGCGACTCCAGAGGCTCACCGGGCTTGAACAGGAAAAAATCATCGAGGAATATAAAAATATTATCAAGGATATCGCCTGGTACAGGGAAATTCTCGGCAGTGAACGTATTGTGGAGAATATTATCAAGGATGAACTTACGATGATACAAGAGGAGTTTGGAGACCCGCGCCGGACTGAGATTGTCGAATCTACAAAAGAGATAACTATTGAAGACATGATCGTCGAAGAGGATATGGTTGTTACGATTTCAAAGACCGGCTATATAAAACGGAATCCGATTACCCTTTACCGGCAGCAACACCGGGGCGGCAAAGGTAAGACAGCCATGGGTGTTAAGGACGACGATTTTGTCGCCGACCTTTTTGTGGCCTCCACCCACCACACCTTCCTCTTTTTCACAAACCAGGGCAGGGTGTATTGGTGCAAGGTATACGACATTCCACAAGCCGGCCGTGCCAGTCGCGGCAAGGCGATTGTTAATCTTCTTAATCTGGGTAAAGATGAAAAACTTACCACAGTGCTTGCCGTGCCGTCATTTGAACCTGGGTATCATATTATAATGGCGACCCGAGGCGGCCTGATTAAAAAGACAGATCTCATGGCATTCTCCAGACCCAGGGTTGGCGGCATTATCGCCCTAAGTCTGCTTCCGGGTGACGAGTTGATTTCAGCACGGATTACTGATGGAACCCAGAACGTCTTTTTAGGATCTGTCAAGGGAAAATCGATCCGTTTCCACGAGTCTGATGTTCGACCTACGGGCCGTGTCGCAAGGGGCGTTCGGGGGTTGAGGCTTGATTCCGGAGACCGGATTGTTGGAATGGAAGTTTTAAGCCATGGCCAAACCCTGTTTGCTGCAACGGAAAACGGCTTTGGAAAGAGGACGTCCATCGACGAATATCCCCTTCAAAGACGCGGGGGAAAAGGTGTTATTACCATCAAGACCACCCGGAGAAACGGACTGGTGGTTGGGATACTTCTGGTGGATGAGCACGATGACCTGATGCTCATGGCCGACTCCGGAAAGCTGATACGCATATCTGTGGCCGGTATTTCGGTCATCAGCCGTAACACTCAGGGAGTGAAGCTCATCGTAATGACCCCGGGAGAAAAGGTGGCCGGAGTGGTGAGACTGGCAGAAAAGGAAGATGATTTGATTGGTAAGGAAGATGGTTTGGCTGATAAAGAAGATGGTTTGCCAGAAAAGGAGGATGGTTTGGTTGATAAAGAAGATGGTTTGCCAGAAAAGGAGGATGGTTTGGTTGATAAAAAGGTGTCTGAATAGTGAACACACAGGTAGATGTGAATAAAATAAAAATTGGTGTCGTAGGCGCCGGAAGCTGGGGTACCGCCTTGGCCAACCTTCTGGGGCTGAAAGGATTTAAGATAGATCTGTGGGTGTTCGAAAAGGAAGTAAAAGAACAGATCGAATCATCCGGAGAGAACAAAGTTTTTCTTCCCGGCGTTTCCCTTTCAAGGAATATATTCCCTTCCAACGATCTATCATGCGTTGTCAACGGAAAAGATCTTGTGCTGGTTGTTGTGCCGTCACATGTTATGCGGGAGACAGGGAAAAAGATCCAGGGCGATATCTCTCCGGATACGATCATCGTGTCGGCATCTAAAGGGATCGAGAATAAGACACACTTGACCATGTCCGGCGTACTGAGGGAGATTCTTCATGACACGCCGGAAGATTCTTTTGCGGTTCTTTCAGGGCCGAGTTTTGCACGGGAAGTTGCCGGGAAAATTCCCACCGTTGTTGTTGCCGCATCCAAGGATCAGAACGTTGCAGAATTTGTTCAGCATGTATTTGCAACGCCATATTTCAGGGTTTACACAAACAACGACATGATCGGCGTTGAACTGGGCGGTGCTGTAAAAAATGTTATTGCCATTGCTTCCGGAACCATAGAAGGTCTTGGGCTTGGGCTAAATGCGAGGGCAGCCCTTATTACCAGAGGTCTGACAGAGATTCGTCGCCTGGGATTGAAGCTTGGCGCCAACCCGAGGACTTTTGCCGGAATAGCCGGTGTCGGCGACCTGGTTCTAACCTGCATCGGAGATATTAGCAGAAACTACACCGTCGGGAAAAAAATAGGGGAGGGGATGAAGTTAAATGAGATCCTCTCTGAAATGCGAATGGTGGCGGAAGGGGTAAAAACGGCCAAGTCGATTTACAACCTGTCACGAAAGCTTGGCGTCGAAATGCCCATTTGCAATGAAGTATATCGGATTCTTTACGACGATCTTTCCCCCAAAGAGGCTGTACACAGATTGATGACACGCACCCTAAAACACGAGCTGGATGAGGTGTAAACCGAGATGGGGTACGAAAATATTCGGCCCAATAAGGGAGAAGGACACCGGAAGAGACTTCGGGACAAATTTCTTGATTCAGGTCTGACCGGATTTCATGACTATGAGATTGTTGAACTGCTACTGACACTGGCGATGCCGCGTAAAGACTGCAAGGATGCCGCAAAGGCCGCCATGAGACAATTCAAAACCCTCCAGGGCGTGCTTGAAGCTTCTCCAAAAGCACTTTGTGAGGTTCCAGGGATCGGTCCAAAAAATCTATTCGGAATCAAGTTGATCAAGGCGGTGGCGGACCGCTACCTTAAAAAACGTCTGTTGCACAAAGACGTCCTCAACAACTCCAAGGAACTTTTCGAATATCTTTACCACAGCATAAGGGATAAGAACCGAGAATGCTTTAATGTTGTTTTTCTCGATGCAAAAAACAGAGTTGCCGCAACGGAGACACTCTTTGAAGGGACTTTAACCGCCAGTTCGGTTTATCCAAGAGAAGTGGTTCTTGCCGCCCTTAATCATCATGCTGCTGCGCTGATTTTCGCCCATAATCATCCTTCGGGCGACCCGAAGCCGTCCCAGGAAGACGTCGCTATTACACGCCAGCTCGTTTTTGCGTGCAAGGTGGTCGGCATAACGGTTCATGAACATCTCATCATAGGGAACAATCGTTACTTTAGTTTTGCGGATGAAGGTTACA
>PVMK01128351.1_pt1 | contig 21670 bp, 21 predicted proteins | sample 1853481 | NCBI WGS metagenome assembly PVMK01 (sample SAMN08533507, study PRJNA380276) | Marine sediment metagenome, whole genome shotgun sequencing project.
TTCAAATTCCAGGGCAAGGGCATGTGACTTTATCGTTTCTCCTTCATCAGGATCATCATTAGAGTAAACATATTCAACCTGAGCGAATGTTCTTCCCCTGGGAGGTGTAGCAGCAATTTCAGTTCCGAGAGGTTCAAGTATATGGGCCGCAAATACCAGATCGCCCCAAATCAATAAAAACAACGATGAAATTACTATGCTTAATATTGTTCGTTTCATTTTTCCCTCCTTACTCATCTCTTTCTTTATTACTTCCCAAATTGCTTAACAACTTTCATCCCGTATAAAAAAATCAAAAACCATATCGCTATAATTAATGATCCTCCAAAGGGCATAAAGAAAAACTTCTCAGCAATATTCAATGCAGCTTCACCACCCATAGCAGGTATTGTAAACATCATGCTTATCCAGCCAAATGGATAGAGCATTCCAATCCCTATTAATATATTTATTACAATGATCAATCTATCGGAAAAGCCGGAGTTAGCAACAATTAAGAAAAGCAGAAAAGAAAGAATCCCGACACCATGTGTATGTAAATGAAATGTGTGAAGCCTCGCAAGGACCATTGATGAGACCTTCTCAAGGATGGTCCGGTCAATATCCTCAATCCCTACAATTCCATGGACTTCAGGGAAGTTCTTTGCACGCTCTATAGCATAATTTTTAATCTTGTCAGGGGAACCACCCAGAATGGCCCCTCCCAGTTCACCAAATCCAAAAAGAATGAGACAGGCAAATACAGTTAGCAATGATGGAAATTTCATTTGCATAATCTCTCGTTATTCAGGGCAGGGAATTATTGCCCTGCTCTATACAAAATACAGATGTTATGGCATGTTTTTAAGAAGGTCCAGCACTTTCAGCTGGGATTCAGCCAACTTATGGGTAAATGCCATCCCCTTGTGCTTGTCCGGAGACATCCCGCCTGAATGCATCTTCATCATGTCACTGCCTGACATGACTTCGCTCCAGAGTTTTTCAGCATTCTTGATCATTTCATTACCATGACCCGATGATTTATCGTCAACACCGGGAGCCATGTTCATGCTTGCAGTCATTGCCATGTCTGAACCTTCGAGCGCCATCTTCAGGGCATGGTTCAGCAATATATGTTGATGGTGAGCTGCCATTGTATGGGCCTTCATATCCGAATGCTTATCAAGCATATCAATGACTTTTAACTGGGCCTCGGCCAGCTGATGAGTATATTTCATCAACGGATTATCGCCCGGTGTTGAACCGGCACCATGCATTTTCATCATCGTATCTCCCGACATGGTCTCATTCCATGTAGCGCGAGCATTTTGCAGCATCACCTTGCCGTGTTCAATGGATGTATCATCCAGGCCAGGAACCATCTTCATCTGGCCCAGCATAATGAGATTTGATCCCTGCAATGCCATTCCCAGTGAATGATTTAGCATCTGATGCTGATGATGCATTGACATTCCCTGTCCATGCTTCATGTCCATACCAGCCTGGACAGGTGTAAGACTAAGCATGGTAAGAACAATCATAATTGGAATAATTTTTATAGTCTTCATATTCCCCTCCTTAACCTCTTTTGCAATCATGATATACCCATTTCTTATGAAATGAATGTCATAACATTTAATTTATTTTTCTTAATTTTTCCATCAACTCCTCCGGCTCAAGTCTCTTTGTATAGTCAGGATTAACAAAGGCATAATTTATAACCCCATCAGAAGTGACTATATAAGTGGCAGGTATGGGCAACTGCCATTTATTGTTTCCATTTGATTTTTCCAGGTTTATACCAAACCCCAAATAAATTTCTTTAAGTTCTTCAGGTAGTGAAAATACAAGCCCGAATTTCTTAGCCACAATGTTATCAATATCACTAAGGACCTGAAAAGACAAGTTATGCTTTTCTACCGAACTCAATGTACCGTCAGGCAGGTCCGGCGATATGGCAATTAATTGGGCACCAAGCTTTTTAATTTCCTCTTCCTTTTCATGGAGTGCATGTAACTCCAGATTGCAATATGGACACCAGCTTCCCCTGTAGAAATTAATTATTAAGGGACCATGCCCTAACAGCTCTGAACTTGAGATTAATTGTCCCAGGTGGTTATTTAGCTGAAATTCCGGCATAGGGTCTCCTGCCTTTAGCGTCCCCTCTTCAATATGACTTGAAAACAGTTTCTTATTGGCCGCCATAAGAATATCCAATGTTTCTGAAGGCACCTGTGAAAGCATTTGCGCCTGCATATCCTCTATCTGTTTTTGAAGTGTCATATGGTCTCCTTTAATTTAATAGCCTGATAAATATTCCCTGTAAAATCTTCTTTGGAACAGCCCCGATAATGTGATCAATAACCTCACCATTCTTAAAGAATAGAAGTGTCGGCAGATCCATGATTCCATATTGTTTTGATGTTTCATCATACTCATCCACATCAATTTTGCAATATTCTATTCGACCGTCAAATTCAGTTAACAGCTGTTTAATAACAGGATCCATTATGTGACATGACCCACACCACTCAGCTCCGAACTCTACAATTACCGGTTTTTCATTTTTAAGCACCTTATCACTAAACTCTTTGTCACTTATGCTTTGTATATCTTTGTTACTGTCATTCATTAGTACTATCCGTTTCTCTCAAAGCAATTTTCAGTCTGTCATGTATTAACTGTCATACATAATAATTATTCACCAGACATGTTAACTACCGGTGTAATGCGAACTCTGATTTTTCCATTTTTTTCTGAAAAACTATACATGGGAGCATCTATTTCACCAGTTCCAGCATACTTTGGTAACACAACGTAAACATCAGTGATAACTTTTGATCTAAACAACCCTGTTGATTTTCTTGCTTTCTTAAATCTGAATCCGTTGTAATATGCGTTTTTACTTAGATAATAGATCGCGTCTTTGACAGTTCCCTTAGCTCTTGCATAGTACGATTCCGGAATTTTATAGATTAGATCTCCAATTTTGTCCTTGCTGTAAAGAATAACCATTTCAGATCCAATTGAAGAGTACAGAATCAGATCAAACTCATTACCCTCAATGCTTTTACATATCGAGTCATATCCGCATGTAATATTGGAACCTGTAGACTTGGCAACAGCATTGCCGTTATTCATTAAACCGGGAATACTAACCAGAGTCATAATAAATACTGCCAAGGAAACCCTGATCATCGCCCTTATCTGAGATTCATATCTTATGTTTTTTGATATAAACATGACTTCCTCCTTCTTTGCGTTACTACTGTTGATAGCGCAAGCTCCGTGCCAGCACAAAAATATCCACATTGATACACCAAAGTGGTTACAAATGTGTTATTAATTTTTAGATAGATTTATCAGAGGTACATCTGATGAAGTAAATAGCTTCCCAATATATCAGGAATGGTACGATATATTGGGACTCTTTATGTCTTTCGCTCAATCCCCAGTTTTTTCATCTTGGCTTCAAGCGTTGTAGGTTTAAGCCCCAAAACTTTAGCTGCGCCTTTTTCACCACTTACACGCCATCCTGCCAGATCCAGCACCTTAATAATATAGTTTCTCTCGAATTGCTCCAGCGTTTCAGGTTGAGCTTCCTCAAGCAAGCTTCCCTTAACCGGCATCCAATCACCCAAATCAAGTGTTTCTCCACGGCTAATGATAACAGCCCTTTCGATAATATTCTCCAGTTCCCGCACATTTCCCGGCCATTGATATTGCGTTAGAATGTCTATTACCCGCTGGGAAACCTTATCTACTTTTTTACCAATTCGCCCGCTGTACTTGTTCATAAAATGTTTCACCAGTAAAGGGATATCCTCTTTACGATCTCTTAGCGGAGGAGTTAAAATCGGAAATACATTCAGCCTGTAATAGAGGTCTCTCCTGAACTCTCCATCTTCAATTGCCTTTTCGAGTTCACGGTTTGTTGCAGCAATAATCCGGACATCAACTTTAATAACACGGGGATTCCCAAGCCTCTCAAACTCACCTTCCTGTAACACTCTTAAAAGCTTGGACTGTAGGTCCAGAGAGAGGTCCCCGATTTCATCAAGAAAAATGGTCCCTCCATTTGCTAGTTCAAACCTTCCGATCTTTCTGGCAAGAGCCCCTGTGAAGGCGCCTTTTTCATGTCCGAAAAGTTCACTCTCTACAAGGTTGACAGGCAGCGAAGCACAATTCACTTTAACCAGCGGTCTGTTTCTTCTATCACTTATATTGTGTACGGCACGGGCAATCAGTTCCTTGCCGGTCCCGGTCTCTCCCAGAATAAGAACAGATGCGTCAGTTGATGCAACCTGTTCGATTTTTTGCAGGACCTTTTTGAAATTATTGCTTTTACTTATTATCTCTGCAAAGTTATGCTGAATCTTGATCTCTTCCTGCAGATAAATGTTCTCAGCTTCAAGCTGGCTTTTTAATTCCTTTATCTCCGCAAGTGCATTTTCTATATCTTCCCTAGCCTTTTTTCTTTCTGTAATATCTCTTACCATCACAAGCACATATGTTGTCTCGTTGAGCTCTACTTTAGAGAAAGACATATCTGCAGGCATATACTTGCTGTCTTTTCTCAAGCAGGAAAATTCGTCCGTCACAATAGGGCTTCCCTTCAATACACCATCCACTATTCTATTGATCTGGTCCATTTCATCAGGATGAATATTTCTGACACTCATACCAAGTAACTCATGCTTTTTATAACCAAGCATATCCACTGCCTTGTTATTTACATCAACAATCCTTCCTTCTTTGGGATCAACAATAATTATCCCGTCATTAACTGCACTGAAAATATCCTTAAACCTTTTCTCACTCTCCATGACTTCTCTTTCTGCTTCAAGACGCTTTGATATATCACGAACAAAGGCACAGCTGTACTCCTGCCCTTCAAATTCAAGATAATTGGCTGAGATTTCAACCGGAAATATACGGCCCTCTTTTGTACGATGATGGGAAAGATGGGTAAATGATTTAAGTTTCTTAACCTTGTCCCATTGTTCAGTCCATTTATCGACAGGGAAATCAGGATCAATATCATGAACACTCATACCCATGAGCTCTTCCCTGGAATAACCAAGACTTCTGCAGGCAGCTTCATTAACAAAGTGAAAACGGGCATTGGAATCGACCCAGAAGATAGCGTCCGATGCATGTTCAATAGTAAAATTGGCCAACAGATCTGATTTATTTATATCTCTGTTCATGACTTACGTAAATAAATGATTAATGTTATTTTGAGCCAGTTGCATAATAATGAAAAATCCGAATACAATCAACCGATTTATTTTATAATGAACCATCTTTTTTCATTATAACTTCTATACAATTATAAAGAAATCCCAAAATATCGTGACCTTCCCAATATTTCAAAAAAAACTATTTACAATTTCAAGTTTCATTATTATAATTGCATTAATAAATCATTATTTTTCTTAGCGTTTACATAATCATTTTACTTTTCTCATTACAGGCATGGCAATTGCGGTAATAGTTTCAATACATAAAAGTCGCTAATTCCAAAAAAAGGAGGGAAATATGAAAAGCAAAGCAGCTTATATCAGCAGTATCCTGATAGTACTAATAATTGTTGGAGTAGCCTATGCCAGACATGAATTAATGATTGTACCAACACAACAGCTGGCTTTTGGATTTAACACATCAATGCCCATGCCAAACGGTGGTGATTTAAGGCACCATATCATTGGACAGGAACCTTATAAAAAATGGTCTATGTGGCCGGGTAAAGGTAAACTGTATAAAGGAACAGAACCTCATGGCGCCTTACTCACAGTATATGTTAATGACATTGCCCTGAAATCAATCAAGGCTGGCAAGGGAATGGGCAACAATTCGATCGTTCTCAAGGAAAATTACACGCCTGCCAAGAAACTGGCTGCTGTAACAGTCATGTACAAAGTCAAGGGTTACAATCCGGACGGTGGTGATTGGTTCTGGGCTAAATACGATCCTGATTTTAAAATACAAGCTGAAGGTAAAGTTGGAACGTGCCTTGGCTGCCATACCGGTGCAAAAGACAATGATTATCTGTACACAGGTAAAGTAAAGACTAAGGGCACTTCACCAGGCTATGGTGCTCCTGGATATAAATAATCAATTTAATATTAACTGGCATTTGTCACAACTATATGTCATAACTACTAAAAGTAGTTATGACATATAATATTGCAGTTGAACTGTCCGGATTAAATTAACATTGGTTTATCTAAATAGGAGAATGAGAATATGGAAATAGGTTTTGTCGGGCTTGGTAAAATGGGAATGAACATGGTGCAGCGACTTTTAAATGACGGGCATAAAATAGTTGCTTATGCATTAACAGAAAGCTCTGTAAAGGAAGCTGTAGATATTGGAGCTACAGGTGCTAAGTCTCTTCAGGATATGGTTGAGAAACTACCTTCCCAAAAAATTATATGGGTCATGGTGCCAGCCGGCAAAGCCACTGAAGATACTATTGCAAATCTTTCAGAGCTTCTTAATAAAGATGATATCTTAATTGACGGAGGAAACTCCCTTTATAAGGATTCCATCAGAAGATCAGAAGAGCTTAAAATAAAAAACATTTCATTCATGGATGTGGGAACAAGCGGCGGCATATGGGGACTGCAGATAGGGTACTGCATGATGATCGGCGGGGAAAAAGAAATATTCAAAACTATTGAGCCCTTGTTCAAGACTCTGGCTCCTGAAAATGGATATTCCCATGTCGGTCCCACTGGTGCCGGTCACTATGTAAAAATGGTCCATAACGGAATTGAATATGCAATGCTTCAGGCCTATGCCGAGGGGTTTGAGATTCTTAATGCAAAGAAAGAGTTTGACCTTGACCTTCATAGCATTTCCAATCTCTGGAACCAGGGCAGCGTGATCCGCTCATGGTTACTTGAACTGGCTGAAAACGCCTTTGAAAAAGATGCAAAGCTGGATGGCATTAAAGGATATGTAGAGGATTCAGGAGAAGGACGGTGGACAGTTGCCGAAGCAATAGAACAGGACGTCCCTGCTCCTGTAATTACTATTTCATTGCTGGAGCGTTTCCGTTCAAGACAGGATGAATCATTCAGCGCTAAAGTTATTGCTGCTCTGAGAAATGAATTCGGCGGGCACGCAGTGAAATCAAAAGAGTAAAAATGTTATTCACTCTAAAGTTCCAAAATTTGTCATTCCGGCAATCCTTAAGCCGGAATCCAGTTCTTTATAAAAAGAGTCTAGATTCCCGCTCAAATAACTACGGGAATGACAGACAAAGGAGTAATCCAATATCGAACTTCAAGAATTCTCGGGATTATATTAATTATCATGTCTGATAACAAACCTGAAATGTCTGACCATTTCCATGCCTCTCCTGCCTGTGAAATAGTCCTTGAGAAATTTGATATTGAACCCTTTACAATGATTATCTTTGGAGGTACAGGTGACTTAAGTCAGAGAAAACTGCTCCCGACCCGCTTTCAGCTCTGTATAGACCATTTGCTGCCGGATGGATGTTCAATTATCGGTTTCGCGTCAAGTGAGAGATCCGATGAAGAATACCGGGACCTTGTTAAGAACGCCATCACTAAATACGGAGAAGATGATATAGATAGTGAGTGTTGGAAAAGATTCAGCAGACATATCTATTATATATCGGGAAATTTCGATGATAAAGACAGTTATAAAAGGCTTTCCCATCGTCTTGAAGAAATTGCCCAAGCAAATAAAACCGGATGAAGGAAGTTTTATATTACCTGGCAGTACCACCTCATTTTCTGCCTGATATTTTTCAGCACCTGTCATACTGCAAGAGCTGTAAGGATGTATATGATAACAGAGTGATTATTGAGAAACCCTTTGGCAGGGACAGGGAAACCGCAATAGAGCTGAACAGTATTATTTCAAACTCTTTTGATGAAAACCAGGTCTACAGGATCGACCACTATCTTGGCAAAGAAACGGTCCAGAACATTCTGTTCTTCAGGTTTGCAAACAGTATTTTTGAACCCCTCTGGAACAGGCAGTATATTGATCATGTCCAGATAACAGTTGCCGAGTCACTGGGCATTGAGAACCGGGCAAGGTTTTATGACAGCGCAGGAGTAATAAGAGACATTGTTCAGAACCATTTAATGCAGCTCCTCTCTCTTGTGGCAATGGAGCCACCGATAGGTTTTGAAGCAGACTATATCAGAAATGAAAAGATCAAGGTTTACAAAACAATCAGGGCAATGGATGATGACTATATCGATAAATATACTGTAATGGGTCAGTACGACATCGGCTCCATTAATGGTGAAGAAGTACTTTCTTATCGGAAGGAAAAAAACATTCCTCCTGATTCAACTACGCCTACTTTTTTCGCTGCTAAAATTCATATTGATAACTGGCGCTGGGCTGGAGTCCCTTTTTATATTCGTACCGGAAAGCGTCTCAATAAGAGAGTAACCGAAATCAGCATTCATTTTAAGCAGCCACCGCTCAGCCTGTTCAGTTCAACCTGTGATGTAAGAGAACCCAATGTATTAATTCTGAGCATTCAGCCACATGAAGCCATTGTCATGCATATAGGGGTCAAACATCCCGGAATCGGCAACCAGCTCTATCCTGTAAATATGAAATTTAATTATGAAACCGATTTTCAGGGTGATGTACATTTTCCCCTTCCATATGAGAGGCTCCTACTGGACTGCATGAAAGGAGACCAGACACTGTTTGCGCGTCAGGACGGGATAGAGTCCATGTGGTCTGTTGTAGATCCGATAATAAAGCGGTGGGAAATCTCCTCTGCTCCTGATTTTCCAAATTATACCTCAGGATCATGGGGACCGGAGAAAGCTAAAGAATTACTGGAAAATGAAGGCCGTCAGTGGAGATTCTAAGCTGAACCGGACTTTTTTAGCATCCTCATAATTACATAAAGATTATTCTTCATATATAATATTCTCTGTCAAAACTTCAGAATGATATATGGAAGTTCATTTTTTTATCGAATTTAATAAGTTGTATGAGCTAACCTGTCTCACCATATGAATTTCCAAGTAACACAAGCAGTAAAGTTTTAATTAAAATCAATCAGTATATTGAAGAATCTGGGCCGTTCCTGCTAATATCACTGTATTTCAAAATGGAGGCAATACTATGTCAAGTAATAATATGGACCAGCTTTGTATAAACACAATCCGTACATTGGCAATGGACGCCATTCAGAAAGCCAATTCAGGTCATCCCGGCGCTCCCATGGCCATGGCTCCCGTAGCCTATTGTCTATGGCAGCGATTTCTCAGATATGATCCTGAACATCCAATCTGGTCTAATCGTGACCGTTTTGTGCTGTCTGCCGGTCATGCGTCAACATTATTATATGCGCTGCTTCATCTGTGTGAAGTCAAAGCTGTAGATCCGACTTATGAAATTCTGGGGAAACTGTCCGTTGAACTGGATGATATAAAGAATTTTCGCCAGCTTGACAGCAAATGTCCGGGCCATCCTGAATACCGCTGGACTTCCGGTGTAGAAACAACTACCGGCCCCCTTGGACAGGGCGCTGCAAACAGTGTTGGAATGGCAATAGCAGGATTTTGGAATGCAGGTAATTTTAATCGTCCCGGTTATGAGCTTTTTGATTATGATGTATACGCTCTTCTGGGTGACGGTTGTATGATGGAAGGAATAACAAGTGAAGCCGCGTCATACGCAGGACACCTGAAGCTGTCCAATCTTTGCTGGATTTATGACAGTAATAATATAACCATCGAAGGAAGCACTGATCTTTCCTTCACAGAAGATGTTGAAGCACGTTTTAAAAGCTACGGATGGAACGTCACTCATGTAAAAGATGCGAATGATCTCGATGCGCTGGAAAAGGCATTTACATTATTTAAAGACACAGCTGATCGCCCTACCCTTGTTATTGTTAAAAGCCATATCGCATTTGGCTCTCCTAATAAAGAGGGACACCACTCTGCCCATGGAGAACCACTTGGAGATGAAGAGATTAAACTTACCAAAAAGAATTATGGCTGGCCCGAGGATAAACAGTTTTTTATACCTGATGGCGTAGTTGATCATTTCAGGAGTGGTATTGGTAAACGTGGCAAAGAGTTGCGGGAAAGCTGGATGAAGAAGTATGAAGAGTATAAAAAGGAATTTCCGGAACTTGCTGAAAATATATATTCCATGCAGCATCGCAAACTACCTGATGGATGGGACAAGGACCTTCCCGAGTTCCCGGCAGATCCAAAAGGGATGGCATCCCGTGCATCTTCCGGCAAAGTTTTAAATGCAATAGCCAATAATGTACCCTGGCTTATGGGCGGATCAGCTGATCTTGCTCCGTCTACAAAAACAGAGATAACACGGGAAGATGCAGGCAATTTTTCAATGTCATACATGAAGGGTAGAAATTTCCATTTCGGTATCCGTGAACATGCAATGGGTTCCATTATAAACGGATTATCACTTTCAAAAATCCGCTCATATGGATCTACCTTTCTCATATTCAGCGATTATGAAAAAGCAGCAATTCGCTTAAGCGCCCTGATGGAGATACCGGTCATTCACATATTCACCCACGATTCAATTGGAGTTGGAGAGGACGGACCTACCCATCAGCCTGTTGAGCAGATTGCCTCCTTAAGAGCCATTCCCGGTCTCATAACAATAAGGCCTGCAGATGCAAATGAAGTAGTGGAAGCATGGCGTGTCATCATGCAGTTAAGACATGAACCCACTGCTCTAATACTTTCCAGACAGGGACTACCTACCCTGGACAGAGAAAAGTATGCCCCGGCTTCTGGTCTGGCTAAAGGAGCATATGTACTTGCAGATGCTGAAAACGGTAACCCTGACGTAATACTAATCTCGACAGGCAGTGAAGTCCACCTATGCCTTGACGCCCATAAGCAGCTCCAATCTGATGGTATCAGCGCAAGAGTTGTCAGCATGCCCTCATGGGAGCTGTTTGAGCAACAGGACCAGGATTACCGGGACAGCGTTCTGCCACCGTCAATCACAGCCCGTGTAGCAGTTGAACAGGCATCAACCATTGGATGGGAACGCTATACCGGCCTGGGTGGAAGAATTATCGGTATGAATACATTCGGCACTTCAGCGCCTCTCAAGGACATTCAGAACAAATTCGGATTTACTCCTGACAAGATCGTTTCTGCTGTAAAAGAAGTTATTTAGGAGAACAATTAATCAAATATCCGATTTCTATGCATTCTCAATAGTCTGAAGACCCAGAAAGGCCGCGCCCCACAGCCCGCTATCTTCATTAGTAATCAGGAAAACAGGTATGTTACTCAGGATGTCGGACATGGTACTGGAGCTTCTGAATTCGGCTTCAAATGCGCTATGTTTAAGTAACTGTGGTATTTTTGCTGCAACTCCTCCTGCAATATAAACTCCCCCAAGTGCTAGAGTCTCCAGTGCGTAATTACGGCATACCCTGCCATAAAAACGGGAAGCCCATGTAAGTGTCTCAGTTTCAGCTGACAGTTCCACAGCTACTTCTTCCGGTTTTAGTTCCCTGCCACTTAGAAAATGATGTAAATAACTTAAACCACGTCCTGAGACAACAAAATTTGCAGTTATATAATTCTGGTTTAATTGCTTTAAAAGAAACTCATGATATTGAAACTCTTTTTCAGAGGAAAAAGGAAAACTGGCATGCCCTCCTTCTGAAGGGACCGCAATATATCCACCTTTTCCATCCGGTATAAGCAGTGCTTTACCTAATGCAGTGCCTGCTCCAATTACAGCCGCTGCTGCATCTACTTTATGCCCTTCAAGAATTGTTTCAGCAGCATCACCAACAGGAGATTTACATGCATAAGCTTGTGCAACAAAGTCGTTTATGAGCAGACACTTATTAATACCATAGTCTATCATTGCATTTGATAGGTCCACATTCCATGATATAAAAGGTGGAGCACAGTAGACACCTCGCTCAACAGGCCCTGCTATTGCAATGACCGTTACATCTGCCCGGTCTGGTAAAATCGAAAAACTTTTTCTATTCAGCCCCGAGATAAGCTCCTCAAAAGACGATACCTTACCCGTCTGAAACCATATAGTATTTACAAGTGTAAGATTACCATTATCATCAGAGGTAAAGTGAGCAAACCTGCTGTTGGTCGCTCCAATATCGGCAGTGAGAATATTTTTCATATATAATACTTTCTTATTAATATTAATAATCAGTTTGATTTAATACGATATCAAGCTGATTTGTCAATAATTTTTACTTATATTTTTTATCATCTTGCATAAATTAATGTTTAGCTTCTTGAGAACAATCTGTTAATGCCATACCAATCAAAAATAAGTATTATCATGCCTGTCTTCAATGAGGCAAAAGTTCTCGAAAACACTCTAAGTAAAATCAATTTAACTTCAGACGAAGAATTGATTGTGGTTGATGGAAACAGCACAGATGAAACATTGTCTATTGCAAAAAAATTCACAGAGAAGGTATTCGTGGCGCAAACAGGCAGGGCCAGTGTTATGAATTATGGAGCTGAAAAAGCTGATGGTGAAATACTGCTATTTCTTCATGCCGACTGCATACTCCCTGTTCAGGGTTTTAAAATAATCAGGGAAACTTTAAATGATAAAGGGACTGTTGCCGGTGGTTTTTATATATCCATCGATCAACAAGGACCAGGCTTCAGACTAATTGAGTACATGGCTAATCTGCGAGCCCGTTTCACCTCTCTTATTTACGGTGACCAAGGCATGTTTTTAAATAAAGATACATTTAACAGGGTCAAAGGATTCAAAGATATGCCTCTTATGGAAGATGTAGAAATATCCAGAAAGCTAAACAGACTGGGCCGCATAGCTTTTGTAAAACACCCGATTAAGGTGTCTGCCAGAAGATGGCTTGTTGAAGGACCTGTTTATACAACATTACGGGACTGGGCAATATCATTTTCCTACACATTCCTTGGAAGTTCTCCTGAGAAACTTATCAAACATTATAAAGAAGTAAGATGAAAAACCGGAATGCACTGATAATTATTGCCAAGCATCCTGAAATAGGAGCGGTGAAGACCAGGATTGAAGGCCTGTCAGATGAGCAGCGTGTTAAATTATATAGCAAACTTCTGAATGACACTATGGAAAAACTATCCTCGATTTCCGGAGTAGATACGTACATCGCATTTGCTCCTGCAAATACAAAAGATTTTTTCTCCCGATATAAAGTTGGCTTAATTACCCTTTCAGATGGCGATCTGGGCATACGCATGCATGAAGCCTTCAGTAATATATTTCAAAGAGGATATGAGAAAATATCTCTTGTAGGTGCTGATATACCTGATTTGTCTGAATCAATTATTATTGATTCTTTTAATCAGCTCTCTGATCACGACCTTGTTTATGGACCGGCCAGAGACGGTGGTTATTATCTGATCGGAATGAGTAAATTAATTAAAGAGGTTTTCATTGCCGTTCCATGGTCATCACCCATGACATTAGAGATAAGTATGAGCAATGCAAAGCAGGCAGGTTATTCCGTTGCTCGAATTACGACACTGTCAGACATAGATACATTTGAAGATGCAAAAAAATATGGTTTAATCTGATTTGTCTTGATTTTAAATATTTAAAATTTCATCCGATAAGATATGTTATTAATAGTGGGAGAAATCTGATTGAAATATTTTGCAAAAGCTATATCCAGTCTATTCTGTGTAATTTCAGTTCTATCAATAATATTACTGCATTCACCTTCCGCCTTGTCTGCAGATATCTCTGAAACTCCCAGTTTTATGGATTTGGAATCGTCCGTCAAAGCATTAAGGGAGAGAATTGATAAAGTTTTTCCCAGCATTGTAATGATAGTTGTTTATGACATCACTGGCACAGAAAGTGCCAGAGGAAGCGGTTTTTTTTATGACTCTGAAGGAAGGATAATAACAAATGCCAGCATTTTTAAAAATGCATACTCAGCTGAAGTTATAAGTAATAAAAGCAGATATAACATTGTATCTGTTCTTAATTATGATGAAACGCTTGATACTGCTATCATTAAGGTAAATGCACTAAATGAAATTCCCCTTAAGATCGATTTCGAGAGTAATGTAGCAACTGATGAAAAAGTAATTGCAATAGGCAGGTCTGTCAATTTCGAAAAAACTCTTTCAGAGGGGATAGTCTCATCTGTAAAGACAATTGATGACTCCAGAATATTGATACACGGAAGAACTGTTGCACCTCTGTTTTCATTTCCTCCCAGTGATAGCGGCCCTCTGCTGAATTCAAAGGATAAAGTCATTGGTTTGACATCCTATAATATTTCGGACAGCCCTGTCATGAGTAATAAAACTATTTTTTTCAGTGGACAGACTATTAATGCAATAAGTGTCCGTTCCTTAATAACCTTAATAGAAACCAGTAATTCTCCAACACTACTTCATCCGAAAAAATCCCGGGTTTGGTGGCAATGGTTTAAACACAAAATAAAGACAGTCTCTATTTCTGGTTTTATAACTTTATATACCATTGGATTTTCAAAAATTATTTTATATATCTTTCTGTTTATTGTAGTAATTTCAATGGTGCAGTTTATTTTTCAGCAAATAAAAAAGAAGTTTTTTTAACGTCATTTGTAACTGCTCAGTGGTATTTTCTTTATTCCCCTCTTTGGCAAAGAGGGGTTAGGGGAGATTTTATTAATAAATATATTATTTAAAATCCCCCTTAATCCCCCTTTTTCAAAGGGGGAGACCTGAGTAGTTAGCATCATTTTAACTGGCTTTCCCCTCATGTGAAATCCGTAATATCCCTTATTTACTGTTCTATTGCTATTCATGAATGCTGTGATATAATATTCAATTGTAATTTTCAGAATAATTTACTAACAAATACTGATAATGAACCATAAAGTACCAGACAATAAAGGACACTTCGGACCATACGGCGGTAGATTTGTGCCAGAGACTCTCATGCCAGCATTAATAGAGCTTGAAAAGTCATATACTGCTTATAAGTCGAATAAGGGATTCAGGAAAGAGCTTGCTGAACTTCAAAAAGATTTTATAGGAAGACCTACTCCACTTTACTTTGCCAAAAATCTCTCCAGCCATCTTGGAGGCATAAGGATATATTTAAAAAGGGAAGATTTATGCCATACGGGAGCACATAAGATTAACAACGCACTTGCCCAGGCATTGCTCGCAAAAAAAATGGGGTAAAACAAGATTAATAGCTGAAACCGGTGCTGGCCAGCATGGAGTGGCAACAGCAACAGGTGCCGCTCTTGTCGGTCTGGAATGCGAAATTTATATGGGATCTGAAGATGTGAGACGTCAATCTTTGAATGTATTCAGGATGAAACTTCTGGGCGCTAAAGTAAATGAAGTTTCAACCGGCTCCAGAACATTAAAAGACGCAATTAATGAAGCCTTACGGGATTGGACGACAAATGTAAATAATACCCATTATGTCATGGGCACTGTCTTTGGTCCTCATCCCTACCCTGTCATGGTAAGGAACTTCCAATCGATAATCGGAAAGGAAGCACGAAAACAAATAATGCAGGCTGAGAACAGACTGCCTGACTGCCTGGTGGCATGTGTGGGAGGCGGCAGCAATTCCATAGGTCTCTTCCATGCATTTCTTAAAGATAATATTAAAATGATCGGAGTTGAAGCAGGTGGAAAAGGTATTAAGTCAGGGAAACACGCAGCACGTTTTGCAGGTGGCTCCCTTGGTGTTTTTCAGGGTTGTAAAAGTTACCTGCTCCAGAACAGGGACGGCAATGTGCTTGGCACCCACTCTGTATCAGCCGGACTGGACTATGCATCAGTCGGACCCGAACATTGTTATCTGAAAGACAAAAATAAAATAAACTACACATATGCAACTGACCAGGAAGCGCTGAAGGCCTTTGAACTACTTAGCAAAATTGAAGGAATAATACCTGCACTTGAGTCATCACATGCAATAGCTGAGGTTGTTAAATTATCACGTACAATGAAAAAGAATTCTATCATAATAGTAAACCTCTCTGGCAGAGGAGACAAAGATGTTCAGGAAGTGGCAGCAATTAAAGGAATAAAACTGTCGTAGGGGCTTATTGCGATAAGCCATTATGTGTAATTGATAATCTATGAGCCGAATAGAACGAACATTTGCGGAATTAAAAAAGAGAGGCGGAAAAGCCCTTATACCATATATTATGGCTGGCGATCCAACCCTTGAAAGAACAAAAAAATATGTTCTTGATCTTGAGTCTGCCGGAGCTGATATTATTGAACTGGGTGTCCCTTTCAGTGATCCCCTTGCAGACGGACCTACAATCCAACAGGCAGCAGAGAGATCACTAAATAAAGGAACTACACTTAAAAAAGTGCTCAACCTTGTTAAAGAGATCAGGAAAGACTCTGATGTCCCCCTGATCCTGATGACATATTTCAATCCGGTCTTTAAATTCGGGATCGAGTCTTTTGTCAAAAATGCAGTCAGAAAAGGCGTTGACGGTGTGATCATCCCTGATTTAATTCCTGATGAGGCAGGAGATTTTGTAAAATTAGCAAGGCAGCATGGTCTTAACACAATTTTTCTCCTTGCACCAACCAGCACAGGAGACAGGATAAATAAAGTTTCTCAGGTCTCATCGGGCTTTATATATTATGTATCTATCACCGGTATTACAGGATCTAAACTGACTACAGGAAAGACAATGAAGGACACTCTGAAAGCAATACAAAAACGTGTGAAACAACCTGTAGCTGTAGGATTTGGCATCTCAAATGCCAGGGAAGCAAAAGAAGTTGCAAAACTTGCTGACGGAGTTATTATTGGCAGTGCAATTGTTAAATTAATCGCCCAAGGTAAAAGTATTAGGAATTTTGTCAGAGAAATAAGAAAAGCTATTTAGCGTTAAGAGATTAGAGTTATATATTTCTATTAAAAAACTCAAAACTCATAACTCAAAATTCACAACTCATAACTATGGCCTGGTTTAAAAAAGAAAAGAACAAAGCATCTAAAACAGTCAAGGTCCCTGAAGGACTCTGGGTAAAATGCAACTCTTGCAAAGAGATCATTTATCGTAAAGAAGTAGACAGGAACCTGAAAGTATGTCCAAAATGTAATTACCATTTCAGAATCTCTGCAAAAGAACGGATATCACTGCTTGCCGAAGAAGGAAGCTTTACGGAATTTGCCCAGGAAATATCTTCCCGCGATCCATTGTCTTTCAAAGACCAGATAACATATAAAGAACGGCTCAAGGGTTCACAGCAAAAAACCAGCAATAATGACGCGGCAACTGTTGGCAAGGCCCTGATAGGTACCCAACAGATAATTATGGTTGTATTGGATTTCACATTTATGGGTGGAAGTATGGGGTCTGTTGTTGGTGAAAAATTTGTGCTGGCCGCTGAAAAATCCATAGACGAGGGATTACCATTAATATCAGTAGCATCATCTGGTGGTGCAAGAATGCATGAAGGCATAATATCTCTCATGCAAATGGCAAAAACGTCAGCTTCTGTGGCCAGACTAAAAAAAACCAGGGTTCCTTATATCTCAGTGCTTGCAGATCCCACCTTTGGAGGAGTATCTGCAAGTTTTGCCATGCTGGGCGATATCATTATTGCAGAACCAAAAAGTCTTATAGGCTTTGCTGGACCAAGGGTGATTGAGCAAACCATCAATCAGAAGCTCCCTGATAACTTTCAGACAGCAGAATTCTTAATGGAGCACGGAATGATTGATATGATAGTGAACAGGAAGGAGTTAAAGGACACTATAATCAAACTTTTATCCTTGACTTCCAGAGACCGGCAAATCAGCCTGTGAGCCGCTGCGAGTGCCTACTAAATTATCACATCAGAGTTCAGATTTAATTATTTCGTAATAAAAACATTTATGTTATGTTACTCAATATGATCAGGATTCAAGCTCTGTTCTAGCAAGACCCATTGTTATTAATGATAATTCAATCAGTATTCCCCTCTTTGGAAAAGAGGGGTTAGGGGAGATTTTTTAAAGAAATTATTAGTAAAATCCCCCTTAATCCCCCTTTTCAAAGGGGGAGACCTGAAAGGAGAACTTTTCATAAAAGAATTGGATAGTTACGACGAAACAATAAATTATCTTTACGCATTACAAAAGCACGGTATCAAGCTGGGCCTTTCAAATACAAACAGGTTAATGCAAGTCCTGGGGGAGCCTCATAAATCATTTCGTGCCATTCACATAGCAGGAACCAATGGAAAGGGCTCAACAGCAACAGCAATTGCATCCATATTAAATACCTCCAGCGTAAAAACAGGCCTCTTTACTTCCCCTCATCTTATAAGCTTTACCGAGCGAATCAGTATTAACGACCAGAGAATTTCTGAAGATGTGGTCATATCCCTTACGTCCAGAATACGTAAACTCATATCAAAATCTGATATTAATCCCACTTTTTTTGAGTTTGTCACAGCTCTGGCCTTTTATTATTTCTCTATGAACAATGTTGAATGGGCTGTTATTGAAACCGGCATGGGTGGGAGACTGGACGCAACAAATATAATTAAACCTGACATCACCATAATAACAAATATCAGTCTTGACCATTGTGAGTTTCTGGGAAACAGTATTGCAGATATAACTTATGAAAAAGCCGGAATTATAAAGCAGGGAACCCCGTTATTAACATCATCTTTAGATAATGGAGTTATATCACAACTGACAGATATCGCCAATAAACATGATGCTAAAATGCATATATACGACAGAGATTTCAAGGGATCAATTAATCAAATTGATGATGTCGGAATATCTTTTAATTATTCAGGAGATTATTCTTTAAGTGATCTATTCGTGCCATTATCCGGTGAGTATCAGCTTTATAACATGTGTCTTGCAATACGGGCATGTGAAATATTACAGAAAAAAGGCCTGTCCATATCGGAAAGTTCAATAATCAGCGGATTGCAAAATATAAGACTTGAGGGCAGGTTTGAGAAATTATCTAATGATCCTTCCATCATAATCGATGGAGCACATAATCCTGCTGCTGCTTCTGCATTATCCAATACAGTTAAAACTGTATTTCCTGATAAAAAAATCATTCTCATCGCAGGCATAATGGATGACAAAAATATATCCGGGATTTTATCTCCTCTTATAGATGCCGCAGAATCAGTAATACTAACAAAAGCCAGCTATGACAGGGCTGCCACTTCTGATAAAATGGAAGGAATAATTGCTGATATAGCTAATTCAGGGAAGATCCATGACAGATCAAAAATCATAAATACCGATTCTGTAGAAGAGGCCCTTAAACTTGCAAAATCAATATGCAATGAAAACAGTATTATTCTTGTAAGCGGTTCTTTTTATACAACAGGCGAAGCTAAAGAGTTACTCGGATTTAAAGGTGTTCTGTCCAGGTTAAGAGAATAAATATAAATGCAATGCACTATTAATAAAATAACCAAAAGCAGAACGCTAACTTTATATAATATCCTGTTTGTTTTCTTTATAATTTCCTCAGTCTTGCTGTTACCTGGAACATTACCTGCTGAAGATAATATCAATATTAACGCTGATCATCTTGAATATATTTCAGAAACCAGATCATATATAGCAAAAGGTTCTGTAACCATTGATTTTGAAGAGGCCACACTGAAAGCGGACGAGTTATATCTTGACAGAGATACCTATGATGGTATTGCAACAGGAAATGTTGTATACGAAGACGATGATACAATAATATCATCAGACCGGATAGAGATGAACTTAAGGTCAAAGCTGGGCACAATCCAGGATGGTTATATTTTCTATAAAAAGAAACACTATCACATTCAGGGCGGAACAATTGATAAAATTGGTAAAAAGACCTTTTCCATGGACAGGGCCACAGTAACTACGTGTGACGCTGAGAACCCTGCGTGGCGCATTTCAGGTAAAAATATTACGATTACACAACATAAAAGCATAAAGGCCTGGCATGGATCATTTCAGATAAAAAAAATCCCCATCCTTTATACCCCTTATTTCTGGGCACCATTAACTAAAAAAAGAGAAAGCGGATTTCTTTTCCCATCATTTGGTTTTAGCAGCAAAACAGGATACTACCTCCAACAGGGATTTTATGTAGCAATAAAAGACAATCAGGATGCAACCATATATCTGGATTATTACAGTGAAAAAGGCATTGCCCAGGGGTTGGATTACAGATTTAAACTGTCTAAAAAAACAGACGGAGAAATCTGGATGTACCAAATTAATGACAGGGAGACTTCTACAAAGCTATTTGAATTCAAATCATATGTTAACCATGATTTTTCCAAAAACTTAAAAAGTTACATCAAGATCCACGCAATTAATGAATTTGATTACTATCAAACACTTGATTCAACATCATTCAACCGGTTTGGCCTTGAATCGTGGAAATTCAATCCATTCGGATATGGTAACGATGAAAGAGTGCTCAAGTATCTTGAGTCAAACATACAGTTATCAAAAACCTTTGATAGAGGACGGGCATATGTTCTTGGTCAATTTAGACAAAGTCTTGAAGAGGACTCCAAGGAAATCCCGCAGAGCCTTCCTGAGGCTGGTCTTATAATAAACACTCTCTCTAAGAATTTTATTTCATATAATTTCACATTGTCCGGATCTAATATCTGGAGGGAAGAAGGTCAGAAAGGCCAGAGATTTGACTTTAACCCAAATCTGTTCCTCAGTTTTGGAAAGTCTTTGAACATTACTCAAAAATTTGGCTTACGGAGTACAGCGTATTATCTGAATACACCTTCACGAAATCTTGATCGTCATGTTCTTGATCTTGAAACATCATTAACGTCTAAATTATTCAAGAAATATGACTCGTTCTTTCATATTATTGAGCCTGTTATTTTCTACACGTATACGCCCTCAGTTAACCAGAATGAGATAACTGCCTTTGACTCTCCAGATTCCTTTATGAACACAAGCAGTGTTTCCTATTCACTGAGAAGCACATTAAGGGGACATGGCCCTTCTCAATTAAACTCCAAGTTTGTTCTTTCCCAGGGTTATGACTTTCTTGAAAATGAACAACCCTTTTCATCGATATTGGGAGAAGGAAGTTTAACCAGTAAGAATTTGGATCTCAACCTCAACTCTTCATATGATGTCTATGAAAATATGCTAGATGTAGTTATAGCATCTTTAAAATTAAAAGGTGATAAAGGTTATATCGGCGTTGGAAAGAATTTCAGACAAACTTCATCACTTGATGAGTATACTGCAGAAGGGGGATTATCAAATCCCATCAGGATAGGCAGCAAATCCATTCCAGCCTCACTTTATGGCAAATTATGGTATGACATGAACACAGAGATGATAGAACAGTCATATTTATCAACAACATATAGCAGACAGTGTTGGGGATTCACTGTTAGCTATACAAAGAGACCATCTGAATACAAAATTTTATTCGGGATAGAACTTAAGGGTCTTGGTGCAGGCATGCTTGGCTCCTCAGACACACCTATGACCTTTACTGATCCCTCAGGAAGAAGTTTAGGTGTTTCCTCTGGCTTATAAAATTCAACCTTCCTGACAGTCCTGTTCCTCTAAAGAGGATATTTCGTAATGATGGGCTCAACATTATATTAATTCGAAGTCTGTTAATTGAGCTGTTTTTATAGTATAATCTATCCATTCCTTAGCGATTTTCTTATATAATTACTAGATG
>PVMK01166456.1_pt1 | contig 21667 bp, 18 predicted proteins | sample 1853481 | NCBI WGS metagenome assembly PVMK01 (sample SAMN08533507, study PRJNA380276) | Marine sediment metagenome, whole genome shotgun sequencing project.
GCCTTCATTACAAATAAAACTTGGAAATCCCTAAGCAAGGAGTTTAATGAACAACAATTGATAGATTTAGTATTCACTGTAGGAGCATATAACACAGTGTCCATGTTCCTAAATTCTTTAGGTGTTCAACTCGATGAAAATGAAGGATTAACTGGTTTTCCGAATGGGAACTGAATGAATACAAAAAAGAAAATTGAAAAAATAAACGGCATTAAAACGACCGTTTATTAAGGTCGTTAGCGGCAAGACGGCAAGTACAACAACAACTTTTACACAAAAAAAAGACAGATCAAACCAATATTAATATGAAAACAATAATTTGTTTAGTCTTCCTAATTTTATTCGGGACATCGACGGAAGCCCAAATTTACTATGTTCAAGACATGAGTACAATAGAGATTAAAGCTCTCGACAGAGAGAAGACAATCGTGCTTTTACCTGGAGGAATTCTTGAAGAACACGGTCCCTACTTGCCCTCTTTTTCTGACGGATACATGAATGAGGCTTTGACGCTTGAAATAGCGAATTCGATTATCAAAAGACCTGACTGGAATGTTTTAATTTTTCCGATAATACCATTAGGAAGTGGTGGGGCAAATGAAATTGGAAGAAAATATAGTTTCAGTGGAACATATGCAGTCAGACAAAACACGCTTAGGGCTATATTTATGGATTTAGGAACTGAACTTGGGGAGCAAGGCTTCAAACAGATATTTGTTATTCATATACACGGCTCCGCAAATCATAATCAGGCAATTGACCAAGCGGCTGAATTTTTCACAGATACTTATGATGGGAGAATGATAAATATTTGGAATTTGGCATTTGATTACCCCGCAGAATTCAGAAACGATGAAGAGATAGAAGAAGATGCTCTTGGCGTTCATGCAGGCATGAGGGAAACAAGTATGCTATATTATTTGAAACCTGAAACTGTAGATACAAAATTTAAAGAAGCGATACCCGTTACAGCACTAAGTTCAGAAGAATTAGTAATTAAGTCAAAGGAAAGTGGTTGGCAAGGATATTATGGGTCTCCCCGACTTTCTTCTTCAACATTTGGAGAAAAACATTGGAAAGGTTGGGTGAATTTTATCATTGAACGCGTAGAAAGTATTCTGGATAATAATTATGATTTCAGCAGACCAACTTTTTATGAAGTAGAGTTAGGTGATGCTGCATTTAGTTTATCTAATAAAGACGCGAAAAATCACGATCTGGAAATTGAGACTAAGCAAAATGAATGGCTAAAGAGAAAAGGGTATGACCGATGAAATGTCAGCCGCTAACAATGCCTATAATCCATTGTGGTATAAGATTTAATTAATTGACAAAGTCTCAAAACACAAACAATAATTTTCATCTAACCCAATACTATCATAGACCTGTAAAACGCTCTAATTGGTCGATGTGTAAGGCTTAAAATGGATTGTAATTTACTTTTTCATTTCTTGCTATATTACTACAATCACAAGCAACCATTTGTAACTTTCTGAAATAACTTTGCATTAGTCTAATCCCAAATAATGCAATACACAAAACACTTTTCTTTCATTGTAAAAGAGAACGGCCAGCCTCAACTATCTTCTGAACAATTCAGGCGTTTAATGAATATTGTCTATTTAGAGGAAGTTGTTTGTGGGTTAAGGAAAGTAAAAAAGGGACTACAAGTGAAAATCCTTAGCCGTTATACACAAAAAATCCTGCTCTTGATTTCGTGTAAAAAGTGTTTAGCTTGCGCATACACAAATTGCTATTAATTTATAATATATATAAGTCGTCCATCCATATGATCAGCCACTTTACCATAAGCGATTAAGGATCCGCCAATAGTCCATCTTTTGGATTTTCCAATACTGTACCAAAAGGAATACCGCTGATATAACCATCTACTCTGTAAATTTTTAGGTCGTGTTAGATACCCTCCAAACTGTTGCAGGAAATAAAAATTTCCTAAGGAAAAATGATGCCCCAGGGTCACCGCAGATGAAAATGCCGAATCATCTAACATGTCGCGTTCAGCGATCTTCTCATCGGAATAGTCATACCATAGTTCTATTCCTCCATTGACACCGTTGATACCAGATAGTGGTTGTAAAGCTCCACCTAGAAATCCGATAAGAGGATGGTTGGATGATTCGGCCTCACGGCTGGAAGATCGTAAGCTAAAAAAGGACCCCAAATAATATTTTGTGGACATGTCATGATCCCGTAATATTCTGGGCTTAGGTTGTAAGGCTTCATAATTGATAACTCTATCGACACCTATCGATAACGTAGGAAAGTTCATTCCCTTATTAGGCTGTTTTTGACCACCGTTAGAAATGTGATTGTAGTTTGCAGATATATTTATTGCATAATTATCATTAAGATGGTAGTTAAGATTAAGCGATAAAGCCAAATAAAAACTGAAATGACTACTAAAAAAAAGATTTTCGGGATTGGTTGTTGCATCAAATTTTTTATCCAGATACGTGGCTCCTATAGATCCCCTAAGTGAGAATTTCAAAGGCCCCATATAGGTGAAATACGGCTCCGCGAAGTAGATCAAGTTGTATGAACTCCCCAAAACCTTGGGATTGGCATAATTAAAATATGCAAAGGAAAAACCTGTACGGCTATAGCAATAACAGGTTTTCCAGGCTTTATCGCTTGTTTTGAGCCAGCTGTATTCTAATTGAATCCCATAGGGATTGGTTTGGGATATGTGCTTTATTTCTTCAGAGTGAGAAATGATAAAGCCATAGTGCGTTTTCAGACTATAAAAATTGGGATTTATCTGCCCAAAAGTGAGATGGAATGTTAGAAGAAATAATACAAATCCAACATACTTTTTCATAACAATTAAACTACAAAAAAAGCACTAAATATTTAATGATATAGTCGAAAAGTTTTATATGAATTTATGATGGCAAGAGCTTTGTACTTCTATAGTTTCCTAAGTAACACACCATCTGCTTCTGATTAGCCAGTTGACAAAGTCCATAAACACCACCGATAATTCCTATCTATCCAAATACTATCATAGAACTCTAAAACGCTCTAATTGGTCGATGTGGAAGGCTTAAAACACCCCCATACCCCCGATTTAACAAAAGACGGTGCAGAGGTATAATGGTTCACACTAATTTTTTGGGAAATGAAGAAATATGGGGTGATTTTTCAGGTATATCCTTTTATTTAATACGCTTTTAAAATTCAAAAGGGGCAATATAACCTCTTTTAATTCGGTTATTCGATACTTGTAGAAAAGGTAAGTTATAACCACCTATTTTAGTTGGTTATAAGCACTAATATGACTAAGTTCGTATATACTAACGTTATATTCAAAGACATAACCAATGGATATTTTTTCAATTTTATTTTTGATGAGTACCATTCATGGAATATTCCTAGCCGTTATTATTATTGCGCACAGTAAGAGACAAATTAATGAAAATATCTTTTTATTGCTTTTGTTGTTAATTGTTTCCGGGTATCAGTTTCGGGAATTTCTTATTCTTCAGGGGTATTTTACCACTTTTCCACATTTAATGGCGGTCTTTGTTCCAGTGCTATATTTATTAGGTCCCATTTATTTTTTCTATGTGAAATTTGCGATCAATCAAGAAGTTAAATTTCATAATAAGGATTTTTTGCATATTATACCTGCATTCATTTGTTTCCTCATTATTTTGCCATTTTATATTAAATCAGGTGATGAAAAATTAGCACTTTTCAATGCTCCTCAGTCAGAAAATTTTAAACTCGCTTCAAACAGAGCTCTTTTCTATGGTTTTATGCTTTTATCTGGATTTTTATATTGTTTGAAATCTTTGACCTTAATCAATAGCGTACACAAACACTTCGATGGGCGTAAACTCAAATCAATTAAAAGTAAAATGAAATGGCTCAAGCATTATACATGGTCTTTTCTTTTCTTCTTATTTTGTTTTCTTATTGCCCAATTAATATTCATATTCACAGACTTTTACCAATATTATGTAATGCTTGGGACTGTTTTGGCATCGTCTATACTTATACATTTCATTAGCTATTGGGCTTTAAAAGAATCCAGAATAACATCAGAAGAGAAGCGTAAACTAAGTTCAACTTTGTCAAAAAGTAAGGCTAATGAATTAAAAAACAAAATCAATATGCTGTTGGAAAAAGAAAAAATCTATGTAAATAGCAATTTGTCAGCAAAAGATTTTTGTGATCAATTTTCAATTAATTCTAAATACCTTTCTCAATTGATTAATAGTGAATACAATTGCAATTTAACATACCTTATCAATTCATATCGAATTGAGGAAGCTAAGAAAATTCTAATCAATAAAGAATATAGTCATTTAAATTTTCTTGGAATAGCTATAAAAGTAGGTTTTAATACAAAAAATACTTTTACCAGAGCATTTAAGCGCCACACAGGGAAAACACCTTCTCAATTTAAAGTTGACGAAACTAATAATTCCATTTCACTGGATCATAATTGAGATTCCAGTCAATATTTCATTTGCTTTGATTTTTAGATTTAATAAACGACAATTCATAAATTGTGGCTCTAATTAATATCCAAATTTTTATCATTGCACTATTATAGTCATAAGGACTAATGATTTAGACTAATTTTAAATATAAAAACAATGTCAATCTCAAAGAATAAATTATTAAATCTTAAGAAAATCGGCTCAACTGTTATAGTAATAACACTCCTTTTTATTTGTTTGTCCTTTCTTAGTTTTCAAGATATGAATAGTCAATTAGAAGGAGATAAAAAGGCAATAGTTTTAGTAAGAAAAATGCTGTATTCTATTGGAGGTGAAAAGATTTGGAAAGAAGCAAAATCCATAAAAGTTGAATTGATTGGATATTCTGCTGAAGAGAAGCATCCTTGGGATGAAACTTTCTGGATAGACTTAAATAAAGCACAGGGCAGATTTATAATTAAAAGCAAAACAAAAAATGAGGAGATAGCCTGGACACCTAAAAATGGATGGCACATGACAGATGGAAAAGTAGTGCCCCAAGATAGTGCTCGTCATTCATTAGAGATGGAATATTGGAAAAGACAATCGGTTGTAGTATTTCATCGTTTGGCAACAGGAACCCCAAAAACCAAAGTGAAAATGGGAGATAATGAATTTAAGTTTCGTGTTTTTGACATGAAGAATAACGAATTTATTGCACAATTTACTGTCAATAAAAAGGGTGAACCTATTAAATGGAGTACTAAAATTGGCGATCATCAATTAGAACATATCTTCGGGCCTTTGAAAAGATTTAATAATGTCTCGCTTCCGATTTGGGGTACAACTTCATCTGGAAAGTGGAGATATGAACACAAGTCAATTTTATTAAGCGATTCATTACCTCCTATTAATTATGAACCTCCGAGAAAAAATTCGGCAAACATATCCAGAATACCTAATTTTTTGGGAATCTTAAATAGAAATAGCCATTTTTAAAATAAATTCGTTAAGGTTTAATTGTGACAGATAGAATTATAAAAGAGAAAATTGGAGGGACAATTGATCTAGAAAAAAACATATGGATTATCCCTCTAAAGGGCAGTAAGAATTAACAAATAAAAATGGACCTGTAATTCTAATTCGTATAAAAATGAAATCAAAATTTATCTATTCAAAGCATGTTATTATTGGGTATATATTAACAATTATGCTTCTTTTCTACTGTAAGGATACTTTTGCTCAAACCAACAATGGAGTTCGTGGAGATTCAATTGCTATTGCTGAGTTAGAAGCTATGGTCAATACCATGGGAGGTATCAAGATATGGTCACAACTTAAAAGCGTTCATTTTGTGCATAGATGGTTCTTTTGGGATAGAGACTCTTATCTTGAAAATGAAATTTTGGATTTAACTGGCCCACGATCCTGGGTAACGATGAAAAATGAAACCTATTCCAGGTTACGAGCATATAGTCCAGAACACAAATATTGGAATGTTATAAATGGAGAATTTGGATACTCAAGTGAACAGGCTTTTAATAATGCAATGGAAAGAGCTCCGTATAGTATCTATCGAATTGCAAGGGCAATAGCTATTGGTGATTCCAACTATATGGTAAAAATTGGTGAAGAAGAATTTCGTGGAGCTCGAAAATTAGAATTATATGGCCCTGATAATAAGTTCCATGGCTATATTGTGCTCAATGCAAATAAGGAGCCATTGGTTTGGGCAACCACTCAATACAAATATACATTTGGACCTATGGCTAGATTTGGAAATCTTTATGTCCCTAATTGGGCGACAATGGGAGATGGTGCTGTCACATACGAGATGATTTCGCTTACTGGAAATAATCAATTACCAGACTCCAAGCTTTTTATTCCCCCTGCTGATATACTAAAAATAAGTAATTGAGTCCTACTGCCAACAACGTGTTTAATTAATTGTTTCCTAAATCCCAAAACACAAACGATAATTCTAAACTAACCAAATACTATCATAGAACTCTAAAAAGCTCTAATTGGTCGATGTGTAAGGCTTAAAATGGATGTTAGACCCACATACCCCCGAAACAACCAAGGACACCAGGGAGGTGTAATACCGCACACTAATTATTTGAAAACCTCAGAAATAAGGAGTGATTTTTCAGTTGGCTATTAACATCAATTTGTTTAAGTTCGTATATACTAACGTTAGCCTTCATTAGAAGAAAGAAAAACAAATGATAAAATTCTTCCGAAAAATACGATACGACCTTATGGAAAAAAATAAAACTGGAAAGTATTTTAAGTATGCCATTGGAGAAATTATTCTTGTAGTACTTGGTATTTTGATTGCTTTGAGTATAAATAATTGGAATGAAAATAGAAAAGTTCAAACGAAAGAACACTTTGCCCTAAAAGAAATTATTTCAGATTTAGAACAAAATATCTTAAGTCTTAACGGTACTGTTTACACGGATAGAAATAGTATTATAAAATGTGCTAATTCTTTGAATGTTATTATTGACAATATGGAGCAAACCAAAATTTATCACGATTCACTCGCTCCTCATTTTTGGCAAAATTTCAGGTATCCCGATTTAGATATAAAATCGAGTGGTTATGAATCGCTCGCTTCTATTGGTATGGATTTAATTAGCGATAATGAATTACGCTCCAAAATTGGTAAATATTATACGTATTCTATTCCTGATGCAAAAGCTGCTTATCAAGAATTGAGAGATGATTTTTATCATTATATGCTCGATTTATTAAGAACAGAATTTATTGCTGTAGGAACAAATAATGACACTAAAAAAATAATTCCAGTAAATTATGAATCATTGCTAAAAAATAGAGAATACATTGAGTCTTTAAAGACGTATTTAACTGTTTATAATTATTACCATGACAAATCTCTCGAAACTATAAATGAGTCGAAAAGACTAAAAGAACTAATAGAAAACAATCTAAATAACAAGGATTAAATTTTATCCATTGTATCTGTAAAAATTAACAAAAGACAAACTTAAGAAGTGTATAATTAATTGCTTGTACGTCCCAAAACACAAACGATAAATTTCTTCTAACCAAATACCATCATAGAACTCTAAAACGCTCTATATAGTCGGCTTGTAATGCTTAAACTGTATTGTATAACCCTTTTGAAACCCAAAAGGTGCGACATAACCTCTTAATTTGTAGTTATTCGGTAAACATAGAAAAAGTAACGAATAACCATTTTTTACAGTTGGCTATTAGCACCAATTTGATTAAGTTCGTATATACTAACGTTGGTGGTAATATCTTAACAATGATGAAAATAGTTCTATTCAGCAAAAATGAGGAATGAAAAAAACTAAAGTATTTGTCTATCTTATTTCCTGACTTTGGGTTAAATTTATTAAAAAATATATTTGAATATGAACAAAATTTCTATATTGTTTTTTTTCATTCTAGTTGGATGTAGTCCATCCGAAGACGATTGGGTCTTATTATTTAATGAGGAGAATTTTGACGGGTGGCATTCTTATAGAGCAGGTGACAACTATGACGGGTGGTATATTGAAAATAAGGTATTAACATATGACTTTCAATTACGAACTGAGTCGGGAAACTCGTCTTTGGTGACTGATAAAAAATATACAAATTTTGAACTTTCATTAGAGTGGATGATTTCTGAACATGGTAATTCCGGTGTTTTTTGGGGTGTTGTTGAGGACGAGCGATTTGAGCATCCCTATCAAACAGGGCCTGAAATTCAAATTTTAGATGACGATTGGACAGAATATGTAGAAGGACGTGGTGATATAAATCGTGCAGGATCTTTGTATAATTTGATGGCCCCTTTTGCTGTTGTGAGCAAGCCTGCAGGAATTTGGAACCATTTCCTCATCCACATTGACCATAATGAAAATATCGGTTTTGTTATATTTAACGATCGTGAAGTATTGCGTTATCCAGTACACGGACCTGAGTGGGATGGATTGATTGCCAAATCTGGATTTGCTGAATGGCCCGGCTTCGGTAAGGCTGAAACTGGTCACATAAGTCTTCAGGAGTATGGAGGTAAAGTGGCTTTTAAGAACATTAAAATCAAAATCCTGCCCTGATGTTTGTGATCTTTGGTATAGTATTAGCATGTTTTTCAATTTTTTGGTAAAAAGGAAGATATAGTACAATTAGTTTATAAATCAAAGTGCATAATTATTAAAATAAACAACCACCAACAATTAATAAACGCAATTAAAACAGACGTTTAGCAGGGCGTTAGACCCCAATACACTCCAATTATTAAAAGACGACAAACTCACAAAACACGAACAATAATATTCATCAAACCAAATACTATCATAGAACTGTAAAACGCTCTAATTGGTCAATGTGTAAAGCTTCCACGATCTTCTGATAAAGTGAGTTCTTGAGATGTTGTATTAATAAGGATTTGAGAATCCTGAATGTCAAAAAAAAATCTATTAGTCTATTATCCTATATGGTTAGTAGGATATAATTGGTCAAATGGAATAAATTTCGTACATTGATTGATGGTTACAGCTTCAGCTCTTCACTATTCATTATATCTTCTTATAAAAATCTGCCAACTAATTCCCTATTAGAAACTTTCTACAATGTATTGGGGTAATAAATATTGATTAATAGCAAAAGAATTTATTAACTAAATCATACCAATTATGAAAGTTTATTACGTTAAATCACTACTCTATTATCAAACCAAAGCAATACCCGCTTTTAAATTAATCATAATGAAAACTTTAATCAAAAGCATTAAGGCATTTACTTTTATTTTTCTTGTATTTTCCATTTCTTCCTGTCAGGATGAACTAATTGAGCAACAAGACTTATCTAATACAAACCAAGAATTGTCAAAAAAGTCAGTAGAGTATTGGGGCAGATTTATAGCGAATGGCCCAAACACATTAGAATCATTAGCACCGGCAGGAAATTCATCTTCTAAAACTTTCACAATCCAATGGCAACCGGGTTGTACAAAGGCAGGCAATTGTCTTCCGGTTTTTGATCTTACAGTTACAGGCGAAGATTCTGGAACAGACTATCATCCGAATTATCAGGTTCAAATTAGTTTACATAAGAAAGCAGGAAAAATTACTGGTTTCCAGATGTGGTTACATGATGGAACATATCGATTCTCAACTGATAAATTTTCATTTGACAATCCATTAAATTTTCCTTCTGCTGAAGAGAATGTTGTAATACCAATTAATAAAACGGTTGAACTTTATCGAAATATTAAAGGACAAGGAGGTAAACAAAGGGAAAGCGTAGGCGATATTAGCATAGGTAGCTTGGAATATTGTCGAAAAGATCAAGCATGTTCAGGTTGGTAAGATTAGCATGTATGAAAAACTTGAAATATTCTCCAGTAGAATAGACTATATCCTAATCTTAAAACCTAATTCATCATAGAACTCTAAACCGCTCTAATTGGTCAATGTGTAAGGCTTAAAATAGATGTTAGACCCCTATACCCCAAAACAACCAAAGACACCAGGGAGGTGTAATTATGCACTCTATTTTTTTTGAGGAACCTTAAAGAAACAAGGGAATGATTCAATTAAGAGACATCCCCTTGCAAACCAACCAATCAAAATATGTTAGCATATGCAGCTTGGTTAATTTCAATAACAAAGAAACAAATCATTTACTTTCCAGACAATGATATTCATCATAGTTAATTCAATGTGGTATAATTACATTTATTGATTAAATAATTATGAAACAACTAAATTAAATCACAAAACCTAAATATTATGAGACTTCCATTAATCATTTTTTTAGTTTTTATTTTTACTTTTCAACATACACAAGCTCAAGTTATGGAAACTTCAACCGACGTTTCCCCTCAAGAAAACTATAATTTCTATAGTTTAAATCAAAAAAGGCAAAAAACAGTTGCTTGGATATGTTTTGGTAGTGGATTAGCTATGACAATTTCAGGTTTAGTTATTAATAGTGCGGATGAGATTGCGACGATTTATACCTTTGGTTTAATGGAAGTGGAAGAGGAACATGGAGGAGATTGGTTAATTTATCTTGGTGGTGCAACAACACTTACAAGTATTCCATTTTTTATTTCAGCAGGCAAAAACAAAAGAAAAGCAGCACTCTCTTTAAAAGTAGAACCTTTAACATTTAGAAATTTATCTTATAAAAGGTCTCAGCACACGTCTATTGCAATAACAATAGATTTATAGACTGTTCGATGTGCAAGGCTTAAAATAGACCCCATACCCCCAAATAGCAAAAAACGGAGGAGAGGTATAATGACACACACTAAACTTTTTGGGAATTGATGAAATATGGGGTAATTTTCCAGTTGGTTATTAGCACCAATTTGATTAAGTTCGTATATACTAATTTTAAGCTGTAATTAAGCAAACGAACATAACTCAATGTCAATTCTCCTAAATGATATCTTAAATATTAAGGATTTAGATAATGTAAAAATTAGATTTGTTTTAGCGCACAAAACTGAGGACCCATTAGAATTGTTCAAAAGCGACAAGGAATCTCTTTTAAATTGGCAGTTTTGGAATTACTCCAAAAGAAAATCATTTAAGGTAGGTGAAATTGCTATTGGGTTTGTGAAAATAGAAGGTGATAAATGGTTACTATTTGATATAAGTACAATTACTAAGGATTTAAATAATTTTAATGGAGTTGGCTATGAATTTGAACCATTAAGAGAATTTGATAAATATTTAGGAAGAATCACTATTGAGTATAAAAACAAATCTCAAAACATGGTTCGTAGAGCTAAAAGTGTAATAAATGAATGTCGGGTACTTCAAATTTTAGAGGATACTTTTGATAATGATATTTTTCCAGGATACGAAAATGTCAATATATCATGGGAAGAATTGCAAAGAGTTCTCAATAAGGGAACTTGGAAAACTGCATTGGAAAACCAAAAAGGAGTTTATTTAATTACTGACAAAAGCAATGGGAAAATATATGTCGGCTCTGCCTATGGCGAGAATATGATACACGGTCGATGGTCGGCATATATCAACAATGGACATGGAGGGAATAAGGAATTAAAAACTTTAGAATTTAATCATATTCAAAATAACTTCAAATATTCCATTCTTGATATCTACAAATCAACTGTGCAGGATTCAATAATTCTAAAACGAGAAGCCTGGTGGAAAAAAACTCTTCAATCAAGGAAATTTGGCTATAATAAAAATTAATAAACTCCTAAAACACAAACGATAATTTCCATCAAACCAATTACTATCACAGAACTCTAAAACGTTCTAATTGGTCGATGTGTAAGGCTTAAAATGGATATTATTATGTCCTGATTTGTCTATAGAGTATTATCTCGGATATTAACCTAAAGCCACATCTATATCTTTAAGATATAATTTAAGTTTAACAATCATGAAAACTTCTATAAAACAAATAGTAGCGTACATTTTCTCGGCATTAATACTATTTCAAGGATGTACGGTTTATAAATCTGTTGCATCTCTTGACGAAGCCTATAAATCAGGAACCAAGGTAAAGATTGAAACCTATGATAACCAAACTTTAAAATTTAACAGATTAGAATTTGAAAACGGGAATTATATAGGAGTTAAAGAATCCTATAAAGATGATGCTTTCAATCAAGCAAAAAAAGACATCATAAAAATACCCGTTAATGTTAATGATGTTGACAAAGTAAAGATAAAAGATAAAACGATGTCAACAATTTTACCCTTTGCAATACCTGTAGTTCTATTCGCTGCATTACTTATTGGAGTTGCTTTAGGTGGTGGTGTTGGTGTTGGAGGGTTTTAACTTAAATAATTTCCATCTAAGCCAAATACCATCATAGAACTGTAAAACCCTCTAATTGGTCGATGTGTAAGGCTTAAATTAAGCCCACACACTCTCGAAACATCCAAAGGCGGTGAAGGGTTATAATACCGTACACTAATTTTTTGGGATGGAAGAAATAAATCATTCCATGACATTCTGATAAAGTGAGGCATGTAGAGATGAGTGACTTTTTAATAACATTAATTGTTGATTTGCACGCCATTTTCATCCCATCTCAACAATTCAAAAGGCTTACCATGTTTGTATGTTACCTTCATTTTTAACTGACCATTTTCATGCCATTCTTTGCCTACTCCATAAAATTCACCCCCCACCTTCTTTGGATTTTCCGATTTTAATTGGCCATTTTCATAATATGCCCTTATGCCACCTACTTGATGACCATAGATGTAAGGTGTTTCACTGAACAATATACCATTTTCGTACATTTTCATTATACCCTCAATTCTACCATCCATGTAAGGTATTTCACTGAACAAAATACCACCTTCGGCGTACATTTTGCTAATACCATTTAGTTTACCCTCCCTGTACCTATACTCAGCCCATAACTTCTGATTATTTACTACTAATCGAGTTTTTTTTACCTTCCCATTAACTAAAGTCATATCCTTTTTTAAATAGGCTATATCATCTACAACAGTAATTTCATAATAATTTATAATCTTTCCCTCACACCCAATTATAACAATCGAAATAAACAGTAATAGTATTTTTCTCATTGGTTGATTTTTTCTTTAAAGATATAAATTATTGAATAAACCAAATACTATCATAGAACTGTAAAACGATCTAATTGTTCAATGTGGGATGCTTAAAACTTTTCTTTTCGATGACAAAAATCATTGTTTACGGATAGTGATATAATTACATTTATTGGTTATCTAGAAAATGTAGTTATGAAAACAATAAAAATACATTTAAGAAAATTGGCTTTCAGAATTTGATATTTATTTCTTAAATTGAATAGGATTTTTATAGATTGAAAAATATGCAAATTCAATCAAACAAATAAAAAATAGTAAAAGATGAAACAGATTAATTTTACTTTAAATGGCAAGCCATTATCTTTAGAAGTGCAAGGCCAAGAGTCTTTACTAACGGTAATTCGAATATATTTAGAGCAAACAGGCACAAAATATGGTTGTGGTATTGGAGAATGTGGTGCGTGTACAGTACTTATAGATAAAGAGCCATTACGTTCGTGTATGACACTAGCAGAGGATATAGAAGGGAAAGAAATTATATCGATAGAAGGGTTAAGTACAGAAGGGGAATTGCACCCGCTACAGAAAGCCTTTATTACTCATGATGCCTTGCAATGTGGTTTTTGCACTTCTGGAATGATTATTAATGCCTATGGTTTTCTATTGCAAAATCCGAATCCTAGCCGGAAAAAAATTATAGTAGGAATGGAATCCAATTTATGCAGATGTGGTGCTTATAATCGTATTGTGGATGCTATTCAAACAGCAGGAAAAGAAATGCTTAAAAAAGTGAAATTATGAAATCAGTAATTAAAAACGAAACTGCATATAGCAGAAGAAGGTTTATAAAAAATTTAGGTGGAGGTGTGGTTGTTGTGTTTTGTTTGGGTGAAATGTCCTTTAGCTCCCTTTTTGCACAAGATGGTCAGCCACTTGAAGAACTTGATTTTAATGCCTACCTGCGGGTAAAAGAAGATGGTAGAGTAGACTGTTTTACTGGTAAAATTGAAATGGGACAAGGAATTATTACATCACTGGCACAGGTAGTGGCAGAGGAATTGGAAGTTTCAATTTATGATGTTGATATGATAATGGGCGATACAGAATTGTGTCCTTATGATGCGGGTACTTGGGGTTCTCTGACCACACGTTTTACAGATCCGGTGTTGAGAGCTGCCGCAGCAGAAGCACGGGAAGTATTACTAGATCTTGCCGCAGAACATTTTGGTTTGAACAAGACTTCACTTCAGGTAATACAAGGGGTAGTGTCAGAGAAGAATGTTTCCTCTAAAAAAATAACGTATGCAGAATTGACCAAAGGCAAAAAGATCGTTCGAAGTTTGACTAAGAAACCTGAATTAAAAAAAACCAAAGATTTTAAGTTAATCGGAAAACCTATTAGGAGATTGGATGCAGAGGAGAAAGTTACAGGAAAAGCGAAATATTCGGGAGATGTCCTTTTGCCTGGAATGTTACATGCAACTATTGTACGACCGGAAGTATTTGGTTCCAAAAAAGTAAAAGTCGATGCATCAAAATTATCTGATTTTGCTGGAGTGCAGTTGGTGGAAAAAGACAATCTAGTAGCCGTAGTACATAGTGATCCAGAAGTATCCAAACGAGCGGCTAATAGCATTCAAGTGACTTGGGATGATCAGGTAGCTAAAGCAAATCAAGAAACCATATTTCAATATTTAGAAGATACAATTCAAGATAACAAAGTATTTGAAAAAGAAGGAAGTTTAAAATTAGGTCAAGAAGTTTCAACGATTTACAAGGAAGCAACCTACCACGATGGGTATAAAGCACATGCGTCAATCGAAACTCATGTGGCTACCTGTTATTTTGAAGGAGATAAAGTCACCATATGGGCTTCCACACAAAGTCCGTTTGGCACTCGATCTTCTGTTGCGAAAGCGTTGCAGATGCCTTTGGAGAAAGTGCATATCAAGCAAATATTTTTGGGCGGTGCTTTTGGTGGAAAATCAAATAGCCAACAATCTGTTGAGGCTGCAACTATTGCAAAATTATGTGGTAAACCGGTGCAATTGGTATGGAGCAGAAAAGAAGAGTTTATGTATGATAATTTCCGTACTGCAGCAGTGGTAAAAGTAGCAGGGGGAACAGATATCAAGGGGAAACTAAAAGTTTGGGATTTTGATATTTACTGTGCTGGAACAAGGGGAACAGAATTGTTTTATGACATTCCAAATAAACGAATTAGAACATTTGATCAAGCAGGTGTACATCCGTTTGGAACAGGTCCTTGGAGGGCTCCTGGAAATAATACCACCACTTTTGCACGGGAATCCCACGTAGATGTTGTGGCACACGCAGCCGGAATTAATCCGTTGGATTTCCGATTGAATAATCTGGAAAATAAAGAAATGATTGCAACATTGCAACTAGCTGCTAAAACTTTTGGATATGACAAAGAAAAAAAACTGGGATATGGCTATGGTATTGCACTCGGACAAGATGCTGGTACTTTGGTGGCAATGATTGCCGAAGTATTTGTTGATAAGGCGACAGGAGAGGTACAGCCCATTAGGATTGTTTGTTCTCAAGATATGGGGCAAGTAATAAATCCACATGGAGCTACTTTGCAAACCGAAGGAGGAATTACTATGGGTATAGGATATGCTTTATATGAAGAAATAGAGTTTAACGGAGGCAAAATGAAAACTACGAATTTTAATCGCTATGAAATTACTCGGTTTTCAAAAACGCCAAAAATAGAATGTGTCTTCATCGATAAAATGGATGCCGAACCACAAGGTGGAGGAGAACCTCCCATTATTTGTGTAGGTGCGGCAATTGCCAATGCTGTTTTTGACGCTTGTGGTGCAAGGGTATACCGTATGCCGATCACTCCCGAAAGAATATTGGCTGCCCTATTATAAATCTATAGGGAACCGTTGTATAGCAATACAAGTTCCCTTTTTATTTCTACTCAAAAACAATAGTCACATACAACGTGTTTGTGTATGGTTTCATTGCCTGAAAATCTGCAAGAATTTTCCATTTAAGAAACCAAGATAGTAAAAGTGCAACTACAAATAATATAAAGACCAGTCTAATTGCTTCATTTTAAGGCAACACAAATCTCAATTCTGTTATAGTTTTGTTGTAATGAAATACACGAATTACTTCTCATTTATAACAAAAGAAAATGGTCAACCTCAACTATCATCTAACTTAAACACAAACGATAAGTTTTGTCTAACCAAAATACCATCATAGAACTCTAAAACGCTCTAATTGGTTAATGTGTAATGTTTAAAATGGCTTTTCCAAACGGAATGTATGAATGTCAAACAAGAAGTAAAACTTGGAGGCAATTTGATAGGGTTTATGGCAGTTATTTTAAACTTGATAGACTGTATGAGGAACTCTACTCAAAACACTTTAAAACGCATTATAATGGTCAACCTACAAGGCGGTATTTGAAGTTAACTAAAAGGATTAATGAGGGTGAACGATTTACAAATTCTGATATAGAAAATCTCTTATTGTAAGTTAAAATGAATATCATTAATAAATATTCAATCTTAAAAGATACAATATTTTCCGTTATAATTTTAGTCCTTTTGTCATAGTTTAAATTCTACATATTCAATATTCTAAGAGATTCGATTTCAATTCAAAATACTCTGCTTCAGAATCCAATAATTCCAACACCTACTGCGAAATAATAAATATTGATTAATCGCATCTCTAATTTATTAATTAAAACTAATTGTCTGTTTTTATTATTTAATTATTACTAATCTAGACTCAACTCTATCTTGATAATTAATTTTTATGCTATAAACACCTGCTGGAATATGTGACGTTTCCCATTGAATTTCATTCTCTTTTGAAGTTAAAATCCCGTTATGAAGTGTTTCTATTTTCGACCCATTAAGATTAAAAGCTTCTATTGTTACCTTCGATGAATCGTATAAGTTGAATTTAATTTTAACCAAATCATTTGCTGGATTTGGATATATCCATAACGATTGACTAATATCTTCATATTTTGTAATACCTAAAGCATCGGTAAAAACTTCTGCTTCATTCATAATCACAGGAATAGATTTGCCATTTGTAGACCAAAGATTGTAAAGTTCTTGTCCGGCAGTATCGGTTGTATTTTCATCTCTTAAAAATTCGACATATTCCTTTGATGTGGTTTGGTATAATAATTTTACATTAATCCTATAAGTATTATCAGGTAAATAATATTCCGTAATATCAGAGTATGCTCCATCTTCATAAGTATAACCAACAGGAGGCGATTGTATAGCATCAAAATTTGCATTTGTAAATCCACGAGGTGGAATTCTGTTATCTTTTACGACCATATTATTCAATACAAAGTGAAATGATTCTCCAGCAGCATATGTTTTGGTTTCATCGCTAGCCGCAGCGGCTACTGCTTCACTCATACCAAGTTTGGCTTCATATATTTTTGCTCCATCCATATCCAATATTGCTGTTGCAGTATCGTATGCGCCAGATTCATAAATTAAGTTATCATCTATATCATAAGCACTAAGATTAATCCACATTCTTCTTCCTTCGGGATATCCAGATGGGAGTTTGTGTCCTGTTTCATTTATAATCTCTACATAAGCTTCAAATTCACTTCCGCTAGGTTCTACATTTAAATTCATTGTAGCAGCATTCTTAAGCATTCCTTCTGCTCTTAAAATTCCTGCATTCAAGGCAGCTACATTGTCTTCATCCGGATAAAGTTCCATAAGAAGTTTAGGAATAAATGTATTTCCACCAGTTAAATCATGAAGTGGTAAATCATCTCGAAAGGGTATATTGTTTTTATTACAACCGTATCCACTTACATCTTTCATATGGCAATCTTGGCATGAAGATACATTTGCCTTGTTTCCTCCAAAAACAACCGAAGGAATACCACCAGGTGAATTGTAAGCACTCATTTTCCATTCACTATATGTTCGCTCTACTGGAAACATATCATAAGTATCAAAAGAAGGTGAACGCTCTCCAAGATTATTAGGTTGATATGTACCATCCGGCGCTTTAGAAAAAACAGGATTACTTACATCATGGCATGTTGCACATAGGGTGGATTCACTATGAAACGTAGAATAAATTACAGGGTGATTGGCATTGGCATCATTAAAAGGCCCTCTTTTGGTATTGTTATCTGAATCTACAACAAACATCCCATTACCAGATTGTGGAGGAATATCTGTTAATGAACTCATATATGCAAGGTCTATAGCAGAAGTGCTTTTGGGATCTATTAATTTATGGCAGAAATGACATTGCACACCATTTTCCATATCAATAGCATTTAAAGCAGATCCATCAGTTGGAGTTGATCTACCTTCCAACCAACCAGAAGGCGAATGGCAACGAATACATAAATCTCCAGAATCTATAGCGTCCTGATTTGCTATGGTCATACTAGCTAAATAAAGTGGGTCACGCATGGCTTGGGCCATCATGCTTCCTTTCCAATTATGCATGGGTTCAACACTTAAATCATAATCACCATGACAATTTGCACATTGATTTGGAGTATCAAATGTTCCTGATTGGCCAGGTTGCGATCCTGGAAGAAAAAAATCGTCTATTGTCGTCGCAACTGCGGCAATTAAAAAAAGTGCTATTACTGATACAGCACCTATTTGTATGTAATCTTTTTTCATAACTGTTGAAGTTTAAAAAAATTGATAAACAAATAATAAATATAACTTGATCTATAAATTTAAACTATGATAAATGTCACCTAATCAGAGACAAAAAATTAAAGTTTTAATAAAAAGTAATACTAAAATTCTCTTTAAAAGCTTTTGCTATCTTTAAAATCTAAACAAAAATTTAACGCTCACAAAGCAGAAAAAGAAAAATTTAGAGGAACTATTTTTCGTCATCTGGATTGTATTGCGACTTCAATAACCACACCGACCAGCATATGTCCCAGTCTCGGTTTATGAAAAAATAAATACACCAAAAGAAAATAAAGATTAATAAAAGTTAAAACACTATCACAGAACTGTAAAACGCTCTAATTGGTCGATGGGTAATGCTTAAAATGGATTGCAGAACCCTTTTGAAACCCAAAAGGTGTGACATAACCTCTTTTTATTCGGTTATTCGATACTTGTAGAAAAGGTAAGTTATAACCACTTATTTTAGTTGGTTAAAAGCACTAATATGACTAAATTCGTATGTTCTTGTTAGCAACAATAACACAATAACTATAAAATTAATATATTATGAAAATTATCAAAATCTCATTCTTGGCGATACTTACTATATTAGTGAGTTGTCAATCTGAAAAAAAAGAATCTGACAAACAAGATACAGAGCAAGTTAGAAAACCTAACATAATTGTTATATTGGCTGACGATATGGGCTATGGAGATATAGGAGCCTTTGGAAGTGAGATACAAACTCCAAACATTGACAAATTATCCAGAGAAGGTATTCAGTTTAGTAACTTTCACGTTGGAGCAGCTTGTTCTCCAACACGCACCATGTTAATAACAGGAGTAGATAATCATCGTGCTGGATTAGGTAATATGCTCGAAATACAAGCAGATAATCAATTTGGAAAACCAGGATATGAAGGACATTTAAATGACAATGTAGTAACAGTTGCTACTCGAATGAAAGATGCTGGATATCATACATATATGGCGGGTAAATGGCATTTAGGTCATTCTGAAAGTACTATCCCATATGCTAAAGGATTTGAACGTTCATTTGCTCTAATGGAAAGTGGTGCCGATAATTGGATCCATCAATCATATGCTCCTTTTTATGATGCAGTTCACTATTTTGATGACGATAAAGAAGTAAAACTTCCAACTGAAAATTACTTTTCTACTAATCATTATACAGATAAAATGATTAGTTATATAAAATCAAACAAAGAAGATGGGAAGCCATTTTTTGGTTACCTGTCTTTTCAGGCAGTTCATTATCCTCATCAGGCTCCTATAGAGTTTATTGATAAGTACAACGGTGTATATGATAATGGATGGAGTGAGCTTCAAAAAGCTCGTTTGGCAAAACAAAAAGAATTAGGGATTGTATCAAATGGGGTGAAAGTAAATACAAAAAACGAAGCAACCACTGAACCATCATGGAAAATTCCTAATTGGGATTCTTTGACAGATGAGGAAAAAAAATACAATGCCCGTAGAATGCAAACCTATGCTGGTATGGTCGATAATATGGATTATAATATTGGGAGATTGTTAGATTATCTTAAAGAAATTGGAGAATATGATAACACTTTGATTATTTTTCTTTCTGACAATGGTGCAGATCCAAATCTTGTCCCCTTCTTTACAGGGTTTAGACCTTGGTTTGAAAATAATTACCAGTACACATATATGGAAGATTATAAAGGCGATTATTCAACAATGGGACAAAAAGGGTCTTATTCTCACTATGGCGCTGGATGGGCTACCGCAGCAAATACTCCAAATAGTTATTATAAAACTTTTTCAACTGAAGGTGGTTTAAGAGTTCCATTTATAGCCTGGTATCCTAAATTTTTACAAAAAGGAAAGCTTACTAATGAATTTGCTTATGTTAAAGACATAACTCCAACAATATTAGAAGTTGCGGGTGTGGAAAGCAGTGGTAATACATACAATGAAAAAGAGATTTTTCCAATTACAGGAACAAGTATGTGGAAATCGTTAAAAGGAGAAGCAGAATTTGTACATTCAGAATCTGAAATCATAGGTTATGAATTGGCAGGGTGCAGTGCCGTTTTTCAAGGGAAATATAAATTAGTAGTTAACCCTCCCTCTAAGGGAACTGGAAAATGGGAATTGTATGACATCTCAATTGACCCTTCGGAAATTAATAATCTTGCTGAAAAAATGCCAGAATTAGTTGAAAAACTTAAGGACGGTTATAAGAAGTACGAAAAAGAAAATGGAGTTGTTCCTGTTCCAGACGATTATGATCCAATAAAACAAGTTGTTAAAAACAGTAAACTGGGAAAATCACATTAGTATTGTTTATTTGTTGAATTAACTGTTGCTAACATCGGCTATAATCCATTGCTGTGAACTGCTTTAATCGAAACTTTATAATTATGGTTCTGATTCCATTTCGCAACGGAGTCATAGCCTAATCGTTGTAGCCCGCAAAACACAAACGATAATTTTCATCCAACCAAATACCATCATAGAATTGTAAAACGCTCTAATTGGTCGATGTGTAAGGCTTAAAACAAGACCCCCATACCCCCGAAATAGCAAAAGTAGGTAGAGTGTTATAATGACGCACACTAATTTTTTGGGAATTGAAGAAAAAAGGGTGATTTTTTGTCTAAATATATTAACTATAATACAGTTTTAAAATTCAAAAGGTGCAACATAACCTCTTAATTTGTAGTTATTCGGTAAACATAGAAAAAGTAACGAACAACCATTTTTTACAGTTGGCTATTAGCACCAATTTGATTAAGTTCGTATATACTAACGTTGGAGTGCAACCTGATTTAAAAAGTGAATAACGAACAAAAAGCAATACGAACTATATATTTCAGCATTATTGGAAATACCAGTTTAGCTTTGATTAAGGGATTTGCTGGATTTTTCGGAAATTCATATGCATTGATTGCGGATGCAATTGAATCTACCACAGACATATTTTCTTCTC
>PVMK01122271.1_pt1 | contig 21661 bp, 21 predicted proteins | sample 1853481 | NCBI WGS metagenome assembly PVMK01 (sample SAMN08533507, study PRJNA380276) | Marine sediment metagenome, whole genome shotgun sequencing project.
TGTGATATTAAATACCATGTCCATACAAGAGAGTTAGCCATGCTTTCCTGACCTGCGAGGAAAAGAGTCATTGCTTCATCCCTCACCTGCAGATCTGACATTTCTCCGCCGTCACCTTCTTCGTCTTGAGCTTCGAGCAGCATTGATAGTAGGTCTTTTCTTTTTCCCGGGTTTGCTCTTCTCTCTTCAATCATTCCATAAATAATAGCGTCGAGCTTAGTCTTGGCATGCTGGAATCTACGATTGGCGGGAAGAGGTAAATTATCCAGATACTCAGAGTATGGGAAAATCATTTGTGGAAATAAACTCACAAGATCGGTTAGATACTGCCCTATTTCATCTGATTCTGATTCCATCTCCGAGTCAAAGATTGTTTTACTTACGATAGACAGAGTCAGTTTCATCATTTCTTTGTGTATATTGACGACTGAGCCGTTTTGCCAGTCTTCTCCAATACGCGATGCGTATTGTGCCATCACATCGCCATAAGATTTAATTCTCTCATGGTGGAAAACAGGTTGAATTGTTCTTCTCTGTTTTATATGAGGCTCACCTTCATTAGTGAGAAGCCCTTCTCCGAGTATGATTTTTGTACGCTTTAAAGCCCGGCTTTTCTCAAAATTGCGGTTATGTGTAATAAGTACGTCCTTAATATGTTCAGGGTTATTTAATAGGTACATCTTGCGTGAGCCGAGCTTATAATAAACTATGTCTCCATATTCAGCTGAAACTCTGGTCAGAAAGCCAAGCATATCACTAAAATAATCGATTAACGAACCCAGTAATGGTAATCCTTTGGGGCCCGGCGGCAAGAAAGGATCTTTTATTCTGGAGTTTGTTTGAGCTATCTGCATTACTAAGATTTAGAATATGGAATCGAGCACACAGTGTCAACTAAAGTTTATGGTATCTTAATTATCTCATGTAAATTGTATAAATAAACAGAAAATATCATGGAATCTATAGAGACTCTAAAACGTATATTAAATGAGTATAAAACTATAGCGGTTGTAGGGCTTTCAGCTAAATGGAACCGTCCGAGTCACTTTGCCGCAAAATATATGAAGGAGCATGGGTATAAGATTATCCCTGTGAATCCGGTTTATGAAGAGATACTTGGAGAGAGGTGTTACCCGACCCTGCTTGATATTCCAGAGCCCGTTGATATAGTAGACATTTTTAGGCGAAAGGAAGATATTCCTTCTATTGTGGAGGATGCTATTAAAATCGGAGCTAAGGTTGTCTGGATGCAGCTTACTTTAGAGCATGAAGAAGCAGCAGCTTTGGCAAGAAAAGCCGGGCTTGAGGTGGTAATGAACCGATGTGTTAAGATTGAACATGGAAGGTTTTTTGGTGGGATTAATTTTCTTGGCGTTAATAGGCGGCTTATATCGTCTAAAAAATCATAACTACTAAATTATTAGGAGGATACTATGCCAGATAGAGAATTTGGCTTTGATACTCAGTGTGTTCATGCAGGGCAATCCCCGGATCCACACACAGGCTCACGTGCAGTTCCTATACATCAGACTACGGCTTATGTCTTTGATAGTGCTGATCACGCCGCAAGCCTTTTTAACTTAGAGACATTTGGGAACATTTACACTCGAATAATGAATCCTACGAACGCGGTGTTCGAAGAAAGGATGGCCGCTCTTGAAGGCGGTACAGCGGCACTTGCGTTAAGCTCAGGTATGGCAGCACAGATGACCTCGATCCTTAATATCATGAAATCAGGAGATGAGATTGTTTCCTCTAGCACTCTTTACGGGGGCACATTTACTCAATTTGACGTAAATCTTAGAGATCTGGGAATAAACGTTACTTTTATAGACCCTGAAGATCCGGAGAACTTTAAAAATGCCATTACGGATAAGACAAAAGCTCTTTATGGGGAAACTATTGGTAACCCGCTAGGTAATATTCTGGATATAGAAGCTGTTGCGAAAATAGCAAGAGACGCGGGAATTCCCCTTATAATTGATAATACTTTTGCGACTCCTTATCTATGCAGGCCTATAGAATACGGCGCAGATATAGTTGTAAATTCGGCCACAAAATTTATATGCGGACACGGGACATCCATTGGCGGCGTAATAGTAGAATCTGGGAACTTCCCATGGGATAACGGGAAATTCCCTTGCATGACGGAGCCTTCAAAGGGTTATCATGGTATAAAGTTCTTTGAGACATTCGGGAACTTTGCATATTCGATTAGAGCAAGAGTCGAGATACTAAGGACCCATGGTCAGGCGCTAAGTCCCTTCAATTCGTTCATGTTCCTACAGGGGTTAGAGACACTTAACTTGAGAATGGACAGGCATTGCTCAAGCGCACTTGAAGTAGCGAAATTCCTAAAAGGCCACCCTGCAGTTGAGTGGGTAAGTTATCCCGGTTTACCTGATAACCCGTACTACGAGTTAGCTCAGAAATATCTGCCAAAAGGCGCCGGATCTATTTTCACATTCGGTGTTAAAGGTGGAATTGAAGCAGGGAAAAAAATAATTAATAGTGTTGAACTGTTTAGCCATTTGGTTAATGTAGGGGATGCTAAATCTTTAATTGCACATCCTGCTACAACCACTCACCGTCAGTTAAATGAGGAAGAGCAAAAGTCCGCGGGTGTACTCCCGGAGATGGTTCGTATCTCTGTAGGGCTTGAGACGCTTGATGATCTTATCTGGGACTTGGACCAGGCACTTGAAAAGTCTCAAAAGGTAAAGGCATGAAAACCAGGGAGTTAGGAGAATTCCCTGTTGTTATCATGGAGGAAGGCTCGGTAGGTTTAGTAGAAACCAAGTATTACACCTTTGCACATTCTCCGAATAAGTTTGTTATGGATAACGGTCTTGAGCTGGGAACTATAACCGTTGCTTTTGAGACTTATGGAGAGTTGAATGAAGCACGAGACAATGTAATTCTTGTAGAACACGCACTCACTGCTAGTGCGCACGCTGCCGGAAAACACAATACTGATGATAAATACCCCGGCTGGTGGGATGTAATGATAGGGCCGGGAAGGGCATTTGATACCGATAAGTATTTCGTTATATGTTCAAATATATTGGGCAGCTGTTACGGAACCACCGGTCCGTCGTCAATTAATCCTGACACTGATAAGCCCTATGGTAGGAGCTTCCCTCTTGTGACTGTCAGAGATATGGTTCGGGTACAAAAGGAATTAATGGACCATCTGGGCGTAAAGAGTTTAATATCAGTAATTGGCGGCTCCATGGGAGGCATGCAGGCAATTGAGTGGGCGCTACTTTATCCCGATATAGTGGATTCAATTGTCCTGGTTGCATCCGGGCCAGTGTCTAACCCTCAATCCATTGCGATTCACAAAGTGGGCATAAGGGCTATCCTTGATGATCCTAACTGGAATGGGGGGGATTATTATGGAAGGGAGGTGCCCGGTAAAGGGCTTGCTATCGCCCGAATGATCGGACATATAACATATCTGAGTCACGGTTGGCTTTGGGAAAAATTCGGCAGGAAACACTCTGATCCTGAAAATATGAAATTAAAACTGGACAGTAAATTTGATATTGAGAATTACCTTGAATATCAGGGGGCTAAATTCGTTGATCGGTTCGATGCCAATAGTTACATCTATATAATGCGCTCAATTGACCTCTACGACGCTTCAGAAGGATATGAAAGTTTAGAGGAATCATTTAAAAGGATAAATTGTAAGAAAGTCTTTGTATCATCTTTCACTTCAGATTGGCTCTTCCCAACTTATCAGTCAAAGGAAATAGTTAAAGCCCTTAAGTCTAATAGAGTGGATGTTCAGTATGAAGAAATTGAATCCCCCTATGGTCATGATTCGTTTCTCTTGGAATATGAGGAACTCACTCAGCATATCAAACATTTTTTTAGCTCCCTATAATTTCCTTGCTTTTAGAGACGGTCTTTAATTACAATATAAATATGAAATTAGGTCTTGCACTTGGTGGGGGAGGAGCTAAGGGGTTTGCACATTTAGGAGTTTTAGAAGTTCTCACGGAAGCCGGGATTGAATTTGATGTTGTCGCGGGAACGAGTATTGGAGCCTTAATTGGCGCTGTTTATGTTTCGGGTAATCTGGATAAGCTCAAGCGGTATGCGATAAATATAGGAATCACCGATATTCCTTTTCTTCTTGGTCCAACCTGGCCTAAAGGGGGGCTTTTTAGTGGAAGTTATGTAGATAAGCTTATTGACGAATTTGTCCACCTTAAGAATATAGAAGATCTACAAAAGCCATTTTCCGCTGTCTGTGTTGATTTAAATAATGCTGCAGTAGTTACTTTTACAAAAGGTAATCTCAAGAGAGCAATAAGGGCAAGCACCTCAATCCCCGGTCTTTTTAAGCCAGTGATTTTTGAGGATAAACTCTTAGTTGATGGAGGGGTGCTTGAATCAGTACCCGACCAGGCGGTTAGAGACCTTGGCGCAGATTTTATCGTAGCTGTAGATCTTCTAAGTGATTTATCGACGTCACATAGTTTCAAACAGGGTAAAGTGCCTTCAATAATTGAAGTTGTTCAGAGAAGCTCGATTTTAGCCCAGCGGAAGATTACAGAGTACAAATTCAAGGAAGACTCTCCGGATATAGTAATACGACCGCCATTGTCAGAAGTTAAGGTCATGGATTTTCATAACGGTAAGTCGATAATGGAGATTGGGAGAGTGGCGGCTCAAAAAGTGATTCCCGAATTATTGGAAAGGATAAACAAAAATTAATTTGAAGAGACCAAACCTCGGTTTTTTCTCCATTCCCAAATAAGTAGAATCCAGACAGGAACAAACTCTACCCAAACTATTAGGTTCGTGAATATCTCAATTTCTCCCCTAGGCTCAAAATAGTATCGCAAGTAATACATAGGAAGAAGAGCAGTCAATAACAGCAGAGAGAACCTGGGTTTGATAGCTAAAAAAGGAATTAACCAAGTGTAGTACCACGGGAACTGAGTAGGGCTTATTAGAAAAACAAATGCGATAATTAACAAGCTCTTTTTAAATAGATCTTCGTTCTTAAACGTTTTGCCAAGAGTTATATACGCAATCCAAATTGCAATGAGCGCAATCACCAAAAATCTTGCAACTGTGTATTTGTGAAAGGTCTCATAATGCAATAAATCTAAGCTCAGTTCTGAGATATAAATTAATATCCTGAATGCTGAGTCGTTATTCTGCCAGCTTTGCCCGTATGCAATAAATCCTGAACTATTATCCAAGCCTGATAAATAAATTGGCAGAAATAAAATCCCGATACTGATAGCTGCTACAACTAAAGCGGACAAAAGTTCTTTAGGTTTGGAGATAATAGGGCGTAATAATATAGGCAATAGAAATACGGGCCAAAGCTTTATACCCATTCCTATAATGAGGGTCACTGTTGACCTAATATACCTATTTTGGGACGCCATTATAATTGTGCTAAGAACAAAAGGAAAGACGAGTACATCTAAATGAGCAGAATTGAATATCTCTTTTAAGAGTAATGGGTTCCACCAGTAAATAATCAAATACGAGCTGGGAAGTTTTAATATTCCCAATGCGTTAAAAATAAGTGACAGTGTAGCGAGATCGAATACTATGAGTATTAGCTTCCAAGAAATTAGACTCCAGGAATCTAGCCAATAAGATAATGCAAAAAACGCCTGGGCTATTGGGGGGTAAATTGTTCTGACTTCGGGGTGATTGATGCCGTGGATTATTTCTCCCGATTCTTCTGCCAGTTCAGACAGTTCAGTTGGAATCCCGGTTCCTCCCAATACCTCCTCCGGTGAATACATATAAGGGTTTATGCCGTTTGCGGTTACGGCGCCGTCCCACAAATACCTATAGTAATCGTCCTCAAGTATTGGGGCACTAAAAAGCATCAATACTCTTAGAATTATTCCAATTCCAATTACCCATATGAGTTGGTTCTTTTTAAGATCGGTTCTCGGTGTTTTAAAAATCGTAAATAGATATACAGCACCAGAAAAAACAAGAATTGCTACTAGGAAGAGGACAGGTTTTTGGACCTCAGCAATAGATTTAGAGAAGTCTGGAGAAATATATACTATTAGGCTAAAACAAAATAGAAGAATGATTCCGGAGAGTCCGATTATGAAATTTGATTTATTGCTTGTAGGAGTTGAGGATGGTTTGCTATTGATACTATCGTTTGAGGATTTACTCATTACATAAAGGGGCTATATTACTCTTGGACTACTCATCATGCTCTTCGAGAAATTTTTCTGCATCAATGGCTGACATGCACCCTGATCCGGCTGCAGTAACGGCTTGACGATATATTTGATCCTGTACGTCCCCGGCTGCAAAAACTCCAGGCACACTTGTTTCAGTAGAACCGCTCTTGGTAATTATGTAACCTACTTCATTCATATCTAGCTGCCCTTTAAATAGCTCGGTGTTAGGGTTGTGACCTATGGCTATAAAGATACCCTGAGCTTCTTTGACAGTTACTTCTCCGGTCTTTGTATTCTTGAGCTTGGCGCCGGTTACTCCGGACTCCTTGCTTCCCAGTATTTCCTCAACTTCGGAATCCCAGATGAACCCCAGTTTTTCATTTTTAAATGCCCTGTCTTGTATAATTTTAGAAGCCCTTAGTTTGTCTCTTCTATGAACTATGCTTACCTTGCTCGCAAATTTTGTAAGAAAAATTGCTTCCTCTACTGCACTGTCTCCGCCTCCTACGACAAGAAGCTCTTTATCCTTAAAGAAGAACCCGTCACATGTAGCGCAGGTAGAAACTCCGTATCCTAATAATAGTTTCTCAGACTCTAACCCCAGCATTCTTGCCGATGCTCCTGAAGAGATTATAAAAGTGTCTGTCTCTAACACGGTATCCCCTGTGGTGATTTTGAATGGTCTTGTAGAAAAATCGACTGATGTAATTTCAGCCATTACGGATTTTGCGCCAAACCTCAGCGCTTGCTGTCTCATTGAGTTCATCAAATCCGGGCCCATTATACCGTCCGGGAACCCTGGATAATTCTCAACATCTGTAGTTAATGTGAGCTGTCCGCCAGCTTCCAGACCCTCAAATACGACTGGCTCCAGGTTTGCTCTCGCTGTATATAGCGCAGCCGTAAGCCCAGCAGGCCCTGAGCCCATTATGACTACTTTATATTTTCCGTTAAGTTCTGATATGTTTGTCATGTTTTGTCCTTTAAGTATTAATTCCGTTTTATACTACATTTCGGACACAGTTTTTCAAGCTGTTGTACTGCAAATTAATATAGCAATGACATTTAGATAACTAAATACCGGATAAAGATTCAAAACTCATTTTATCAAAACTGTTAAGCTGGTTAGCCCGATCTTTAAGAGTTATACTCTAAATTGTTTTTATGAGGAGCAGACTCTATGAAGAAATTACCTTTAAACGAAGTTCATAAAAATATAGGCGCAAATTTTCATGATTCAGTAGGATGGTCGGTCCCAATGGACTATGGGGACGAATTATCTGAATACAAAGCCGTTAGAGAAAATGTCGGGATAATAGATTTATCACCCAGAGGGAAACTCCGGTTAAGCGGTAAGGACCATCTCAAATTCCTTCAGGGGATGTTATCTAACGATGTGATGAAACTTGAAGAAGGTATGGGCATGTATGCCACGATCCTTACCGTAAAAGGGAGAATGATTTCTGATATGAGGGTTTATCGTGAAAAAGAATCCATTTTACTTGATCTGGAGCCTGGGCTTAATGAAAAGGTCACCCAACTGCTAACTAAATTCAGACTTTCATACAAAGCAACAATAGACGATATAACAGAGAGTGTAGGATTACTATCAATTCAGGGTCCTCACTCAGGGAAACTTCTCGGATTGTTATTAGAAGAAGAAATTCCTCAAATGGAAGAATTTAACTTTATTCAAAAGGAGTTTATTGGTCACGAACTTACTATTAATAAAGTGAATCGTACTGGTGAAGAAGGCTTTGATCTTTATTCAGATAATAAAGGGCTTCAGGTTATATGGGAAGCATTAATGAATAAGGGTGAGGGGCTAAATATTAAACCTCTGGGCTATAGTGCCATGAATACACTTAGAATTGAAGCCGGGATACCTGTTTATAATGTAGATATGGACGAGAGTAATATTCCTATTGAGGCCGGGCTATGGAACGCTCTTAATTTTGAAAAGGGATGCTATGTAGGGCAGGAAGTAGTGGCAAGGATTAGGTGGAGAGGGCATGTTAACTGGCACTTAATGGGTTTTAAGAGTGTGGGAGATAATGTAGCAGGTATTGGGGATGAAATATACGGCGGAGAACGCAAAATAGGTCGAGTAACAAGTAGTACATTCTCTCCAAGCTTAAATAAACCTTTATCCCTTGGATATATAAGAAGGGAGTTTAAGGAAACCGGGACTAAAGTTTCTTTAAAAGGGGCGGATGGGTCAGAAACTCATGCAGAAGTTAATGACCTGCCGTTTTATAAAGGCTCTTTTAAATTAAAAGAAAACGTTGATATCAATTAAAATACTGGGTATAGTGCTTGATTTTATTTTCTCCTCAATTATAGTATCAAGTCTGGGTATTTTTATATTGAGTATGTAGTGAATTAGGGTTGGGAATCAGAAATAATAGATTTTTATAATATCTACGCCAATATATGCCGGTTTCCGCGTATATTGAGTAGGAGGGTTCTGAAATGATATTGGATGCAATCCTGGGATGGTTTTCAAATGATCTTGCAGTGGATTTGGGAACTGCAAATACACTTGTCTATGTAAGGGGTAAAGGTATTGTCGCTAACGAGCCTTCTGTGGTAGCTGTACAGGAGGATACGAGGGGAACTAGAAAAATACTTGCTGTGGGAACTGAAGCTAAGAACATGGTTGGGAGAACCCCAGGTTCTATCAAAGCGATAAGGCCACTTAGAGACGGTGTTATAGCGGATTTTGATGTTGCTCAAAAGATGCTGGAATATTTTATTCGTAAAACCCATAATAATAGAAAAAGTTTTGTCAGACCTAGAATTATTGTTTCAGTGCCAATAGGGATTACAGAGGTAGAAAAAAGGGCGGTAAAAGAATCTGCAGAGGCTGCAGGTGCCAGAGAAGTATACTTAATAGAAGAGACTATGTCTGCTGCGATTGGTGCTGGAATGCCGGTTACCGAACCTGGTGGAAACATGGTAGTCGACATAGGAGGCGGAACAACAGGAGTTGCCATCATATCTCTTGCAGGCATCGTTGTCAGTAAGTCTATTAAAGTTGGCGGCGATAAAATGGATGAATCGATCCTTCAATATATAAAGAGAAATTATAATATGCTAATTGGTGAAAGAACGGCTGAAAATGTAAAAAAGAACCTCGGTCAAGCAATAGGCAATGGGGATATGGGGTCAATGAATGTGAAAGGCCGTGATTTAAGAGCAGGGATACCTCGAACTATAGAAATAACTTCAGAAGAGGTTAGGGAAGCGCTTACAGAACCTGTTAGTTTGATCGTCGAGGCTATCAAGCAGACCTTGGAAAGGACCCCGCCTGAGCTAGCTGCTGATATTGTGGATACTGGTATAGTGCTTACAGGAGGGGGAGCTTTATTAGGAAATCTGGACGAATTAATAATAGAAGAGACGGGTCTTCCTGTGACAAGAGCTGAAGATCCTCTAACTTGCGTTGTTCATGGGTCCGGAAAAGCTCTTGATGAGCTTGACCTACTAAGAGAAGTAAGCATGTAATATTCATAACAGCACGTATTCATTTAAGTATGTCATAAACGGTTATAACATGCGTCAATGAATTTCTTAAAGTATCGAGTAGTTTTAATAACCATAATTCTCTTTTTTGTATCTATACAGCTTTTTTCACTCAATATAAGAGAAAAGAGAAGTCAAAATTTTATTTCCGGAATTGTACTTACCCTAACATATTATCCTCAAAAACTTGTATACATTGTTTCAAGCAAGGTATCAAACACCTGGCAAGACTATATGAATCTGGTGGATCTAAGACAGGAAAATATCAAGCTTAAAGAAGAGATTGGGAATCTCCGACAGGATAAGTTTGAGTTAGCTGAGGTGAGAATTCAGAACCAAAGACTAAAAGAACTCCTGGATTTTAAAGAAAGCCCTTCCTATCCTATTGTTTCAGCCAATGTTATTGGGGGAAGTCCTTCACTCCTGCGCACAGAAGTTGTTGTTGTCGACAGGGGCGGTAGTGACGGGATATCCCAGGGAATGCCGGTTGCGTCCTCAGAAGGTATTGTAGGCAGAGTACTTACGGTTGGGGATAGAAGCTCAGAAGTGCTTTTGATAACAGACCCCGTAAGTGCTGTGGATGCTTTTATTCATAGGACCAGGGTTAGGGGGATAGTAAAAGGTACAGGCTCCGGTTGTGCCATGGAGTATATAGAGCAAAATTCTGATGTAAGTGTAGGAGACAAGGTAATATCATCGGGGAAAGAGGGGTTTTTCCCAAAAGGGGTAATAATAGGAACGGTCTCCAATATTGAAACTAAAGGGAGTTTTATAAGTGCCCGGGTATCTCCATTTGTGGATTTAGATTCTCTTGAAGAGGTTGTTATAATTCTTAAAACTAATAATAATATTGTGCTAAATGAATAAATACCTATCCATTATATTCATAGTCCTTCTCTCAGTAATATTTATTACCATACAAACCACTCTGCTTTCTCCTCGTAATCTTGGCCATTTTTACCCGGATCTAAATCTAATTCTTATAGTTTTTCTGGCTATTTTTTCAGAAATTAGAGGCGGTTTCTTTCTAGCCCTTGGTAATGGATACATGATGGATGTACTTTCTGGAAACTTGCCGGGAACATTTACAATATCAAGATTGAGCGCTTATCTACTAGTACGAAACGGCTCAAACCATGTATATTTAAGAAAAGCGCTGGTTCAAGGTCTTGTTATTTTCTTTGCCACAATTTTTACATGGATTTTTATTCTAACAATAATTACAATAAAGAAGGATAGTAGTTTTGATATCACAGCAAAGTCGGTATTAATTCAAGGTATAGTAAATGCTTTAGTGGGAATTCCAATTTTTTGGATGATACATAAGGTAAATGCAAGATTTCAGAAATAGGCTACTGATTGTAACTGTGATACTTGGACTTGCTTTCTTAGTTCTTGTATCCAGATTGTGGTACCTTCAGGTTTTGAAGGGAGATGAGTTTGCAGAATTCTCTCTAAAAAACCATATAAGGGTAGAAAGGATTCCTGCACCCAGAGGAAGAATCCTTGACAGATATGGTAAAGAGTTAGTAGTTAACCGGACATCTTTTGATGTTTATGTAATACCTAAGGATATTAATGATGTTTCCTATATTAGTAACTCCCTGTCTCAAATCATAAACTTGGATAAAGATCAGATTGATAAAAACATAAGATCTGCTTTAACCAAAAGGAGTTTTAAACCTGTCCTTATTGCTAAAGATATAAACCGTGACCAACTTGCATATATAGAGGCCAGAAGGAGTTCGCTGCTGGGTGTCATTATCGAGATAAATAATCTTAGACAATACCCGCACGGCAGTTTAGGGGCTCCATTCCTTGGATACATTGGTAAGGTAAGTGAGGCTGAGTTAAAAAATAATCCAAAAATAAATAATAATGACCTAGTAGGCAAGACAGGTATCGAGAAAGGATGGGAGAGCAATTTAAGGGGTGATGACGGTTATATTCAAAGAGTAACTGACGCTTTGGGTAGAGAGGTGGAATCAACTTTATTCTTAGAAGATCTTCAAAATAAAAAGAGTATGCCCGGCAGTGACGTTCTCCTTACAATAGATATAGAACTTCAAAAGGCTGCTGAAGAAGCTCTAGGAGACCAATCAGGGGCTATAGTCGCAGTTAATGTCAATAGTGGAGAGGTGCTTGCGCTAGCAAGTAAACCCTCTTTTAACCCTGCTGATTTTATAAAAGGTATTGATTCTAAGACCTGGTCTGAACTTGTAAATGACAAGTCTTCGCCATTACTAAATCGTTCTACACAAGGGCTTTACGCACCAGGGTCAGTTTTTAAAATGGTGCCTAGTGTCGCTGCGCTTAACGAAGGGATTATCGACAAGGAAGAGTACCTTCATTGCCCAGGCTATTATAAGGTAGGTAATCGTACTTTTAGATGCTGGAAGAGGGGGGGGCACGGTTGGGTTAATCTCCGCAGTGCGATCGTCAGATCGTGTGATGTCTATTTTTATAAGATTGCTGAAAGAATGGGAATTGATAACCTGGGCAAATATATAAGCGCTTTTGGATTCGGGTCTTTGACCGGAGTCGGAATTGAAGAAAGGGCTGGGATATCTCCTAGCAGGGAATGGAAGCTTAAAAGGTTTAATAAGCCTTGGTATAAAGGTGAGACAATTGTTTCGGCTATAGGTCAGGGCTACGTAAATGTAACTCCTATTCAGGTGGCAATGATGACATCTGCTGTTGCTAATGGGGGCACATTGCTTAAACCCGCTATTGTTAAAGAGATAATATCTTATAGAGGGGAGAAGAAATTTAAGCATGCTAGAATTGTTAGTGGCAAAATTCCTATTGAAATTGAGATGCTTGAATTAATCAAGGACGCTTTAGTAGGTGTTGTTAATGATCCGGGTGGGACTGGTCGTAGGGCAAGGATAAAAGATATGATAGTCGCCGGAAAAACTGGGACTGCACAAGTGGTGTCACTTGATACACAAAGTGAAGATAAAAAATACAGAGACCATGCCTGGTTTACTTCCTATGCTCCTGCAGAAGATCCTGAAATTGCGGTAACCGTTCTCATAGAGCACGGCGGAAAAGGCGGTGCCGTAGCTGCGCCCATTGCCCGTAAGATTCTCGAAGTTTATAAAACTCTAAAAGAAGAGAGAAAAGCAGATGATAATGTTTGACAGGAGACTGCTTAAAAACTTTGGGTGGTCTCTATTTCTAATGACACTTGCCTTTTCATTTGTTTCACTCCTGAATCTATATAGCGCTTCTTATGAGACCGGGCTCGTCAATTTTAAAAAACAGTTTGTTTGGGTAGGTATAGGAATTGTTACTCTTATATTAGTTTCTTTTCTGAACTATAGATTTCTTAAGCAATATGCGCTTTACATCTATGGCCTTACAATATTGCTGCTCTTATTTGTGCTTTTATTTGGTAAAGAAGTGGCAGGTTCAAAGAGCTGGATAGACATTGCCTCATTTGCTACAATACAGCCTTCGGAGCTTGTAAAAATTGCAATCATTCTTGTACTCGCCAGGTTCTATGATGACGATTACCAAGTTACTCCTTATGGATTTCTTGATCTGATAAAACCAATAATATTAATTGCAATACCTCTTATCTTGGTGATGTTGCAGCCCGACTTGGGTACTGCTCTAACTATTATGTTGCTATCCGGTAGCATCGTGCTTTTTATGGGTATAAAAAAATGGTCGGTTGCATTTATTCTGATTGCAATTATTGGAGTTTCTTTTTATTCCTGGAACTACTCTTTAGAACCTTATCAAAAAGACAGAATAAGAACTTTTATCAATCCTTCAAGTGATCCACTTAATGCAGGGTATAACGCAATTCAGGCCCAAATAGCTGTCGGCTCAGGAGGAGTTACGGGAAAGGGACTCAGATCGGGTTCTCAGACACAGCTTAGGTTTATACCTGCCCAACAAACCGATTTTGCCTTTTCAGTCTTGGCTGAAGAGTGGGGATTATTGGGCGGGATATTTCTATTGCTGCTTTACTTTATGATAATTCTTTGGATGCTGGATACTTCAAGCCGAGCGAAAGATAAGTTCTCCATGCTTGTATCTTTTGGAGTTGCGGCAATGTTTTTTTGGCATGTTGTGGTAAATGTGGGGATGGTTATAGGTCTGCTTCCTGTCATGGGAGTACCTCTTTTAATCTTTAGCTACGGGGGGTCTTCTACACTTACGGCAATGATTGGAATTGGTATAGTGCTTGGTATTAGGATGAGAAAGTTCCCCATGTCCGGAGAGTCCATAGAGCTCAGGTAACTTTATTGGCAATTAGTTCTTTTGAGCATGGAATGCCACCTAAACTACCAGATTGTTCCACAGCTCTGATAATTGCTTTTTGAGTGAGCTCAGCTGCAATAACACCTATTAAATTCACATCCTCCCTCAAATCTCCTAAGCAAACTGATATCACCATGTCCCCGTCCTGCACAGTATGTACAGGGGAAATAACTTTTGCGAGTCCTGTTTGTGCAATGTTTGAAATCCGAAACAACTCAGATTTTGAAAAGCTGGCATTTGTTGCAACTACGGCTAGAGTTGTATTTTGGTAGCTGTCAGCCCTCCTAATAATTCCCTGTTTGAACATATTTACGGTTCCGGGGAATTCGTTTCCCTTTCTAGAGTCTCTTACTCCTGCTAAGATTTCCCCGCTTGTAGGCGAGACTATATCCCCAAAGGCGTTAACTACTACTAACACTCCTACAACCACTCCGTTCTTAAGTTTATAGCTCTGTGTTCCAATGCCGCCTTTTGTTGCCCGCTCCACTCCCATTAGCTTTCCTATTGTGGCCCCGGTCCCGGCTCCAATGCTCCCTTCTTCAACCTCGGATGATTTGGCCTGAAGGCATGCTTCATATCCCATTTCGGCATCAGGTCTGATTCTCCCATTTCCGATCCCTAGATCGAATATGACCGCTGTAGGAACCGAAGGGACTACTAAGCCGTATCCGACCTTAAGTCCTACATTTTTTTCTTCAAGATATCTAATAACTCCACTTGCGGCATCAAGTCCGTAAGCGCTTCCTCCGGTTAGTAGAATGGCATGAATTTTCCCAAACGTATTATGGGAAAGAAGAGCGTCAATTTGCCTTGTGCTGGTTCCTCCTCCCCTAAGATCAACTGCAGCAGTGACCGAACTTTCAAATAGCATAACGCTGCAACCGGTAATGGCCTCGAAATCAGAGGCGTGCCCTACTTTTATTCCTTCTATATCAACAATTGATCCCATGTGGTAGTATTCTAAAATTAATATTACCAATTGCCAAATTCTATAAGTTTTAACTACCTTATGCGCTACTTGACAGGATACGAGAATCAGCTAGAATCATCCTCGTTTTGAGGTTGTTAAGGTTTAGAGATATTTGTGTAATTAACCTAATATGATTTCAATATAGTATCCTTTACTCACCCCAGTAATATGAATAAAAATGAATATTCTCATGTTGTTAAAGCGAAGATGACTATTTTATGCGGCGTAGGAATAGCTGTATGATTAAAGTATGAAGGGTTAAGTACAAATAAGATGTCCAGAACAAAATTTATATTTACTATTCTACTAATATTCTTACTCTTTTCATCAGATTATGTGTTTGCTATTACAGATGCGAGGGATGTAAAGGATATAGGTATTGATGAGAAGCTCGGGGATATAATACCGGGCGAACTGGTTCTTATTAATGAAAATAATGAACCTGTGGTTTTTAAAGATTTGTTGTCTCAAGATACACCCACAGTTTTGAATCTTGTCTATTACAGCTGTCCTAGACTCTGTAACTTCGCAACGGACGGATTATTGCAAGTTGTAAATGAAACTGAAGCACTTCAATTAGGAGAAGACTTTAAGATACTTACGGTTAGTTTTGATCCTGAAGATACAACTGGGTTGGCTGCTACAAAAGCACCTAAATATCGTAAAAGTATGAAGAGGGGAGAGGGGACCCAGAAGAATTGGCCTTTTTTGATTGGTGATAAAGAAAATATAGAAAAGTTAACTGAGTCTGTGGGCTTCAAATATAAAGTGGACGGTGCGGAGTTCGCCCACGCTTCAGCTTTAATTGTACTTACACCAGAGGGGAAAATTTCCAGATACCTTCATGGTATACAGCATGAGCCGACTGATTTTAGGCTTGCTTTACTCGAAGCTTCAAAAGGAGAGATAGGTTCTTCCAAACTGATTAATAGCGTGTTGCTATTTTGCTATGGATTTGATCCGGTTGGAAAGAAATACGCCCTTAAAGCATTAAATATTGTTAAAGCAGGCGGGGTGATTACTTTGTTATTACTATGTGTGGGGTTAACGTACTTTTGGAGAAGAGAGAAGAGAGAACCTGATGAATAGTGATGGAGGTTTAAAAGAAAACAGATGACTTGGATTCCAGAGGCGGCTTCAAATCTCGCGAGTAAAGTAGATGGGTTATTATTAGTTATCACATTTATATCCATTTTTTTCTTTGTTCTAATTTCTGCAGTTCTCATTTACTTTGCAGTAAAATATAGAAGAAAAAGCGACGATGAGGAAACTCCTTACATAACCGGTAATGAGACTCTAGAAATAATATGGACGGTGATTCCGTCTATTTTACTGATACTCCTCTTCGTTTATGGATTTGTAGTATACAAGGACATGAGAACACCTCCCAAAGATGCGGTTGACATTACCGTCACGGGAAAACAGTGGCTTTGGACATTTGAATATTACAACGGCAAAAAAACGCTTAATGAACTATATGTGCGGCAAAACAGGCCCGTAAGAATGGTAATGAGAGCTGATGATGTTTTGCATAGCTTCTTTGTTCCGGCATTTAGGGTTAAGCAGGATCTTATTCCTGGGAGGTATACTCAACTATGGTTTACTCCTACCAAGATCGGGACTTTTGATCTATTTTGTGCCGAGTATTGCGGCACAGGGCATTCTAAAATGCTTGGGAAAGTAATAGTGCTTAGTCCTGAAGCATACGATATATGGGAAAAAGGGGTAGCTGTGGATGATGGCGAAGCTGTCGCCTCGTTGCCTCCCGCTGAATTGGGGGAGAAGCTTTATAAGGGAAAGGGCTGCAATGCATGCCACAGTGTGGACGGCAGTGTTGTAATAGGTCCTTCTTTTAAAGGGCTTTACGAGAGAGAGGGAGAGCTGGAAGACGGAGCTAGCTATACAGCTGATGAAAATTATATCAGGCAGTCAATACTTGAGCCCCAAGAGCAGATTGTAGAAGGGTTTCAGCCTGTAATGCCTTCTTTTAAAGGTATACTAAGTGATGCTGAAATTACAGCGATTATTGCGTACATGAAGACGTTAAAATAAGGTATTTATAATTTAGGAGGAGATTTTAATGGCAAATCATGCAGTTGCCGCAAATGTATATGTTCCGTTTTTAGAGAAAAAGGGGATACTCTCCTGGCTTTACACTACGGACCATAAACGAATTGGAATTCTATACCTGGTATCTATATCCTTCTTCTTTCTGATAGCGGGAATGATAGCTTTGCTGATGAGATTTGAACTTCTGACCCCGGCCTCAGATTTCGTAAGTCCTCACACCTATAACGTGCTGTTTACATTACACGGCTCGTTAATGGTCTTTTTCTTTATTATCCCGGGGCTTGCGGCGAGCTTCGGTAATTTTCTTATACCTCTTATGATCGGAGCGCCCGACGTTGCGTTTCCGAAGCTCAACATAGGAAGTTATTGGCTTTATTTGCTTGGGACATTGATAATGCTTTTTGCCCTCCTTCAACCTGCCGATACGGGCTGGACTTTTTATACACCTTACAGTGCAAATACTGATACTGATGTGATATTATTGACCTTTGGGGTTTTTGTATTAGGTTTTTCTTCAATTCTTACAGGTCTAAATTTCATTGTTACTATTCATAAGATGAGGGCACCTGGAATGACATGGCACCGTCTGCCTCTATTCATTTGGGCATCCTATGCGACAGCCGTGCTTCAGCTTCTTGCGACGCCCGTTGTTGGTATAACACTTCTTCTCCTTATAGCTGAAAGAACTCTTGGAATAGGTTTCTTCGATCCTGCAAAGGGTGGGGATCCGGTATTATTCCAAAACTTTTTCTGGTTCTATTCTCATCCGGCGGTCTACATTATGATTATCCCTGCTATGGGTGTAATTTCAGAAATAATTCCGGTTTTTTCTAGAAAACCTATATTCGGATATAAAGCAATTGCATACTCAAGCCTGGGTATTGCGTTTATCAGCTTCCTGGTATGGGCGCACCATATGTTTACGAGCGGAATATCGGAAGTTGCCGCTACAATTTTCTCATTTTTAACTTTTCTAGTGGCAATACCAACTGCTATTAAGGTTTTTAACTGGACTGCAACACTATATAAAGGCTCCATTGAGCTTCATTCAGCTATGTTATATGCCCTAGGGTTTATCTTCTTATTCACTATTGGTGGACTCACCGGAGTTTTCCTGGGAGCATTAGCTGCCGATATTCATCTTCATGACACTTATTTCATTGTTGCCCATATGCATTATGTTATGATAGGGGGAACAGTGATGGGGTTCTTCGGCGCTATTCACTTCTGGTATCCAAAATGGTTTGGCAAGATGTTTAACGAAGCGGTGGCCAAACTAGCATGGTTTCTCGTTTTTGTTGGGTTCAATGTTACATTTTTCCCTCAATTTTTTCTTGGGGTTCAAGGAATGCCAAGAAGATACGCAACTTACCCTGAGGAGTTCCAATCCCTTATGGCGCTATCGACTTATGGCTCCTGGATATTGGGTCTGGGTGTTTTAATCATGACAGTAAATCTTATAAAGGGCCTTTTTAGTGGAGAAAAGGCGCCTCAAAACCCCTACGGTTCACTTTCTTTAGAGTGGCAGGTGCCTTCACCACCACCGCTTGAAAACTTTGTAGAAATACCGCATGTGACCGATTGGTCTTACGGTTACGGGAAAAAGAAAGAGGTGGATGCTTAAATGGAACAAGCTAATACGGAACATTCTCACGGTCTTCATATGGACCCCGCTGTTGAATACAGCTCTTCTAAGTTTGGTATGTGGTTGTTTCTAGGAACGGAAATTATGCTTTTTGGCGGACTTTTTGCCGCCTATGCGATTTTCAGGGCCAAGTATCCTGAGATGTTTTTAGAGCAGCACCAGGAACTCAACCGAGAGATGGGGGCTATAAACACATGTATATTGATTTTCAGTAGTTTAACGATGGCTATAGCGGTTTCTGCAATCCAGAAAGGGAAAAAGAACCTTTCAGCTATTCTTATACTAATTACCATAATTTGTGGACTTGGCTTCGGAGTGGTCAAATATTTTGAATACGGCGCTAAGTTTGCGCATCATATATATCCTGACACCAGCATATTTTTCTCACTTTACTTTATGATGACGGGTCTCCATATGCTCCACGTTTTTATAGGGCTTATAGTCCTCTTTGTGATAATGGTTTTAACATGGAAGGGAAAATTCAATGAAACGTACAGCACACCTGTAGAAGTAGGCGGACTATATTGGCACTTAGTGGATTTAATCTGGATATATCTTTTCCCATTACTTTATTTAATCGGCTGACGGGAGGCAAGTGTAAATGAGTGAACATTCTCATAGTGAAGAAAATCATGTAACGGGTTATAAAATATACTTTATCGTGTGGGTTATCCTTATGATCCTCACCGCCACCACAGTATACGTATCTTATATAGATTTTGGAACCTTTAATATTGTGATTGCTATGGTCGTGGCATCTATAAAAGCAACTGCGGTAGCACTATTCTTTATGCATCTTAAGTTTGAGGATACGTTTACATGGCTCTTTGCTATATTTCCCTTAGTCTTGCTTTTTCTTCTAATTGGTATGACCATGATTGACACTTTCACAAGAGTTGTCCCGTAATTGAGATGATGGTTTATGATAGGCAAAATTGCCCTAATTCTACTCTTTATTCTTCTAATATGGGGAAACCTGGTTGCGGGTCTTAAAGCCGGGCTCGCATGTCCTGATTGGCCTCTTTGTTACGGACAGGTAATCCCTCCATTCAGATGGGATATTTATACGGAGTTTATGCACCGTGTTATAGGTGGCGTAACTTCCGTATTCGTCATAATTTTTTCCTATCAAAGATTTCGCAGCTACTCTGGCACGTCAAAATTCGTTCCAGTACTTATTGTGCTCTTGCTTTTGATGCAGATTGTACTTGGCGGTATAGTGGTATTGCTTGAGCTTCCGGTTGATCTCACAACCTTTCATTTTGCAAATGCAATTGTAATTTTTGCACTTGCATTGTACATGATGTACTTTGACGGTGTTGATAGAAAACCTATCTTTAGCATTTCAGGATACAAGGGGATTTTCTTCTTTCTAGGTATTCTTGTATTCTTGCAGGCTGTTTTAGGAGCCTATGTGAGGCATTCTGGATCAGGGCTTGCATGTCCGGACTTCCCTACCTGTCTTGGATACTGGATTCCGCCTGAGTTGTCAGGGCTAATTTTGAATCATTTTGTTCATAGAGCATTGGCTTATCTGATCACTTTAATTGTAGCCATCCTGCTAATAGTCTCATATATATCATCGTCACTAAATAAGTACCGCTTGGAATTATTATTACTAATTTGTTTTATTGTTCTTCAGATACTTTTAGGTGTGGGTGTTGTACTTACTAAGCTAAATTTTGCAATTACAGCATTGCATTTATCCGTTGCGTTATTGATATTTTCAACTGCGCTTTATGCATGGTTTCGGGGTATGCGCGAAAGTAGTGTATAATCTAAAAAGCGGAATTCAATTTCTTCAGAAGTACATATATATAACATGGAACAGGCACAAAAAGCACCCTCCAATATTGTAGTTTCTACCATTTTATTATCAAAGCCCGGAATCATTGTAAGTGTTGCCTTTTACTGGCTTTGCCGGGCATGGTTGTGGCAGATAAGGGTCTTCCCCCGCTAGCCTGAGCTTTATTAACCATGGTGTCACTTTTACTAAGTGCGGCAGGGTCAGCCATTTTAAATAATGTGCTCGATAAGCAAATAGATGTTCTTATGAAAAGGCTAAGTAAACGCGCTCATGCTCTTGAAGTAGTGGGTGAAAAAACAGCGATATTTATTGCGAGTTTATTTATAGTGATAGCTCTTTTCATCTCACTTTATTATTTAAATTATATAACTGCACTCTTAATTGTTGCCGCTATATTAAGCTACACATTACTGTACACGTTGTATCTAAAGAGGAGTTCTCCCTATGGAACTATCTTAGGGGGTCTTCCGGGAGCGCTTCCAGTTCTGATCGGTTATTCAGCTATACAATCCAATATCGGACTTGATGGATATATTCTATTTGCCTTCATGATGCTCTGGCAGCCCCCTCACTTTTGGGCGCTTGCACAAAAATACAAGCTTGATTATAAAAAAGCCGGCGTGCCCGTAATGCCCGTTGCCTTAGGGAGCTAAATTCACAAACATAATGATCTTGCTTTATTCAATCTCACTTTTGCCTCTTTCACTTTCCTTTTGGTTTTTGGGCTACGCTTCCGCGTATTTTGCAATATTAGCGGTTATTTTCGGTGGATACTTCGAGTATATTATGATAAAGAGCTCGTTGACAAATTCAGGCTATGGGAAGGCATTTGCTACCTCGATCTTCTATATGTTGGCTATAATGGCCGCGTTGATATTAGATTTATCTCTTAACTCTGGCAATACTGTTGTAACCGCACTTTATTTTCATTGAAGTATTCCAACTTAATCTTTTAATAAGCTAAAGGTACTCTAGATCCTCTATATAGATTTACTGAATCTTTTGCAATAATTGTTTCAGTTTATTGAGCGGCTCCTTTAGGGTATGGATTGATTCAACCCAAAACTCAGGTGATTCAAGATCGTGTCCTATACTTCTTTTAGCCACGTTTTCTGCAGTGTCAGAACCCGTTAACCTGAGAAATTCCTCGTATTTCGGAAGAAAATGCGCCCCTTCCTTTTTAA
>PVMK01125549.1_pt1 | contig 21655 bp, 16 predicted proteins | sample 1853481 | NCBI WGS metagenome assembly PVMK01 (sample SAMN08533507, study PRJNA380276) | Marine sediment metagenome, whole genome shotgun sequencing project.
ATGTACGCCCGGCATGGGCGGTAACTGAGGAGCGAAAGTCTCCTGTGGACGTTGACCCGACGAACCACTAACCGAAGGCAACTGCGTGAGCGTGAGCGAACGTGGAGAGGAAGCCGGAGGGTAAAACACTTCGGCTACGCTCAGTGCAGGCTCTGGACTCGATGAACAAAAACCGCGTAGAGAGGCATGGGATGACGGATAAGCTGGCAGGAGGCGGTAAAGTCCAAAAAGGGTCAAAGCAGTCTCATGTAAACGCGGCGAGGGTCAGAGGAAAGTTACCGAACCTTATCCGGGGAGATCTGTCCATGAGGGCAGAAGTCAGCAGAGGTCATAGTAGTCGGTGGAGTAACGACCGCCCAGGGCGGACGGGGAAACTCGTTCACAGGGCGAAGGGCCAAACGGACAAGGAGTTGAGCAGAAAGGCGTGTGATAAGGACCACAGCCGATACCTAGAAAAATGGGGCGAACATGGAGAGAAGGCTGAAGGCCGGAAGGAAGCGGACGTGGCGCTAGTCGGTATCAGACACCCGGAAAGAGAAACAGTTCAACACGAAGCAACGACTTCGTCATACTTGACCGAACCGCCGGATGCGGACCCGCATGTACGGTGGTGTGGGAGGGGAGCGTAAGCCCCCCTATCCCGATTTGCCAGGGCATTTCCTAAAAACCTATACATTTTTTTAGTAGTGGTAAAATCCTACCGGCAAAAAGGCCTATAGTTATCGAACGATTTCCCCAGAGAAATTTTTCCGAAGGACTCGACTAGAGATCCAAGATCGATTCTATTTGGGCAGGATTTTATGAGAATTGCTTAACAGGCCAGGTTTGCAAACGATCATTACATCCAGTTGTTGGGGTAAGATCATGATTTCTAGGTCTTTGCATCCTGCGTCAACGCCCGGTTATCATCTGCTTGTCATCTCGATAACTGAGGGAGTTACGCAAATATCATGGCACGCAAAGCAATGTCATTTCTGGCTGGAAATGGCGCCATTTGAATGGATTTTTTCCTATCACCGTCTATTTTGTATCATGAAGCAGTGATCGAGATTGACTAACAAAGATTTTTATTACAGCACAATCCAATATATCGAACGACGTATTACGTATTACCAATACGGAGGCCTCTTATGACCGATGAATTTATTTGCGACACCCTAAAAGTACGACAATTTATCGGCGAAGTCCGGGTTATCATTGCCGGCACATCTTCGATACCAGAACGGCTGGCCGCCATTCGACCCTTATTCAGCCAAGTCATGGCCGACCCCCATTGGCTGCCTAACGAATTTCACCGCACCTACGAGCACGGTGGCATGGGGAAGGGGATTGCCAACTGGCTGCTATACCGCGATACGGAAGGAACATTGTCTCTCTCCGCTCTGGTTTTGCCCAACAGGGCAGCTACACCTGTACATGACCATCTGGCTTGGGGCCTGGTCGGACTATATGTTGGCGAGCAGGATGAGGAAATCTACGAACCGGCTAGTCCAAATCACGCCGATGACCACCATTCAGACTTGAAGCTAGCCGAAAGAAAACATCTCAAAGCAGGCTCCTTTTATGAGTTGATTCCCCCAACCGGGGACATACATCGTGTCATTAGTACCAGTCAAGAACCATCTATCTCCCTCCACTTATTGGGCAATGACGTGGGCTGTATCTTCCGACACCGCTTTGAGCCAGAAACGGGCGCAGTGGCTCCTTTTCGTTCGGGCTATACCAATATGAGTTGTGAGAAGTAACGGTAGCTATGGATCGTCCATTGGCCGATGTCTCAAATCGCTGATTCCCCTGGAAGCTTTGTGAACTATTTCCCAATCTTGACCGCCCTCCAATAATTTTGTATGGTTGACGAGGTACAGTCTAAGCCCATTTTCGATTTGAAATCTAGCCGGTGCGGATGATTCCTAAATTGGTTCATCTTCCCCTTCTGAATAGGAAAGATACTAAATTTTCCAATTGATAAAGAATCGGTTCTGGGATCCTATAAGAAACCCGCGCATTCAAAAACCAAGTGTCAGGTAATACCCAAAAAAAGGAGGCAGACTTTATGAAAGTGAATATGATCATTAATGGTAGTGCGTACCAACGAGATGTTGAACCGCGTACTCTTCTTGTTCATTTTATTCGTGACGTCATAGGATTGACCGGAACCAACATTGGGTGTGACACGGCTCAATGCGGGGCATGTACAATTCATATGAATGGCATGGCCATTAAGTCATGTACGACATTAGCTTTACAGGCGGATGGCGCGGAAATAATGACGATTGAGGGGCTGGCCAGCAACGGTGATTTGCATCCAATGCAGCAAGCTTTTTGGGACAATCATGGATTGCAATGTGGCTATTGCACGCCGGGAATGATTATGGCCGCAGTCAAGCTCATCGAGAGTAACCCTTCGCCGTCTGATGATGAAATCCGTCATGGCCTTGAAGGTAATCTCTGTCGGTGCACCGGATATCAGAACATCGTCCGCTCTGTCAAAGCCGCTGCTGAAGTAATGGAAGGAGGCGATTGATGACTAAGTATACAGGAAAAAGTTTGCGGCGTTACGAAGATCCCCGGTTTATCCAGGGACGTGGTAAATATGTCGCCAACCTCACATTACCAAACATGGCTTATTTAGCTATCAAGCGTAGTCCCCATGCCCATGCCAGAATTATCAGTATTGACTCATCGGCCGCTGAAGCTCTTGAGGGCGTCATTGGGGTAGTCACCAAGGAAGATATGTTAGCTGAATCAAGCCCCTGCGGTCCAATCCCCTGTGGCTGGGTAGTTCCTGGCACCCATGTCCCGCGGAACGACGTATTCCAAGTAGACAAGGTTCGTCACGTTGGCGACCGGGTCATAGGTGTCGTAGCTGAAAGCCCGGCTATTGCCCAGGATGCTCTAGATCTGATTGAAGTGGATTATGAACCGCTTCCGGCTGTTGTGGACGCTCGCAAAACGCTGGAGGAGGGAGCACCCCTGGTGCATGATAACATGGAGAACAACCTGACCTATGATTGGGAAATAGGAGATGTAGAGGTCAATGCTCAGGCTTTCGCTGACGCAGATCATGTAGTGGAGATAGAGCTAATCAACCAACGATTAATCGCCACAGCTATGGAACCTCGCGCCTGTGTGGCGCAGTGGAACGCGTTTACGGAAGAGATGACTCTCTGGACTACCAGTCAAAATCCTCATTTAATCAAGGTGGTTATGGGAGCCTTTACGTTCACTATACCTGAACAGAAACTGCGCCTGATTTCACCGGATGTAGGGGGAGGATTTGGCAGTAAAATTCCGCATTATCCCGAAGAGGTCATTACCCCGCTAGCGGCGATGAAATTCAACCGCCCGGTGAAATGGGTGGCAACGCGTTCGGAGGCGGCAATGTCCGACACTCAGGGGCGCGACCATATCACGGTGGCTAGGCTGGCCTTCAACGAAGACGGTACGGTTACAGGGATGAACGTTAAAACTTGGGCTAACAACGGGGCTTACCTTTCCCTTGTAGCCCCACTCATCCCTACCGCTTTCTACATCCTACTGCTATCTGGTCTTTACAAGATCCCCACAATATATGCCAAGCTTTATGGTACGCTGACCCACACTGTCTGGGTTGATGCCTATCGCGGTGCCGGTCGTCCGGAAGCGTCTTACGTCGTGGAGCGATTGATGGACCTGGCGGCGGATAAATTGGGTGTCGATAAACTGGAATTCCGCAAAAGAAACTTGATTCCGGCTGATGAATTTCCCTATCAAACGTCAGTAGTACATGTCTACGATAGCGGCGACTATCAAGCACTGTTTGCAGCTGCTGAAGAAGCTGCAGATTATGAAGGTTTGTTGGTTGAACGAACCAAGGCCCGTGAGGATGGACGCCTGGTCGGGGTAGGTGTTAGCGGGTGCATTGAAGCCAGCGGGGCAGCGCCTTCAGCTGTAGCAGGGGCACTCGGAGGTGTGACTGGATTTTGGGAAAGTGGCGCGATTCGCGTTCACGCTACAGGCAAGATTACAGTCTTGACGGGTGCTCACTCTCATGGTCAAGGCCATGAGACAACATTCCGCCAAATCGTCGCCGACCGGCTGGGTATATCTCCGGATGATATTGCTGTCTCGCATGGTGACACGGATGTCGTGACCAACGGCATGGGCTCTTATGCCAGTCGCAGTACTGCCCTTGGTGGGAGCGCATTGGTTATGAGTTCCGAAAAGATCATCGCCAAGATGAAAAAAATTGCAGCCCATCAACTGGAAGCTGCTGAAGAAGATCTCGTTTACGATGTCGCATCGGCCAACTTCCATGTAAGTGGTGCGCCCGAACAAGGCAAGGGCTTTGGCGAGATCGCTTTTGCTGCTTACACAGCACATAATTTGCCGGACGGTGTTGAACCGGGCCTGGAAGAATACTCCTATTTCGATCCCGATAACTTCACATTTCCCAACAGCGCGCATATAGCCCAGGTAGAGGTTGATAAAGAAACCGGGGAAATTACGATTCAAAAATATGCAGCCGTGGACGACGTGGGTACGATTATCAATCCCATGATTGTGGAAGGCCAGATTGTTGGCGGTATCGTTCAGGGTGTTGGTCAGGCATTGTGGGAAGAAGCCGTTTATGATGATAACGGCCAATTGTTGACGGGTTCTTTGATGGACTACGCAATACCTCGAGCTGATGGTTTTCCAACAATTCAGGTTGGGAACACTGTGACACCATCACCCAGTAATCCCTTGGGTGTAAAAGGTGCCGGCGAAATGGGCACAATTGCTTCCACGCCGACAATAGTTAGCGCAGTGATGGATGCTTTGTCACCTCTGGGTATCAAGCACATCGACATGCCGCTAACCCCTGAAAAGGTGTGGCGGGCGATTCAAGAAAGCAGTAACGGAGGAGGTAACTAATGTATCCACCAAAATTTGATTATTTTCGTGCCAGCTCGGTCGAAGATGCAATCGCGCTTTTGCAAGAGCATGATCAGGCCAAGTTGTTAGCCGGTGGGCATAGTCTGATCCCGGTCATGAACTTGCGTTTGTCTGATCCAGGGACAGTTATTGATATCGGCCGCATCGATGACCTCAAAGGAATAACCAAGGATGATGGTCGTTTCCATGTTGGCGCACTAACCACACATGCGATGGTCGCCGGATCTGATCACCGTAGCTTACCTGCTGCGCTGAAAGAGGCGGCCGGGATAATTGGCGATCCCCAGGTTCGGAATCGCGGCACCGTAGGTGGCAACGTCTCTCATGCCGATCCGGCCTCTGACCTGCCAACGGTTTTCACGATGCTCGGGGCAACGTTTCACATGACCGGCCCGGATGGATCGCGTACAGTGGTCGCTGCTAACTTCTTCACCGATTTGTTTGAAACTGCCCTGGATGAGAATGAGATCCTAACAGCCATTGAGGTGCCCGCGGAAGCCACGGAGACGGGTTCCGCCTATACTAAAATGGTCAACCCCGCATCACGATATGCAGTGATCGGTGCGGCTGCTTCTGTGACTGTGGGCTTGAATGGTGAATGCACCGCTTGTACTGTGGCCGTAGGTGGCTTGACAACGCATGCTCGCCTGGTTCCCTCGGTTAGCTCAGCCTTGGTCGGTAAAAAACTAAGCCACGTTAACATCGTCGAAGCCTCTCTAGGGATTTTCCAGGATCTGGGCGACGAAATATTAGGAGACATTCATGCCAGCGCGGATTATCGGCGCCAGATGGCGCCCATTTTCGTCGAGCGCGCATTGCACAAAGCAAGCCGCAGAGCCGGTTGGGCGGCCAAAATCGGTAAACAAGTAAAAGATCTGACTGAAGATGTCTTAGGTGATATTGACCGGGCGTTGGGTTTATCGTAAGAAAAACCGCTGATAATGGAAAGGTAAGGTAGCTCTTGGCAATGGAACATATACTGCAGAGGTTTGCCTAGAAAGGAGAATCTCTGGCGAGAGATATTCGTCAAGAATATGACTTGCCTGAAATGAAGGCTGGTAGATGCAGGGTCTTCCGGCCTTCATGTCTTGCTGCCCTTACGCAGGGTCACTTCATCCATTATAATGGGTACCGGTATGCACAGGACAGTCCAGTTCTCTAGGCGCTTGTTTATTAACGTATTCATATATGAAATTTGGGCCAACACCGCTCGCAGAATCCGAAGGAAAAATACTTGGCCATAATATTGCTGGTGTTGACGGCCGTCGCTTGATGCAAAAGGGTAAAGTGTTGACGACAGTTGATATTGGCCTGTTGCAAGACCTCGGCCGTTCCGTAGTTTACGTGGCCTCTTTGGGAAAAACGGACGTCGGCGAAAATGATGCCGCCTTGCGCGTGGCGCGCGCGTGACCGGAGATGGTCTACAACTAACTGGCCCTTCGAAAGGGCGCGTCAACGTCCTTGCCATGGATACTGGCGTTTTACGTGTGGACGCCAGACGCCTGGCCCGTTTAAATGGCTGTTCGGGCATCACGCTGGCAACATTGTTCTCAGAAACGGCGGTTCAGAACCGGAAAATCGTCGCCACGGTGAAAGTATTGCCCTTTGCCGTGCCGGAGGCGACGGTGCTGGCGGCAGAGGAAATAGCGGCTGAATCTGGTCCGATCATTCACTTGGATGTCCTACCGGCCCGGCAGGTGACGCTGCTTTTGTCGGGATCCCCATCGGCGAGGGAGCGAATCCTAAAAGGGTTTGATCCGCCATTACGCGCTCGTCTGGAAGCCTTGAAGGCGACAATCACGGCCGTTGATTTCGTTCCTCTGGAAGATACACAGGGCGAATTATATCTGGCACAGCGGTTACAGGAACAAATAGCTGCGGGTACAGATTTAATTATCCTGGCCGGCGAGACGGCGATCATGGATGCTCAGGACATCGCTCCCAGGGCAATTGAACGTGCGGGTGGTGAGGTGTGTTGTTATGGTGCGCCGGTTGATCCAGGGAATCTCTTGCTGCTCGCCTATTTAAATGGTGTGCCGGTACTTGGCGCGCCAGGATGTGTCCGTAGTCCCAAGCGCAACATTGTGGACATGGTATTGCCTCGCCTGTTGGTGGGCGATCATCTAACGGGTGAAGAGATTTTTTCTTGGGGACACGGAGGCTTGTTGGAAGATGTGCGAGAACGGCCATATCCACGTGGTAAGGTACACGATTAGAAATTTGAGAAATGGATGGTGATGAACTTCTACTCGATTGACGAACTTCAAAAGGCTTTACAGAACCAGCTATATATGGCTGACCGGGGATTGATCACCTCCGTTTTCCTGGCATTGAAATTAAAACGCCCATTATTCCTGGAAGGAGAGCCGGGCGTTGGAAAGACGGAAATTGCCAAGGTACTGGCTCATGTTCTAGACACCAGTTTGATCCGATTGCAATGCTATGAAGGGTTGGACGTGAACCAGGCAGTTTATGAGTGGAATTACACGCGCCAAATGTTGCATATCCGCCTCCTAGAAGCCCGGGGTGAGCATCCCAGGGATACTGAGTTATTTAGCCGCGAATTTTTACTACAACGGCCTCTGCTTCAAGCTATCGAGCAAACTGAGCAACGGACGCCCGTATTACTCATCGATGAGATCGACCGCAGCGACGTTGAATTTGAGGCTTTCCTGTTGGAGATACTTTCAGACTTCCAGATCACTATCCCTGAAATAGGCACCATCAAAGCCGAAAAACCACCAGTCGTAATTCTTACCTCTAATCGTACAAGAGAAGTGCACGATGCTCTCAAACGGCGTTGCATCTACCACTGGATCGATTATCCTACTTTTGATAAAGAGTATGAAATCATCCGCGCCAAGGTGCCGGATGCGCCACAGCGTTTGGCCGAAGAAGTGACCCGTTTTATTGAGGAACTGAGGGGAGTCGATCTCTACAAAATTCCGGGTGTAGCTGAGACAATCGATTGGACAGCCGCCCTTGTCGCTCTGGATCAAACAGCATTATCACTGGAGATTATAGGAGATACTATCGGCACCGTGCTTAAATACCAGGATGACATCGCTAAGATCGATGGCGAAACGACGGCTCAAATTTTATCGCGAGTGCAAGCAACTATCTAAACACCCATTGAGTATCGGAGCTCGCGGATTGATAAGCCAGGACAGCCAGTCCACCGGGAATCTTTTACACAACTTAATCTTATTCGGCCGATTGCTGCGCTTATTGGGCCTTGATGTGAATCCGGGTCGAATGATTGACCTGGTTCAGGCATTGGAGCATGTCGAGATCGGCCATCGTTGGGATTTCTACTACGCAACGCGGAGTTTGCTTGTGCACAACCGGGAAGAACTGCCACTGTTTGATAAAGCCTTCGACCTTTTCTGGCGTAAGCGCGGTCAAGATGGTTTTCCCAGACCAGACATATATCGCCGCGGAACGCCGGAACAGCCGCTAATCATGATTCCCGCAATCGACGGCGCTTACGAGGATCATAATAGTGAATCTGATGATGGCCAGGATGAACCGCAGCATCTTATTGAGGTGACTGCTACCTACAGCCAGCGAGAGGTGCTGCGCCACAAAGATTTCAGTGAACTCACCTATGAAGAAGAAGCAAAAATCAAGCGGTTTATGGCTGACATGATCTGGAATGTGGACACAAGACGCACGCGACGCAAAGGCGTTGGACGCGGCGACCAGCCGGATTTTCGTCGCGGATTTCGCCAAAATATGCGCTACGGCGGTGAACTGCTTGAATGGCCAACCCGCCGTCCGAAAGTGAAGCCTCGCCCATTGGTGATCATCGCCGACATCAGTGGATCGATGGAGCGCTACTCACGGCTACTATTACATTTTATCTACGGAATAACCAGAGGGTCGGAGCAGCCGGTGGAAGCGTTTGTTTTTAGCACGAGATTGACACGCATTACCCGCCAATTAAGGCATAAAAACATAGAGCAGGCACTGGCCGAAGTCTCTTCGCTAGTATGTGATTGGGCTGGAGGAACTCGTATCGGTGATGCATTGAAGGATTTTAATTATAATTGGACTCGGCGCGTGTTGGCGGCCGGAGCAATCATTATGCTGATTAGCGATGGTTGGGACCGCGGCGACCCCGAACTGCTAAGAACGGAAATGAACCGGCTGCAGCGCAGTTGTTTTCGTTTTATTTGGCTAAACCCCTTGTTGGGTTCACCGCGCTATGAGCCACTCACACGCGGAATGCAGGCTGCTCTCCCTGCTATTGACGATTTCTTGCCGGTGCATAACCTGGCCAGCCTCGAAGACCTGTCCAATCATCTAGCCCAATTGATGGCTGGCGGACGGCCGTTTCGTCATCAGCGCGAAAATTTGAGTGGGGCAACCTTTATCCGCGAGCATCAGTGATCTACGGTAAATAGATCAAGCTGATTCACTATAGTTTTTGCAGGGTACGCATGGTATCTAAATCCAACATAAGCCTCATCCGTAATTGGGGGTGTAATTGAGATCTTTCCGACCAAAGCGCAGAATATACATAGGTAGATTGGATAAGCTTCTTGGAACCCATTACTTGACTGATAGTAACGAATAGAAAGGAAATAAGGAACTAAGTAATGAGTGATTCATACCCTATAGGCACCTTGCCGCCGGTCGGCGAAGTCCCGGACAAAATGTTTGCCCAGGTCGTACGGCAGGATCGATTTGGCGACCCGCGGTCCGCATTCCAGGTGGAAGAGATAGATGTTCCCCCTATAGAGCCACATGAAGTTCTGATCGCCACTATGGCAGCCGGAATAAACTACAACAATGTCTGGGCTGCCCGAGGCATTCCTATTGACGTCATCCGTGGGCGCCAAAAGATGAGCGAACCCTATGATTTTCATATTGGCGGCAGCGATGTTTCAGGCATTGTCTATGCTGTGGGAAGTGATGTGGAAAATGCGGCTGTTGGCGACGAAGTAGTCGTCCATCATGGTCACTGGAATCTGGGCGATTTTTGGATCAAGACTGGCAAGGATCCCATGATCGCGCCATCGGCCGTTATTTGGGGGTACAACACCAACTTCGGCTCTTTTGGTCAGTTTTGTGTGGCTCAGGCACATCAAGTAATGCCCAAAGCCCCACATTTGTCATGGGAAGCCGCAGCAGCTCCCTCATTGGTTGGTACGACTGCATATCGCATGTTGTTTGGCTGGCAGGGAAATGTCTTACAAGAAGGTGATGTGGTATTGGTCTGGGGCGGTTCTGGTGGTCTTGGTGGTCAAGCTATCCAGCTTGCAAAGGTTCATGGTGCTCGAGCCGTAGCGGTTGTATCTGATGATGAACGCGGGGAGTATTGTAAAAGCCTTGGCGCTGAAGGTTATATCAATCGCAAGGATTTTGATCACTGGGGAGTGGCGCCACATTGGACAGATAGCGCAGGGGAAAAAGCGTTGACAGCGGGATGCCGCGCCTTTGGCAAAGCGCTCTGGGAAACCTTGGGTGAAAGGCGTAATCCCGACATCGTTTTCGAACATCCAGGTGAAGCGACTATCCCCACCAGTATCTTCGTCTGCGAAGCCGGCGGTATGGTTGTTATCTGTGCCGGGACAACCGGCTATTCCGCTGCTGTGGACTTGCGTTATCATTGGGTACGTCAAAAGCGACTCCAAGGCTCGCATAGTACTAATGATGAGCAGGCTCTTGCCTACAACCAGTTGGTTTATGATGGCAAGATAGATCCCTGCCTCGGTGAACTTTACTCATCGAGGGTATCGGCCAGGCTCATTATGATATGGAGTCTGGAGAGAAAGTGTTTGGCAATCGGGTAGCTTTGTGGGCGCTCCTGAAACTGGTTTAGGGCGTAAATAAGTCTGCGGTCTGTTAAACAGCAGACGAAGGACGGATATTTCAATCCTCTGCGATATCACAAGCCATTGTGTTTCGTGGGACTCAAAGCCCGCTCATCTCACGGTGCAATTTTTTAACAACACGGTTATTCACCCTGTGACTATTGGAATTATAAATTTGTTTTGCTAAAGATATTGCGTGACTTCAACCATCCATACAAAAGGAGCTTGTGATGACTAAGAACACCTATGAAGCTGTTTATGCCGCTTGGCAGGCTGACCCCGAGACCTTTTGGGCGCAAGCCGCGCAAGATGTCCATTGGTTTAAGACCTGGGACAAGGTCTTAGATGATTCCCGTGCCCCACTCTATCGATGGTTTCCTGGCGCTGAAGTCAATAGCTGTTTCAATGCGTTGGATCTTCATGTGCAAAACGGCCGTGCCGATCAGCTTGCTCTTATTTACGACAGTCCTGTCACCGATACCTATCAACAATTCACTTATCTGGAACTGCGCGACGAGGTCGCCAAGCTTGCCGGCGTTCTGGTTGGAATGGATGTTAACAAAGGGGATCGGGTCATCATCTACATGCCGATGGTGCCGGAAGCGGTAATGGCGATGTTGGCTTGTGCACGGATTGGCGCCATTCATTCGGTAGTTTTCGGTGGTTTTGCGGCGAACGAATTGGCAACACGGATTGACGATGCCAAGCCGAAAGTGGTCCTCTCCGCCTCTTGCGGGATTGAACCCAGCCGGGTAGTTGAGTACAAACCACTGCTCGATCAAGCCATTGACATCGCCGAACATAAGCCGGAGAAATGCCTTATCCTGCAACGTCCACAATTAAGAGCCAGCATGGTACAAGGGCGCGATATGGACTGGTATCAAGCGATGGCTCAGGCCGAGCCGGCAAATATTGTCCCAGTTGCTGCAACCGATCCGCTTTACATCCTATACACATCAGGCACCACCGGTGTGCCCAAAGGTGTAGTGCGCGACAATGGCGGGCATCTTGTGGCGCTCAAGTGGAGCATGAAGAATATTTATAATGTGGAACCCGGAGACGTTTACTGGGCTGCATCCGATGTCGGGTGGATTGTTGGACATTCGTACATTGTCTACGCCCCTTTGTTTCATGGCTGTACCACCATTTTGTATGAGGGCAAACCCGTCGGCACTCCAGACCCTGGCGCCTTTTGGCGCGTCATTGCCGACTACGGTGTAAAAACACTATTTACCGCGCCTACATCTTTGCGAGCTATTAAGCGCGAAGATCCAGGGGGACTGTATAAAGAAAGCTACGAACTGAGCCGTCTCGAGTCTCTGTTCTTAGCCGGAGAACGCTGCGATCCCGACACGCTGGGATGGGCGGAAAACTTACTTGGTGTTCCTGTGATCGATCACTGGTGGCAGACAGAATCAGGTTGGCCGATGGTCTCCAATCTCCTGGGCATTGAACAACTGCCGGTGGTACCCGGTTCTGCTTGCAAAGAAGTGCCCGGTTATGATGTGCGTGTCTTGAAGGCCAGCGGCGAAAAGGCTGCCCCAGATGAGATAGGTGACATCGTGGTAAAGCTGCCGTTACCTCCGGGTACATTTCCGACGCTGTGGCAAAATGATACCGGCTTTCGTCGCTCTTACCTGGATACGTATGAAGGATACTACCTGACATCGGATGCCGGCTATAAAGATGAGAATGGGTATATTTTCATCATGAGCCGGACCGATGACATTATCAATGTGGCAGGGCATCGCTTGTCAACCGGTGGTATTGAAGGCGTGCTATCAGGGCATCCGGATGTGGCAGAATGTGCTGTCATTGGCGTGAACGATGAGTTGAAGGGTTCCATTCCTTTGGGTCTTTTGGTGTTGAAGTCCGGCGTTGAGCGGGATCATGACGTAATTGTCAAAGAAGTTATCCTGCTGGTGCGTGAGGAAATTGGACCGGTGGCATCCTTCAAGACGGCCATTGTGGTGGAACGCTTACCTAAGACTCGTTCAGGAAAGGTGCTGCGGGGAACGATGAAGCTGATCGCTGACCGGCAAGAATGGCGTATGCCGGCCACGATTGATGATCCCATGATCTTGGAAGAAATTGCGGGTTCCTTGGCAGAATTGGGATATGGGCCGGGGGCGCGCTAACTGGTAAAAGCGAGTGGAACTGATGCTTCTAATCTTATGTTCCGAGTCTTGGTCCTAAGCAAAACAACAAGGACAAGCGGGGCTAGGAAAGGGCTCGCGTCATATCTGTGGATGAGGTCAATTCCATCGCCAAGATTCCTTCGACATTTGTGTCTGACCCTTATATCGAGGTAAAAAGGAAATAACTAGCTTCATACACGTGAGCGAGCGACCCCCGTCGCTCCCGCCTAAGCCTATAGAATCATAAAAGACCTCGAAATACTCGGGGTCTTTTTCTTTTCATGGTGCTGCCTCGTACCCCATAGTGTAACCGGGTAAACGAATCTATCGCTATCGTAATCTGTTGTTGTACTCATCGACTGGATCTACCTACAGTTGTTGTTGCCTGACCGCCGAATTTCCAATCTGGTATACTTTGAGATGGTACGGTAGCGGGGCAATTGTGTGTTCAGATAATGGGCAGTTGATCATCTGAATTCCTTCGGCACTAGCGATGAAACCCACAATAAAAGTGGAAGTGGTCGAAGTTGGTAGCCTCTGATCATATGTAATCTTGCATACTCGTTCAGTTAGAATTGGGGAATTGAGACTGGCCCCTGGCAGGCGTTTGCTTCATTTGTTCGATTATTGCGACAATCATGAATTTGATGTCGAAATCATCGGCCTCAATACGCTGGCTCTCAAGGGGCAGTGTCCTAAGATTCTCAATTATCCACACAAGTCACCACTCCAATAACCATAACGTATAGTTAGAAATTTAGGGAGGACGGCTGCCATGTCTACCAAAAAAAAGAAGTTCAATGTGTTGTTTATAATGACGGACAATCAACCGGCAGACCTGCTTGGCTGTTATGGCAATATCGAAATCTACACACCCCATCTAGATCGGTTGGCGCAGCAGGGAATGCAATTCCACAATGCTTTCTGTCCCAATGGGATGTGTTCTCCCAGCCGGGCTTCACTCCTAACCGGCTTGATGCCGTCACAACATGGCATCCACACTTGGTTGGATGATAGGGTGATGGATCAGTGGTCGGACAATTGGAATGCCATCGAAGAATTCATTACCCTGCCAGAGATTCTTCAGGCTGAGGGATATAAAACAGCCTTAATCGGTAAGTATCATTTGGGGATGCCCTTTCAACCACAAAACGGCTTTGAGCATTGGGTAACATTCCCCCATGGGCATACCCGCGATTTCCGGCACAATACCATCATCGAGAACAATCATCAATATACCCATCCCGGTCACTCCGTCGACTACCTTACAGAAAAAGCAGTTGAATATATTCAGGCACATAACCCAGAAACCGATCCACCTTTCTTCCTGTTTCTTACTTACAACGCACCTTATGGGCACAAGCCGGCGATTGAAGGACCTCCTCGCAATCGCTTTGCCCGGCTGTATGAAAACTGTGCTATGAAAACAATTCCAAGAGAAGGACTCAGTCGGGAAGCCATCCAGCGGTATAATTTGAAGAAACATCAAACGGGCGGCGGCATCGATTACAGTGATGAATTAACAACACCCAATGATTTACCAGCTTTGCGGAACTACTATTCTCAAATGAGTATGGTCGATGATGGGGTAGGGCAGGTGCTGACTGCAATGCAGCAGCATGGATTGGATGAAGATACCCTGGTGATATTTACTTGTGACCATGGCTTTTCTTTGGGACACAATGGCTTCTGGGGGCATGGTCAAGCCACCTGGCCGTCCAATACGCATCGGGCCGCATTTAACATTCCCTTGTTGGTGCGACATACAAAACATATCGTGCCGCTGCAAGCGTCTCATATGATTTTGAACTCTGTCGATTTGTTTGCCACAATATTAGCCTATTTAGGTCTGTACCAGGTGGAAATCAATGAAAACACACCTTCCAGAAGTTTCGCCCCATTACTGCGGGGTGAAAAGTTTACCTGGGAGAATGGCGTTTTCATGGAGCAGGAAGAAACGCGAGCCATCCGAACGGATAAATGGCTGTACATGAAACGATTCCAGGGCAGTCGACTATATTCATTCGAGGATGCCTTATACAATCTGGTTGATGACCCAGATGAAAAACAGAATCTGATTGCTGATACGCATACTGCAGAAATCGCAAATGCGCTAAGCACACGCATAGATGCATTCTTCAAACGATATGCCAATCCAAAATATGATCTGTGGCAAGGCGGCAGTGCCAAATCGAATTCAGATAAACCCTGGTTATGGCAGGATGCCTGGGGAGAAGAGTGGAGTACGACCTATTAGTTGCTCGGTCCGCACAAACGCAGGTAACTTGGGGGTTATTTCTGTTTTATGGGCCACGATCGTTCTTGATTGCGTGAGTAGCCTTATGTTGCGTTACAAATGGACATTGCAGATTAAGAATTTCCAAGGACTTTTTCCGGTTGGCTAACCGGCCGAGATCAACGAGTTCCAGTAGTGTCGAGAGACAATTGCGATTGCAACCCTCAATGACAACTACAATTACACACCCATATTGCATCACGTAAGAATCTTACTCAAGTAAGTGGTCGCCTTCTGTAGTCTCTTGGCCAAGAACTTCATTCCTCTCAAGATGGGCCGAAACTTGTTCAGGGCGACCAGGTGCGGCGAGTTCACCCCACGCTGTTTCCAAGAACAAGATTCCAAGCTGAACTTGCCAGGATTTTATCTGAACAGGATAATCTTTTCGAGGCTTAAGTGACTTTTCCCATTATTGGGTTGTTATGGAAGACGAAACAGATACAGGAGCAGCTCTTTTGAAGGATAACGAACAGTTTGACGAAATACGGCGGCGTATTCAGGGGGCGATCAGTCAGGCAAAACGAGACGAGTTGCGCGATAAATTTGGGATGCAGGCCGAACACACCGATCCCAGCTTGCCGTTTGAGGTGGAGAACGAATGGCTGGACAATATGCTCGAATTTGAGCGACAATTTGAAAACGCTAAAACTATTACCGTCCGTGAACGGATTGGCGACCCACCAATCATTCCTCTGGATCAATTGCCTTTATATGCTGTAGGCAATGCAGTTGAGGAATTTATGGAGTTATTGACAGAGTTTTGGATTGCTGTTGATTTTATGGCTGAGTGGGACGATTTGGCCGCGTATGAGTATTTGACCGGGGAATTTCTTGATGAGGAAACATCTGACGTGCACATTGAAGGGATGTGGTCGATCTTTACGCCCAGCACGGTGGAATATGATGTGCAGATGTGGGTGGAGGACTTCGTGATGGATTTGTTCATGCAGGAACGAAAATACTTTCTATCCGGTTTGGACAAACAGCCGCTTTATAGTATGGGAGGCGAACTGATTACGGCCGTTCAGTTCAGACAACAAATCGAAGCCGTCTGGGAACTTCTGCCGGCCACTAATCGCTTTTCGGTTGAGCCAATTACAGTCCAGGTTAAGGGGGAAGAAGGAGCGGTAACGGCCGTTATCTCCTGGCGCGACAATGATGAAGAAACGATGGAACAGGTTGAATCCTTTTTCCGTTTGCAGCCCAGCCCCTACACTGGCTGGGACGTAGTACAAACGTCGCTACTAGATGATTTGATGTTATTGTTTGAGGTGTAAGTGCAAATTTTACACTCCCACTGGCTGATGCCTCGTAATCTGTTTCAACTTGTTGGTAAGGGCGGCCAACGTCATTTTTTCGGCATGGTTTGGCTTAATGGATATTTTCTGTCACAAGCAAGTTCACTGGAGTTGCTGTAGGGTATGAATTTCCAGAACCTTGCAGGTCTACTTACTTAAGCCAAGCCCAACTCCTGCAACTTCTCCTGAGTTGGCACGCCATTTTCATCCCACCCCCGCGCTTTGTAAAAGAGCGGCAGCATCTCATCTAACTCCACTATATGTCCTGCGGCCGGGCCTTCCGTCAGCGGTTCTTCCAGCATACGTGGTGGCAGGGTGTCGTCCACCTTTGTTATTCCCGCTTCTAGCAGGAACATTCGCTCCAAATTGTAAACTCGTTCGGCCGCTTGCATGATGGTTTTGGGCGTGTAATTGGCTCCAGTCGTCAAATTCATCAACTCTGTCAACCGCGTAGGCCACAGCATCACATCATCATCGAAGACATAGCGAACGGCCAAAAAGACACACAAACCGGCAGCGTCAATGAGGGTGAAAGCGTCCTCGTAACGCATGATCAACTCCGGCTTGTTCTCGATGGTCAGAGGATCAATCTTCGCAGGCGTGCCAAACACTTCGGCGTAGGCCAGATCGCCGGCCATGTGGGATGCGCCGATGTTGGATGTGGCATACAGCAGCCCCATTCCCTTCGCGCCGCGCGGGTCATAACCTGGGAATTCCAGCTTTTTGGCGGAAATGGAGTATTCGGGATGTCCATAGCTTTCAGCTAATGCGTAGCTACCTTCGGCCAACTTATCGCCAAAACCTTCGCGCATAGCCATCTTTTTGAGGAGTGCAATCATGCCGTCGGCATCGCCAAAATTGAGCGGTTGGCCGATATCGCCTTCCGGGATGATGCCTTCTTCGTACATTTCCATAGCACAGGCGATGGTCATACCAACGGTGATGGTGTCCATGCCATATTCATTGCATAGGTAGTTGGCTTTGGTGATGGCGGCTAAATTGTCCACACCGCACGCGCTGCCCAATGCACCGATGGATTCGTATTCTGGCCCTTCGCCTTCGCCCTCATATCCGGGGGTATCCACTTTTGTGATGCGATTGCAGACGATAGGACAGCGATGGCAGGCGCCGGGGCGAATTAAGAAACTGGCATTCAGCGCCGGGCCGTTAATGTTTTCCACACCTTCAAAACGGCCGGTCTGGAAGTTGCGCGTGGGTAAAATGCCCATCTCGTTGGTCACATCGGGAACGTAAGGCGTACCGTAAATCCGCAGTGATGATGTTTTGGATGCTTCGCCTACCTCGCGCTGCATGGAAAGGCTCAATGTCTTCATCCCGTCCAAGTCGGCCATGCCGATTTTGTGCGTCCCGTTGACTACGACCCCCTTGAGATTCTTGCTACCCATCACTGCGCCCACACCGGAACGGGCGGCGGCGCGGTCTTTGTCGTTCATGATGGCGGCGGCTCTGACCAGGCGTTCCCCAGCAGGGCCGATGCAGGCTACTTTCGCTTTGGGATGGGTTTCGGCCAGCATCATGTCGGTGGCTTCAGGCACTTGTTTGCCCCAAATGTGGCCGGCGGGGCGGATCTCGACATGATCGTCAGTGACCCACAGGTATACGGCTTTCTCTGCGCGCCCCTCGAATATAAAGAGGTCGAAGCCGGTGCGTTTCATCCAGGTGGGGAAGTCGCCACCGGAGTTGGAGTTGGTGAGGACGCCGGTGAGGGGTGACTTGGTGACGACCATGTACCGATTGCCGGTGGGAGCCGGGCTGCCAGTGAGTGGCCCGGTGGCGAAGATGAGCATGTTTTTGGGTGACAGGGCATCCTCTTTGGGATCCATGCCGTCCATCAAGTATTTTATCGCCCAACCGCGCCCACCAATATAATCTTTGGCGAATTGAGGAGCTACAGATTTGATTGTGTGGGTTTGATTGGTTAAATCTACCCGCAGCACTTTGCCATACCAGCCATTCATAGTGGGGAATCTCCTTGTTAATCAAGAAAAACTCGGAATGATGAGTGGTGAGTGTTTTATCATTCATCACGCATCATTCTTCCTTTCCTAGCCGCCAGCCGTCGCGGGGAAGGCAAAGACGACATTACCTTCCTGCAATGTTTCGCCGGGGTTGGGAGAGCGGCCGTCAACCAGAATCACGCTCTCATCTATGGGAACGCCCAAGTCGGCGAGGACAGAAGCTGCCGTTGTACCCTCTGGGACATCAATTGTCGCCTTACCGTTATGTTCGGGTGGTAGAATTTCACGATACGTAGCAATTAGCTTCAGATGCACCTTCATAGTGCACAAGATAATCCGATTTTGCTGATTAAGCAACTGTGATGGTCGACCCCTCGCTCCCGTTAGACATATAGTCTAATCATACAAGACAGAAAGAGCTGGATTTACTCGGGATCTTTTTTCATTTCCAGGGTTCTACCTGATAGCCTATTGTTTGACCGAGTGGACGAACCCATCGCTCCCACGATATGGTTCATCAGATATCGAGTAATGTCGCCATTTGAATGGATTTTCCATGTCACCGCCTTTACTATATGATGTAGGAACGATAGAGTTTTACTGGTACAGATATTTTTCGCAGAGCCATCCATTATCATTCTTACGAAGGTTCAGTGCTTTAAAGGTATGTTTTTATGAACCGACTATCCCAGATCAACTACCAGCTAGCACTCCGTGATTTTCATCGCGCCAGGCAGCAAGCAGTGATGCAGCAGCTTCTGGCACGCTTTCGCGGAGAAGGTCCCAGGCTCCTACCCTTCAAGGAGATTGAGCAGCAACTCCATCCCACGGGCGAAACGATTAAGCATGGGACGCAGGAGATTCCACTGAATAAGATTGTTGGCAGCGTCGCCCGTTACAAGGATTTCACCCGCAGTTTTCTGCCTAAGCGAGATGCTGATCAGGAACGATGGGCTGGGTTGAGAGCGGCCATGGATGATATGGTCGGGATCCCACCGATTGAGCTTTATCAGGTCGGGGATGCCTATTTCGTCCAGGATGGCAATCATCGCGTCTCAATCGCCCGCCGTTTGGACAGCAAGACCATCACCGCTTATGTGATTGAGATCAAAACAAGAGTGCCCTTTTTGAGTGATGATGATCCCAATGAAATCATTTGCAAAGCGCACTACGCTGATTTTCTAGAGCAGACCAACCTGGACGTATTGCGCCCTGACGTTGATCTGATGATGACCTTTTGCGGCCAATACCAGAACCTATTAGACCAGATGGAGGCCGGATATGATGCCACCGCGAGGGATAATGACTTGCCAGGCAGCCCGAACAGTAGGGACCAGGCCGTGGTTGACTGGTACGATCAAAACTACTTACCGATCATTCATATCATCCGTGAACTAGGCATCCTACACCGCTTCCCTGATAGAACAGAAGCGGATATTTACTTGCTTCTTTCTGAACGCCGGGACGAATTAGAGCAGGAACTAGGTTGGCATGTCGAAATGGAGACCGGCGTTTCCGAGCTGATTGTCGCCCCGAAAGAGCCGCGCGGCCTTTTCAAGCGAGTTAAGCAATTGATCGTTCCCATACAAGCCAGCGAGCCAGAGCCTGGTTTGTGGCGGCAGCAGCAGTTGGCACGCCGGCGTTACCATCACTTGTTCAAATATATCCTGGTAGCCTTAGACGGCACCGAAGAAAACTGGCAAACGTTTGAGAACTACCTTAAGTTTAACTATGACGAGGACCATTTCCTCGGGTTACATGTTGTTCCTGATAAAACAGCATTGGACAGTGAATACATACGCCTGATGCAGGAACGATTTATTAGGGCCATCGAAAGAGCTGGGATGGAAGGGGAATTTGCAGTTGAGGTAGGCGGTAACCCCGTCCAGGTCATCAACAGACGGGCAGCCTGGGTCGATTTAGTGATAGTGCGTGGAAACCGCACGCCAGGGAGCCAACCGCTTGCGTCGATAAGCCCTGAGCTAAAACTACTTGTCCAGGAATGCCCGCGTCCAATCCAGGTAACGCCGGATGGTTCTCAATCCGATTACAGCCGGTCCATACTGGCTTATGATGGCAGCCCCAAAGCAGACGAAGCCCTATTCATAGCCACCTATTTAGCGTCACGGTGGCAAAAATCATTAACAGTCGTGACTGTGGAAACCCCGTATACTACCGCGGCTGCCATGCAGCACGCCAAGAGATACCTCACTGAACATGGGCTAATGGATGTGAACTACGTATTAAGAAAGGGGCCTATAGCCGAAATGGTGCTGGAAACTGCGGAAGCAAATGATTGCAACCTGCTCTTAATGGGCGGCTTCAGCTTTCGCTCCCTCCGTCATTTGGATCTGGGCAGTTCAGCCGAGCGCATCTCGCTCGAGTTTCCCCATCCGATGTTGATTTGCCGCTGATAAATGGCAAGGGCTGTCAACACAATCGGCGTCACTAGGGAGAAGGATCCTGAGAATGCGGTTATTCTGAATTTGATCTTGCGTACTGGCGGAGGTTATATCTCTTTTGCTTTCGACTCGTCCTCTTTTACCCTTTTATCTCGGTAAAAAAGTCACAACCAACTTTATACGTGTGAGTGGTCGACTCCCGTCGCTCCCGTCAAGCGTATAAGCAAACAATATCAGACAAGAAGACCTCGAATTACTCGGGGTCTTTTTCGTTTTCTGATCATTTAGGTGTAGTCCTGTAACATGATCTCGGGAACTAAGGTGTCGTTCATGGAATGTGATTGCCTGTTGGCGTAATGGTTCGTCCACAGCCTGAACCAGGTTAATGAGCAAATCAATAAAGTGTTCCGTGGATTGCTCCTGTAGATGGGTGCGGATGGGAGAAAGGATGTCACTGTTTTCGTTCATGTGGTTTCTTCTTGCAGGTGTCAAATGTCTTGCTGTAACGGCCTTAACACGAGTTCGGCGACATCGTCCGGCACGGGGACACGCGTCACAATCCCTGGCCATAGTTCCAGTGGTGGTTGGGCTATGAGCCTTGTGGACAAGCGAATGTCTTCCAAATCGTCGTGAAGGAAAGTTCGTTGGCCACAATGCAATGCATCGCACGAGGCTCGGATGCCCGGCCCACATCGTTTCCAGGGGCAGGTGCGACCTAGATAGTGGTTTTGGGGGTCAGCCAGGAAAACGTCACCGCCGCGATTGATGTGCTGGGCATGACCCTTCAACTTGCGACCTAACGCCGC
>PVMK01124031.1_pt1 | contig 21653 bp, 17 predicted proteins | sample 1853481 | NCBI WGS metagenome assembly PVMK01 (sample SAMN08533507, study PRJNA380276) | Marine sediment metagenome, whole genome shotgun sequencing project.
AGTTAAGCCATAAATTAGTGACGTGCGGATAATGACATGCTCAGCATGTCGGGCAACAAAGCGCTCGGCCTCGGCTTTGGCGCGGCCGTAGGCAGTAATGGGTGTTGGCGCATCTGATTCACGATACGGCGGATGACGGCCGTCCAAGAGCGAGTCAGTAGAGATGTGGATAAGCCTGATACCGAGTGAATGAGCGATAGTCGTCGCGTTTTGGGCGGCCCTAAGGATAACCTGTTCCATATTGGCCCCCCGATTGGAGCCGGCAAGCTGAATAATTACATCGGGCTGGAACTCCGTCGCCAGTTGATAGAATTGAGCGTCATCGTTAATGTTTAACCACCGGCCATTGGGCAAGCCAAGAGGATCATGCTGAAAGTAAGTGTAACAGAGTTCGAACTTTTTGCTGGCCATGGGCACCAGGTGCCGACCCAGGTAACTACTGCCACCGGTAACCAGGATTCTTTTCACACGTCTGCATGCCAGGAGGCGGCATTGTCTTGCGCCTCGCCGATATCCACTGTCTCGACTTTTACAAGGGCGGCCGTTGCAGCCGCCTGGGCCGCCACCTGCTTGCTACGGCCGTTTCCAACTCCCCACTGCTCTTCATTCAATAGAACCGCCACAGTAAAGTCTTTTTCGTGGTCTGGGCCTTCGGATCGCATAACCTGGTAATGCGGGGTCACATTAAAATTGGCCTGGGCCCATATTTGAAACTCGCTCTTGGCATCCCGGTGAGCCGCATCTTTAAGGATCTGCACTAATGCCGGCTCGATCAGCAACTGCAGCCATGGCTCAATCACAGCCATACCCTGATCGAGGTAAATCGCGCCAACAACCGCTTCAAAAGTTGCACATAAAATCGGTGATCGCTTTCGACCCCCGCTCTCAGCGTCGCCATAGCCCAGGTGCAATGCCTGGCCCAGTCCTAACGTCTGCGCAAATTCGGCCAATGTCCGGGTGCGAACCAGAGCAGCCCGAAGCATAGTCAATTCGCCTTCAGCCATCTCTGGGTAACGATGATAGAGGTAAGCCCCGACCACAAAGTCGAGGACAGCATCTCCCAAAAATTCCAATCTTTCATTGTCTTCCAGGCACTGTCCCGGGTTTTCGTTAAGGAAGGACCGATGCGTTAAAGCCCGTTCCAGTAAGGAATAATCATTAAAGGTTACACCTAGCCGACTTTCAACCTCACGTAAATCATTCATGACAAAATAGGTGTTGGATCTCCGGAAACAGACATTGACGTCATCTATTCAGAAAATTCCTTGATTACTAATACAGCATTGTGTCCGCCGAAACCAAAAGCGTTGTTGAGAGCGACTTTCACCGTCGCCGGCCTGGCCTGGTTGGGCACATAGTCGAGGTCACATTCTGGATCAGGCGTTTCGTAATTGATCGTGGGTGGCATTATTTGATCTCGAATGGCCAATAAACAGAACACACTTTCAATCGCGCCGGTAGCCCCCATTATGTGGCCAGTCATGGATTTGGTTGAACTAATCGCTACATTATAAGCTTCTTCGCCCAATGCGCTTTTGATCGCCATGGTCTCAAATGTATCATTGAGAGATGTGGCCGTCCCATGGGCGCTAATGTAGTCAACATCAGCAGGCTGGATGCCTGCTACTTTCATCGCCATCACCATGGCCCTGGCTGCACCTGCACCTCCTTCAGACGGCGCCGTGATATGATGGGCATCGGTGGAATGGCCGTATCCGGAGATCTCGCCCAGGATCTTGGCCCCACGGGCCTGAGCATGATCAAGGCTCTCCAATACCAGCATGCCAGAGCCCTCGCCAGGTATTAAACCATCTCGATTCTTATCGAAAGGCTGCGGGGTTTCACTATGCTTTTCCGAAGTGGCCCCGGCGCGTTCAAAGCCACCTATGGCAACAGAAGTTATAATCGCCTCTGCCCCTCCGGTGAGAACCGCATCAAGTTCTCCGTAGCGAATCGCCTTGAAGGCATGGCCAATCGCATCACAACCGGCCGCGCAAGCAGTCGTGATAGTCATGCTGGGGCCATGGATCCCATAATCGATAGCCAGCATGCCACCCGCGCCATTGGGCATGATCATCGTAATCCCGAATGGGCTAAGGCGCCGCAACCCCGATTTCATAAGGACGTGCTCCTGAGCAACAAGCGTGCTGATGCCGCCGACCCCGGTCCCAATGTAGATACCAATACGCTCCCGGTTTTCGTCAGTGACCTGCAGACCAGACTGTTCCATGGCTTCACTGGCGGCCACCGAAGCAAGCTGCTGATATCGATCACGTCTCCGCGCATTGCGCCGGCCGAGGTAGGCTGCCGGATCAAATTCCTTAACTTCACAAACCCCACCCGTCTGGTGACCGCCTCTCTCGATCAGGGTAAAGTCGCCCAGACCAGATTTGCTGGCGCGGACGGCCGCCCACGTATCGGGCACATTATTCCCAATTGGCGTTACCAATCCATAGCCTGTAACTACCACTCGTCGCATTTTCCCATCATTATCCGATTGCATAATCTTTCTCCAAGCACGATAGACGCTTATTAATATTCGTCTATCTTTTTAGTTGTCATCTTCAGTCGGCCGGTAATCGCCCTCAATCCAGATACTTTGGTCATCACCAACTTCCTTCTTCCAGACGGGGACGATCTCCTTGAGGCGATCAATGCCATAGCGCGCTGCTTCAAAAGCGCCCTGATCTCGATGGGCCGCCGCGCAGGCTACAATGGTGGTCACTTCACCAATGCTAAGTTTACCAACACGCTGCACGATGGCAATTCCCATAACCAAAGGCCAGCGCGCCCATATTTCGCGAGCGATCTGGGCCATCTTTAGTTCAGCCATTTCTTGATAGGATTCGTATTCTAAGTAGAGTGTAGTGGACGGCAATCCCTCCCGTTGGGTCTGGCCACGAACCGACCCTGAGAAGGTCACAATTGCGCCTACATCCGACCTGGTAAGCCGGGCGTGAATGTCATCTAAATCCACTCGTTCTGTCGTGACGGCGAAAAACGTCGGTGATGAATTATCACCACCACTTACCGGTGGGAAGAAGGCAACTTCATCCCCAGAGTGAATTGGGGTCTCTTCTCCGGCATAGGTCCGATTTACAGCAACCAGCACAGTAGGTAGCGAGGGTGCTAGTTTCGGATAACTCTTGGAAACAGCCGCAAACAAATCTCGCACATCGGCCGGTTCCGCTATCGCAATCGAGATCGTTTTATGCCCGACTTGATCTTTCAGCGTAGCAAATAATCTGATTTCAAGGTCCATAGCTACCAGCCTACAAGGGTTGCACTGATAATAAAGTAATAGCGCTTATGTATCGACAGAGTAATTACCCCGTTGCCCGCCAGACTTTGCCGCCAGGTGAATATCGGTCAACCGCATCGACTTGTCCACTGCTTTCGCCATGTCATAGATCGTCAGGCCGGCAACCGTAACGGCCGTCAAGGCCTCCATTTCCACTCCTGTCTGGCCACTAACACGGACCGTCGCCTCAATGTCGACCTGGCTATCAACCTCATTCGGCGTACAAGTTACTTCAATATGAGTCAGGTTTAATGGATGGCATAGTGGAATGAGTTCGCTAGTTCGTTTTGCCGCCATTACACCGGCAAGCTGAGCTACAGAAAGGACATCCCCTTTTTTAACATTTCCTTCTATAATCAATTTCAACGTCGCCGGTCGCATAGCGACAGAGCCTCGGGCCACAGCTACTCGTTCGGTTACTGGCTTCTGGCCAACGTCCACCATCTTGGCACGACCAGATTCATCTATATGGGTCAATTGGTTAGTCATGGGTCAATTATAGTGAGACACAGAACGCTAAGTCAATCATAACATGCTTTCCCATTACGATTCGATCTATTTATCTCCACACCTGGATGATGTCGCGCTATCTTGCGCTGGACAGATTAATCAGCAAATCAAGGCAGGACGCTCGATTTTGATCGTGACAATCACGGCTGGAAATCCCCCGATAGCCGGTTTGTCAGACTTTGCCAGGGTCTGCACCAACGCTGGGAAAGAGTATCAGAAGCCGTCGCTGCCAGGCGTTTAGAAGACAAGCTGGCCTGCGAGCGACTGGGAGCTGACTTTCTTCAGTGGCCTTTTTTAGATTGCATTTACCGCCTGGACCCACATACGGGCCGGCCGCTGTATGCATCGGAAAAAGCCTTGTTTGGCCCTTTGCACCCGACCGAGTCCACCCTGATCAAACAACTGGCCCAATCGATTTCGGAACTGCCTGATTGGGAGCACATCCTAATCCCCTTGTCTGTCGGGAACCACGTCGATCACCAACTCGCACGTCGCGCTGCTGAGCATTTTCTAGGATCCTATCGCCCCATTTACTATGAAGAATATCCATATGCACAAAATGCGGATATACTAGAATTGCTCTCACTGCCTGATCTGGGTTGGCAATCCAAGATCATACCCTTGTCAAAGAATGATCTGAATGCCAAGATTGAAGCCATCGCCTGTTACCGTTCGCAGCTGAGCACATTTTTCACCGACCTGGATGATTTGGTCAAACAGGTAACTGAGTATCACATCGAAATTGGCGGCGAGCGTTTGTGGCAAATCGCCAAACAGGAAGATCAATTCTTGACCAGTACTCAAGAGCAATTGCTCTATTGACCGCCAGAAAATATAATAGGCTCATTGGTGGTACTTAGAGGAAAAATGCGAGATCAATCTGAACCAGAGATAGACGAACTGATTACCAAGAAGCTTCCCAAAAAGGGGCAGGCCACGAAAGATCGCCGCGAGGGCTTGTTGCAGCCTGGATCATTGCTTCAGGACCGTTATCAGGTTCTTGAAACGCTTGGGGTGGGCGGCTTCAGTTCTGTGTATAAATCCCGCGACATGCATTTCCCCACTGTCACACGCCTCTGTGCGATCAAGGAGATGGTTCACGTCAACCGTGATACAAGAGTCCAACAGATGACAACTAAGTCATTTGAGCGGGAAGCTGCAATTCTGGCTACGCTCGATCACCCTTCCGTTCCTGATGTTTATGACTATTTTAGCGAGTCAGATCGCAGCTATCTGATTATTGAGTACATTCACGGGAGCGATCTGGAAGCATTATTAGCCGAATCATCAACCCATTTCCCTTCAAAGACGGTGATTGACTGGATCCTTCAGTTATGTGATGTGTTGGAGTACCTCCATCAACATAAACCGCGGCCGATCATATTTCGCGACCTGAAACCATCTAATATTATGCTGGATGGTCACGGCCGAATACGTCTGATCGATTTCAATATCGCCAAAATTTTCCATACCGGCCTGAAAGGAACGATGATTGGTACGGAAGGTTATTCGCCGCCTGAGCAATATCGCGGAGAAGCGAGCCCGGCCGGCGATATTTATGCATTAGGCGCTACAGTTCATCATATATTGACCCGGGTGGACCCTCGAACAGAACCACCCTTCTCGTTTGCCGAGCGTCCCATTCATTACACCAACTCCGAAGTGCCCCCAGAGTTTGAAGCAATCATCAATCGCTGTCTGTCCTACAATACAAGTGACCGTTATCAACACATTCGGGAACTCAGGGAGGCACTCCTATCGATTGGGGATGGAAATCAATCAATCGGGATGGGTAGTTTCGGCCAGTCGGAGCAACCGGCTTCACCCAGGGGTATGGCAGGAGTGACGCCAGCAGTTACCAGCGTATCCCGAAAACAGAATGTCACCTACCTGTGGAAGTTTAAATGCGAAGATGAAATTCGAGCGACGGCGGCTATTTCAGATGGCGTCATTTATATTGGGGCATATGACAATAATCTATACGCTCTCACGGCCGATAAGGGCGAATTTATCTGGAAATATCCCACCACCGCTGGAATTGCTGCATCACCCCATGTCTACCGGGATGCGGTCCTGGTTGCTTCGACCGATGGCTACTTATACAACGTCAATAAGAATAGCGGGCGCCAAAATTGGCGATTCGAGACCGGAGGTGCAATCTACTCCTCACCTCAGGCAGATTTTGAGCATGTTTTCTTTGGCTCAGATGATGGCTTCCTGTACGCGGTAAGCGCAACAAATGGCCGGAAAGTTTGGCAGGTAGATGCACATGGCATTGTTCGCTCCTCTCCTTACATTAGCGACGATCGCATCTATTTCGGAACTGAAGGAGGCTATGTATTTTGTCTCGACTTGTCAGGGAAGGTGAAATGGCAGTTCCAGGCAAAACGCGCTATCGCATCTGCACCAGTTGTCGCCGAAGATATGGTTTTTGTGGGATCAATGGATGGGGCGGTGTATGCTGTAGATGCCAACTCGGGCTGGGCCTTGTGGCGGCACCGAACACGACGCCCAATTGCTTCATCTGCCACCATTCACGAAAATACTTTGTATATCGGTTCATCCGATGGCAATCTCTACGCTTTGGACATTTTTACTGGTCGGCAAATATGGTTTTTCAAGACAGAGGGTCAGATTAGTTCCACACCTGTTGTTTGGAATAATTCTATTTACTTTGGAGCGACCGACGGATTGGTGTATTGTCTGGATGAAAAACGCGGAAAGTTGCGTTGGCAGTTCCAGAGTAGTGCAATGGTTATAAGCTCACCAATCGTTGCCAATGGGAAAGTTTATATCGCCTCTTGTGACCAACACATTTATGCCTTATCTGCCTAGTCAGAAATAGGAATCATTATTTTACATCTATCGTTACCAACAACATCGACTACTTTTTGAAAACAATAAACAACCAGAACCAGATCAATAATGAGGAAGAAAACCTTCAATTTTAGCGCAAGAGAGAAGTGGGTTGTTTGTATTTCAAAGTGGCTTTCATCAGATCGTGTTGGTATGTCCTTACAAATGAAATGGTGCAATAGTGCGTGATCTCGTCAGCAAATTATTCGGTCAAGGTCAAAAAGAGGAAGCTCCAGCAAAAGCACCCGAAAAGGCATCTGGAAAAGAACCAAAGAAGACGGGAGCTTCTCCGGTCAGTGCTGAAACGGCTAATAAAAGCGAGGAGCTAGAAGATGAATCTTCAAAAGTAGATTCGGATTCTCCTGATCAGCTAGAAAAGCCTGCAAGCGACGATGATCTGGTGGGTGGGGGATTGATGTCAGACGCAATCCCGGAATTAAAAGAACCTATGGAAGACAGGGAGCCGGCCTCCGAATCGGAACAAACGGGGACCGATCAGATTGAAACTCAGCAACCGGCAATAGATGAGACAGCCGTCTCGATGAAACCAATCCAGCTAGGCCAAGTTAAAAAACCAACAGCAATGCTCCAGGCTGTTCACTGTTGTCATATCGGAAACGTGCGAACTCGCAATGAAGATTCGACTTTTGTATTTACGGCCGAGGCTGGAGGTGAAGAACCCCTGATTCCATTTGGTCTATATGTCCTGGCTGACGGGATGGGTGGCCATCATGCCGGACATAAGGCGAGCAGGGATGCCTCACGGATCGTTGCCCAGCATGTTTTAGATAGAATTTATCTCCCACTTCTCAAGAAAAGCACTCACACTTCAACTCCTTCTCAAGAACCAATTCGCGATGTGATGTTGGATGCAATTCAGATTGCCAACCAACAGATACATAGTCCAGAACCCGGAATGGAAAGTGGTACAACATTAACCGCAATCCTCGTCTTTGGTAGGCGCATTTACATTACTCATATTGGTGACAGCCGAGCCTATCTTATGAACGATGGCCAGCTCAAGCAGCTTACGACTGATCACTCTTATGTGCGCCGTCTGATTGATGCCGGTCAGCTTACAGAAGAAGAAGCAATCGTTCACCCACAACGAAATATGCTCTATAAGGCCGTGGGTCAAGGTGGTACGTTGGACATTGATACCTTCACCCAAACGTTACCCAAGAATGGCACCTTAATCATTTGCAGTGATGGCTTATGGGGCCTGGTATCAGACACATCAATTACGAATGTGGTCCAAAAAGAGGACTCACTCTGGGATAGGGCAAATGAATTAATTGACCTTGCCTTGGAAGCTGGGGGGCATGATAATATTTCCGCAATTTTGGTTTCGTTCGGCTTCTAATCGTACTTAATTGGGCAAATCACGCTTTGGTTTTAAAATACAGGTTAGTTCGAAATCCTTGATTACCGGAAAAGTATAATCCAACTACTATGGCTGACTCTTTACTCGACATACGTATTGAAGCCTCCCGGACGGCAGTTGTGGCCCAAGATGAGTCACAGCTACTTTACCTATTGGTCAACATTGGCCCGGCGGAGAATATCGAGGTCTCCAAGTCGCCTGTAAATCTGTGCCTGGTCATTGACCGGAGCACATCCATGACCGGTCGCAGGCTTCAGAGTGTAAAAGCGGCTGCCAGGACCGTATTTGAAGAGTTGACGTCAGAAGACGTGTTTTCCTTAGTCACCTTTAGCGATCGTGCGGAAGTCATTTGGACGGCCGGCAAGGCTCGTGACAAACAAGCATTGAGATCGGCCATCGAACGCATCGGTGCTTCAGGTGGCACAGAGATTTTTCAGGGTCTCCAACTTGGTGTTGAACAAATTCGTCGTTCGCCCCTGGCAAACTTTACGAATCATCTCATCATACTAACTGATGGACATACATATGGCGATGATGAGGCGTGCCTGGCGTTAGCCCGTAAGGCCGCGGTTGATGGGATTAACTTCAGCGCTTTTGGCATCGGACCTGAATGGAATGACCGTTTCCTTGACGAGTTAGCTGGTCTATCAGGAGGAGAAACAGCTTATCTTGAGTCTCCGGGACAGGTACAACTGGACCTGCATCACCGCATCCAAAGTCTTGGAGCGACTTATGCTCGTAATCTCCGCCTGATCAGCGATTTTCCTGAAGAGGTCAAGATATCGTCTGCATTCAGAGTTGCTCCGATTGCCCAACCCCTTTTCTTAAATGGACCTGAATTGCGATTAGGATCAGTCCGGGGCCAAATGCCATTATCACTATTACTGGAATTTGTCATCATTGCGAAAATACCTGACCAGGTCATATCGATGCCGATAGTTCTTTCGGCTGACATCCCTTCTAAGATGGTCAGGAAACACAGGATAAAAAAGCAATTTGATCTCACCGTCACTGATCAGGAAGTAGAATCTGATCCCCCGGATACGTTGCTGGCAGCCGTCCAGACTTGGAATTTCCACCAGATAAACGAAAAAGCCTGGGACGATATTGAGGCCGGTAATTTCAATCGTGCTCAAACCCGACTTGGTTTACTCTCGAACCGTCTGGTCGAGGCCGGTCATTCTGGTTTGGCGGAGCAAATATTAGGTGAATCGGAACGGCTGACAGAATTTACAACTGTGTCATTAGAAGGTCGCAAGAAATTAAAGTTCGGCACGCGAGCTTTGGTTACAAGGACTGTTAGATTATCTAAGGGCGACGATGCGTAGATGCAGTGAATGTGGCAATGACCATTATATGGGCGCCCTGTTCTGTAGGAATTGTGGTTGGTACCTCCTGCGAAAAGTGTCCAACGAGCAGCCGTCTTTCGACCTGGCAACATTGGAAACCTTCAACGGCCTTAAAAGAACCACATCGTCAGATGTTTTGACGGCCATTCAAGAAGGGACGACGCGGTTGGTGTTTGTAATCCCAAGCAGCGGTCGTCAGATAGAAATAGACGTGGATAAAACGATTAAAGTGGGTCGATCTGATACCATCCGTGAAATTGATCCAGAGCTTGATTTGACAGAAGATCAAGGGGTGGAACACGGCGTATCTCGGGAGCACGCCCTGGTGCAGCCGGGAAATCAGAGCGTATCCTTGATAGATCTTGGTAGTACAAACGGAACGCACTTAAATAGCCGCCGCCTTCCTCCAAATGAACCATACCCATTGGGCGATGGCGATACGATACGATTCGGCCGCTTGCTGGTACGGGTTTTCTTCGAGGCATGAGTATGTTTATCAGAGGTCAACAATGAGTAACACCGTAATCTTGCATATTTCCAACGAAGAGGCAATCATTGCCGAAGTCGAGAAATTACCCGAAACAAATGATATGATGGTTGTTGTCACCAATCCCCGTCGCAGGGATGGAAAAGACCTCCATTATTTAGAGGATGAAGTAACGTCAATGATCATCCCTTGGCATCGGATAAATTTTATCGAGATTTTGCCGACCGCCGAAGAGTTGGAAGAAGTTATCACAATAGTGCGTGAAGAATGATCGAACAAATTCCTGATTCATTGACACCAACCAGCCCCCGATTAATACTTGTCGTCGACGATGAGCCGCGAATGATTCGGTTCATACGCATGAACCTGGAATTGGAAGGCTACCGGGTTGTGGAGGCAGGCAATGGCCTGGAGGCGCTCGACCAGTTAAGAAAACACCTGCCCGATCTAGTCATCATGGATGTCATGATGCCTAAAATGGATGGTTTTGAGACGTTACGGCTCCTCCGGGAAATCTCTACCGTTCCGGTTATCTTACTTACGGTCAAAAGTGACGAAGAAGATCGGATCCATGGCCTTGAATTAGGGGCCGATGACTATGTAACGAAACCATTCAGCCCCCGCGAGTTGGTCAGCCGGGTAAATGCCGTATTGCGCCGGGCCGATTGGCCTGCCCCTGCCCCACGAGCTGTCCTCCATATTGATGACCGGTTAGCTGTAGATTTCAATCGCCACCAAGTTATTGTGGAGGGCGATCGTATCGACTTACGCCCGACAGAGTACCGCCTGCTCAGTCACTTGATCCAGAATACGGGATGGGTAGTTCCCCACGAAACATTGCTGGCTAAGGTGTGGGGTTATGAATATCGCGACGAGACCCACTATCTGAGGCTCTACATCAACTATCTGCGAAAGAAGATTGAGATAGATCCGTCCAAGCCACATTACATCCTTACTGAACGTGGCGTTGGCTATCGTTTCGCAGATTATCGGGATAAGGAACCGCTTAGCAGTACCTAACATGATGGTAGAATCCCTGAGCTCAGGGAGTTCTTCCGCCAGTCATCAGTATGTTACTGCAGACGGCGATGAATTCTTTGAGCTTATTCATACCTACCTTGATCAGCAAGACATACTCCGCGTTCAGGAGGCGTTTGATCTCGCTCGTCGGGAACATGGTGACCAGAGTCGCCGATCCGGCGAGCTTTTTTTTACCCATCCTTTGACCGTAGCCTACTATATGGCCGAGTACAAGCTCGATGCGAACGCTCTGATGGCCGCCCTTTTGCATGACGTTGCCGAGGATACCGTTGTCTCTGTTGACCAGATTCAGGAAATATTTGGCGCTGAAGTAAGCCAATTGGTAGACGGCGTGACTAAGCTGAAAGAGGTGAGCGCGGGGGTGGCTCGCGGCCGGCTTCTGCATCCGAATGAAATTCAAGATGCCAGCCTGCATAAGATGTTTAACGCAATGACCGCTGATGTACGCGTGGTCCTCATCAAGCTGTTTGACCGGCTGCACAACTTGCGCACTCTTCAAGCACTCCCTTTCTACAAGCAAGAGCTCAAAGCAAAAGAAACATTAGCCGTCTATGCGCCATTGGCTAATCGATTAGGCATCTGGTGTCTGAAAACTCAATTGGAAGCTCTGTCTTTAGAGGTGCTAGATAATGAAACGTATCGGTTCATTACGCAGGCTTTGGAGTTACAAAATCACCAACGGCGAGCATACTACACGTTGATCTCCGACCAGATTATCCGCCATTTACAGAGCAGGGGGGTCTCAGTCGTCAACGTATTGTCCAATCCGGAAAGCATCTACAGCGTGTACCAAAGCCTTTCAACGCATCCCGCTCCATATGAGAACATAAAGACACCCCTGCGTGTCGTTGTTTTGCTTGAAGATATCGCTTCATGTTACTTGTCCTTAGGACATGTTCACCAGTTATGGCGGCCGGTTCCAGGCATGTTCGACGACTACATTGCCGTACCTCGCGAGAATCTTTACCGGGCGCTACATACCACAGTCATCTATAGCAATGGCCAGCCTCTAAAAGTACGCTTTCGAAGCCGGGCGATGAATGAGGTTTCCGAGATCGGTGTGTTGGCCCGGTGGGTATACGCAGGTACGCCCATGTGGACCAAGGGCATCGAAGACAGAGTAGACGCATTGTTTGCAAATGTGACCGAAAACATTCAACTGGAACCGCAAGATGTCAGCACTGGAGTGAAAGGGGTTGTAGAAGATGTTTTTGGCCAACAAGTCATGGTGTATACGCCGAGGGGCGATATTATCGAGTTGCCCTTGGGGGCGACACCGGTCGATTTCGCCTATGCCATACATACTGAAGTTGGCAACCAATGTTTAATGGCCTATGTCAACGAACGACCCTACCCACTCAATAAACCTTTGAGTGATGGTGATCAGGTTCGGATCGTTAAATCAGGTTGGGCGCGACCCCAGCGAACATGGCTAGACGAGGACCTGGGCTATTTAACAACCAGTCGAGCACAATCGCGCATACGCCGCTGGTTTCGCCGTCTTTCACCAGAATTAGCCATCGCAGAAGGTCGCAAGCTGCTTCATGATGAACTCAAAATGCTTGGCATGCCCTCGTTGTCTCACCAACAAATTGCCGAGCAGTTTGGTTTCCAAACACCAAGCGATCTTTATTATGCATTTGGCCGGGCGGAACTGCTTCCGACCACAGTCGCAACCGGGGTGCTCTCAGAAGAGTGGCAACTTAATCCATCCCATCAAATCGGAAAAACTGTGAGGTCTGCAGGTGACCATGAGTATGTTATAACGAATGCTGGAAACCGCGAGGTGCGCCTTTGTCGCTCATGCCGGGCACGGCCGGGGGATTCCATTGTTGGGTTCCTGCGCACCGATGGTGAGGTTACTGTGCACAAAGAGGGTTGCTACACGTTACGTCCAGATCCGATGGCAGACCGGACAATCAAACTGGCCTGGGGAAGCCCAGATCGGGAAGAGGTCCGGACCGTAACATTAAAGGTAGATGTATTTGATCGTTCCGGGCTGCTGCTAGAAATCGCCGGGCTTTTGCAGCACGAAAGCGTTAATATTGCCTCGATCAGCACCCGGTCAATTGGCAGCGGTGGCAAAGTAAGGGTATTAATGGATCTGGAAATCGCCAACCCCCGACAGCTCGTCCGTATTCTCCACCGGGCACATGCCTTAGTAAATGTCTACGCTATCAGTTATGTGAAAGAGCCCCCAACCAAGAATCCTGCTTAGCTTGACACAAAGCCCATAATCCATATAATTCTACACTTGTCCTCACGCTCCTTAGGAGCTTGGGGATTTGTTTACTTAAGTTAACGCGACAGGATTCTGGTCCGAGAGATATTCCGAGACATACAAGTTAAGCAGGCCTGGAAATAGGGAGCCATCAGCCGTTGAATCACTTGTGCCCTCTTGGGGTGAAACGCGCCACCTTTGGCTGCGCTCGGTGTTACAGATTTCTCGTCGCCATAGATCAAGAGGAGATTTACAATGTTGAAAAAGAAATATTTCAAAACGAAGGACGTATGCGAAGTAACATTTGAGCACGAGGCGGAAGCCCAAGAGGTTGCGCTAGTATCGGAATCCAATAATTGGCAGCCGATTGAGATGAAAAAGCGCAGAAAGGACGGCATTTTTTATACCAGAGTGCGATTGCCTAAGAATGGCCGGTACCAATTCCGCTATCTCCTGAACAACCACTCCTGGTCAAATGATACGGCGGCCGACGCCTACATACCCAATGAGTATGGCAGTGAAAATAGCGTTGTTATTACATCAAAGGTAAGTAGCCAGGTTTAGATTGGCGGAGATTAGCCAGGCGCAAAAGTCCTGGCGACAGACCCAGCAACAATCCGGGCGGTCTGCATTGGCAGATCGCCTTTTTGTTTTTCCAGGCGCTCAAGGAGGTTGATCAAGATGCCTCTTCTTATGGCTCATCAAGGCCGGCTGTGATAGAATAAACGTTCTGTTTATTGCAGGTCACCTCATAAATATAGCGTGTGGGGATAAGATTAAAGCATGTCCCAGAACAAGATCATTGTGCGTGGCGCACGCGAACATAATTTAAAAGATATCACCGTTGAGATTCCCCGTGATAAGTTAGTTGTCATCACCGGGTTATCAGGTTCTGGGAAATCTTCTCTGGCCTTCGATACAATATTCGCTGAAGGACAAAGACGCTATGTTGAGTCCCTTTCGGCCTACGCTCGCCAATTCCTAGGGCAATTGGAAAAACCAGATGTCGACCAGATCGAAGGGTTAAGCCCTGCGGTTTCAATCGATCAGAAAGGGATTAGCCACAATCCACGTTCAACGGTGGGGACAGTTACCGAAATCTACGATTACCTTCGGCTGCTCTATGCCCGAGTAGGCACACCGCACTGCCCCGAATGTGGCCGGCCGGTCCAACCCCAATCAGCAGAGCAGATTGTCGCGGCCGTTCAACGTATGCCCAATAATACTCGAATTCAGATTCTAGCTCCCCTGGTTAAAGGCCGGAAGGGCCATCATCAGGCGGTGTTTGATGATGTACGCAAGGCGGGTTTTGTGCGCGTGCGGGTCAACGGCATTGTTCACCAAGTCGAAGAAGAGATCGAACTCGATCGATACAAAAACCACTCTATCGAAGCAGTGGTTGATCGTCTGATCGTTCAGTTTCAGCCCGAAGACAGTAGCGCTGAGGCCCGGTCGGCCCGGTCCCGTTTGACTGATTCTATCGAGACCGCACTTCGTTTAGGCAACGGTATTGTTATCGTAAATGATGTCACGGAAGAAAACAACACCACTGATCACTTCTACTCCGAACACCTTGCTTGTGCCTTTGATGGAACGAGCGTACCTGACATCGAACCACGTACTTTTAGTTTTAACAGTCCCCATGGGGCTTGTTTGGACTGCCAGGGGCTTGGCACCAAGAAAGAGATCCAGCCAGACCTGGTCGTGCCTAATAAGGATCTCAGCCTGGACGATGGCGCCATCGTCGCCTGGCCCACTGAAGACAAGCAAGGCTATTACTGGCAACTTTTACAAGCGACGGCTGAACACTTTTCCATACCATCTGATATTCCGTTTCAGCAATTGAACCAGGCCCAAAGGCACATACTTCTCTTCGGAAGTGGGCAGGAAGAGATCAAGGTACAGTACATCAATCGAGAAGGATATCAGCGGACTTACGGAACTAAATTCGAAGGCGTTATTTCCAACTTGGAGCGACGCTACCGCGAATCCACCTCTGACTACGTGCGTAATAAATTAGAATATTACATGGTCAACCGACCGTGCCGCACCTGCCAGGGGACACGGCTGCAACCAGTAGCCCGCGCGGTTGATATTTCCGGTGAGATAATAACAGTGATAACCAAGAATCCGGTAGTCAGGATACTGGAGTGGGTAGAAAAGCTACGGGAACCGGATACAACGCCCTTGACGGAGCGTGAAAAGCTGATCGCCGCGCCGATCTTGAAGGAAGTCCAGGCGCGACTCGAGTTTATGATCAATGTGGGTCTCGATTATCTGACCCTCGATCGCTCGGCCAGAACCCTTAGCGGCGGTGAAGCCCAGCGCATCCGGCTGGCAACCCAAATTGGCAGCCGGTTGATGGGGGTTCTGTATGTGTTAGACGAGCCCAGCATCGGTCTTCACCAGCGAGATAATGAGCGACTCATCCATACATTGAAAGGCATGCGTGATCTGGGCAACACTGTTATAGTCGTGGAACATGATGAGGAAACGATCCGCATGGCTGATTGGGTTGTGGATCTTGGTCCGGGCGCCGGTCGGAATGGTGGTTGGATAGTCGCCGAAGGTCCTTTGAAAGCCATCATGGCCAGTCCAAAATCGCTGACAGGAGATTACCTCAGTGGTCGGAAGCGCATCCCGGTGCCCGAAAAAAGGCGGCCGGGCAATGGCTCATCTTTAATCGTCTACGGCGCCAGCGCGAACAATCTCAAACAGATTGATGTAGATATCCCTCTGGGAAAGTTTGTTTGCATTACCGGGGTTAGTGGCAGCGGTAAAAGTTCATTTTTGATCGAGATTCTAAGCAAGCGCCTGTATCAGGTCTTTTACAAATCCAGGGAGTTACCCGGCGAGCATGATACGATTGAGGGGCTCGAGTTATTGGACAAGGTCATAGAGATTGATCAGAGTCCTATCGGTCGGACGCCTCGCTCTAATCCAGCGACCTATACCAATCTGTTTGGTCCCATCCGCGACCTCTTCGCCAACATGCCCGAAAGTAAAGTTCGCGGCTATAAGCCTGGTCGCTTTAGCTTCAACGTGAAGGGCGGACGTTGTGAAGCATGCCAGGGACAGGGTCAGAATCGCATCGAAATGCAATTTCTTCCGGATATCTACGTGCCTTGCGATGTGTGTGAAGGGGCCAGATATAATCGTGAAACACTCCAGGTAAACTATAAAGGTTTGAATATTGCTCAAGTGTTAGGGCTAAGCGTTGATGAGGCCTTAGAATTCTTCGCCAACATTCCTCCTATCCGGCGAAAGCTGCAGACCCTGGCAGAGGTAGGGCTGGAGTATATCCATCTGGGCCAACCCGCGACCACATTGAGCGGTGGTGAAGCACAACGGGTCAAACTGAGCCGGGAGCTATCGAAAATCGCCACAGGCAATACGATCTATATTCTTGATGAGCCATCGGTTGGTTTGCACACACATGATGTGGCAAAATTGATCCAGGCACTCAATCGATTGGTGGACAAAGGTAATACTGTTATTATCATCGAGCACAATATGGACATCATTAAAGTGGCCGACCACATCATCGATCTGGGCCCGGAAGGGGGCGATAAGGGGGGAGAGATTGTGGCCCAGGGCACCCCGGAAGAGGTCATGAAAACGCCAATATCTTACACAGGACAATATCTTGAATCGTATCTGCTAAAAACAGCCTGACCGGCCGGTTTATCCAACCGGTAAAAAATAACCTTCTTTCTGATTCGTTGAAAATAACTCTTTAGCAAAAAAGCCAGTCCCATTTACTGAGACTGGCCCATTTCTAATTTTTCAGATTGGCTTGATGAAGGTCAAGCAGCCTCAAACTCGCCTTCGACGATATCCTCATCGTCGCCAGTAGCGCCTGGCGCAGTATCGGGTGCGTTCCCGTTCTGATTGGCGCCATTCGATTGTGACTGATAAGCGGCTTCGCCAATGGCCATGCTTGCCTGTTGCACTTCCTGGGTCAATTGCTGGATGCGGTTTAAATCATCACTGTTCATCGCGTCCTTCAATTCGCCAATTTTGGCCTCAACCTCCGTGCGTAACTGCTCAGGGGCCTGGCCATTCAGACTGCCCAGGTTCTTTTCAACCTGATAGATAACCTGATCGGCCGAATTTCGCGCCTCGATAATGCTCCGCCGCCGCTGGTCTTCAGCCGAATTTTTTTCAGCCTCACTCACCATTCGATCAACGTCCGATTCGCTCAGATTTGTCGTCGCCGTAATAGTAATCTGCTGCGTCTTACCGGTAGCCTTGTCGGTAGCACTAACATTTAAGATGCCATTTGCGTCAATGTCAAAAGCCACCTCAATCTGGGGCAGACCCCGAGGAGCGGCCGGAATTCCTTCCAGCCGGAAAACGCCCAAAGTCGCATTGTCACCGGCCATAGGTCGCTCGCCCTGCAATACGTGAATATCGACAGCCATCTGGCTATCTTCAGCCGTGCTGAAAATTTCCGACTTGCGGGTAGGAATAGTTGTATTCCGGGGGATCAACGTCGTCATAACAGTGCCCAAGGTCTCAAGACCCAGGCTGAGTGGTGTCACATCCAGAAGCAATACGTCATTTACTTCGCCGGCCAAAACACCGGCCTGTAATGCGGCGCCTAAGGCGACGACTTCATCCGGATTCACACTTCTATTTGGCTCTTGACCGGTGAGTTCCTTGACCAGTTCCTGGACCATTGGCATCCTGGTTGAACCGCCTACCAACACGACAGCATCAAGCTCGCTGGTATTAACGCGCGCATCCTCCAGCGCTTTGTTGACCGGACCCTTGAGCCGGTCGACGAGTTCACTCGTGAGCTGTTCAAATTTCGCCCTGGTCAGGTTCATCTGGAGATGCTTCGGGCCACTGGCATCGGCCGTAATGAAAGGCAGGTTGATCTCTGTTTGCATCGTGGCCGACAGCTCGATCTTGCCCTTCTCGGAGGCTTCTCGCACCCGCTGAAGAGCCTGCCTGTCCTGGCTCAAATCAATACCCTGATCGGCGAGGTATTGGTCTACAATCCAATCTGTAATGGCTTTATCCCAATCATCGCCACCCAGGTGGGTATCTCCGTTAGTAGCCTGGACTTCAACCAGGCCTTCGCTAACTTCCAGTACGGAAACGTCAAAGGTCCCGCCGCCCAGGTCAAAGACTAGAATTGTCTCATCATCTTTCTTATCCAGGCCATAAGCCAACGCAGCGGCCGTCGGCTCGTTGATAATACGCAGGACTTCCAAACCGGCGATCCGGCCGGCATCCTTCGTCGCCTGCCGTTGGCTGTCATTAAAATACGCGGGAACCGTTATGACAGCCTTAGTGATAGGCTGACCCAGGTAATCTTCAGCGTCTTTTTTCAACTTGTTCAGTACCATCGCCGAAATCTCTTGCGGTGTATAATTATTTCCGTTAGCAGGAATATGGATACGCACATCACCTTGTGGGCCTATTGTGATGTCATAGGGTACCCGCTCTTGCTCGGCTTTTGTCTCCGGATCGTCAAACCGTCGCCCGATAAAGCGTTTGACCGAAAAAACGGTATTCTCCGGGTTAATCGTCGCCTGCCGTTTCGCTGTTTGCCCAACCAGGCGTTCGCCGTTTTTGTTAAAGGCCACAACCGATGGGGCCAACCGTCCGCCCTCGGCCGTGGTGATGACAGTCGCTTCACCAGCTTCCATAACAGATACAACTGAATTAGTCGTACCTAAGTCAATACCAACAATCTTGCTCATCTATTTATCCGCTCCTTTGCGTCTATTTATCATTCATAATTGCAACTAAATCAGCCCTCCGAGGGCATGTTATAACTATAGTTTGGAAATGTTAGAAAATCATTGGTTAGGTGTTTACGTTTTGTTAGCAATGCGACGTATTGCCATATTGACAAAGCCCTATACTGTAGCTAGAATGGGCTCACCAGTACGCTGATCGCGAAGAAGTTTGGGTTGGTAATGACAAATTTTTTATCAACAACCATCTCAACTTTCACAAGGAGTTTGTATGTCATTTGAATTACCCCCCCTCCCTTATCCTGAAGACGCCCTTGAACCCTATATTGACGCAAGGACAATGAGTATTCATCACGATAAGCATCACGCCGGCTATACCAACAACCTCAATAATGCCCTGGCTGGAAACCCAGAATTGGCCTCCAAGAGTATTGTGGAGTTGCTTGGCGATTTAGATAGCCTACCTGCTTCTATCCAAACCGCTGTCCGTAACAATGGCGGGGGTTACGCAAACCACGCCCTATTTTGGCGGACTATGGGGCCTGGTGGAAGTGGTCAACCATCCGGGGATCTGGCAACGGCCATCGATGTAGCTTTTGGCAGCTTCGATAGTTTTAAGGAAGCTTTTAGCAAAGCTGGAGCCACTCGCTTTGGTTCAGGTTGGGCCTGGCTGTACGTGGGCCCCGATGGCAATCTGGCCGTCACCTCAACACCCAATCAGGACACCCCGCTGATGAACGGCGATACGCCCATCCTCGGTTTGGATGTTTGGGAACATGCCTATTACCTGAATTACCAAAACCGCCGTCCAGATTACATATCCTCCTGGTGGAATGTAGTCAACTGGGATGCGGTCGCCGAAAATTACGCAAAAACCAAATAAAGATGATTTGCGTCTATCTATTATTTAATTTCAGATAAAAGGAGTAACTTAATGACCTACATTGTCACTCGTCTTTGCTTGCGAGACGAAGCCTGTATCGATGTTTGCCCCGTAGAATGTATGATTCTTGGCTTGCCAGAGAATGAATGGCCCTGGCTCTATATTGATCCGGATACCTGCATTGATTGTGGCGCCTGTGTTCCTGAGTGCCCCTATGAGGCTATCTTCCCCGAAGAAGAAGTGCCCTTTGACTTTGAGGTAGCGGCCGGTGTGTGGATTACTAATACCAAGGATCTATTACCAGATGGCCAGCCCCATGAGGGTGAAGTCGATGGTAATGATGTTAAGGTGCTTAATGCCAAGCAGTTGGCTGGTGGTGAGGTTTTGGACCTGACGGAAGATATCATACCAAACTATGATTTCTTCTCAGAAGGTCCTGGCTATGATGCCCTGGACATGTAAGCCTGGCAACAACATACAAACTGGATAATTTGTAAGCCTAGCGGGGGTTTTCCACCCCCTTATGATCGAATTGGCCAGTGATGCTTCCCCAAGCATCATTGACCAATTCTTTCTTTTTAACCCTTATGAGGAGGCATTGAATCGTAGATGAGCGATAGTCGTATTGAGGTCGATTCCCTGGGAGAGATTGAGGTCCCGACCGACGCATATTGGAGCGCCCAGACCCAGCGCGCGATTCATAATTTTCCGATTTCTGGCCTGAAGCAGTATCCCGCTTTTATCTGGGCCATGGCCATGATTAAGCGAGCAGCGGCCGAAGTTCATGGCAATCTAAAGCTATTTAAGGATATTGAGATTGCCGGGGATGTGGTTTCAGGTCAAGCTATCGCTACGGCGATCATGAGCGCGGCAGATGAAGTTATCGGTGGCCGCTGGAATGACCAATTTGTCGTAGATCCAATCCAGGCCGGAGCCGGAACCAGCCACAATATGAATAGTAATGAGGTGATCGCCAACAGGGCAAACGAACTCCTGGGTTACGACTTGGGCGAACCACTAAAGCCTATTCATCCTAACGACCATGTGAACATGGCCCAGTCCACCAATGATACCATTCCAACGGCCCTCCGCCTGGGCTGTCTCTGGCGACTTGATGAGTTATTGGAAGCACTGGCTGGATTAGCCGACGCGCTACAAGAGAAGTCGGTTGAATTCGACGGCATAGTCAAGAGTGGTCGCACCCACCTGCAAGACGCGGTGCCACTCCGACTGGGCCAGGAGTTCGGCGCCTACGCCACATCCACCCGCCGTAACCGTCAAAAAGTCGTGGATTCGGCCGGCGGCTTGCTGCGTCTGGGCATCGGAGGGACGGCGACGGGGACAGGTCTCAACGCCCACCCTCAATATCGTCACCAAATGATTATCATTCTGAGCCGGCTAACCGGGTTTCAACTTACCGAATCTGAGGACCTTTTTGAGTCAATGCAAAGCATGGGCGACCTCGTCTATTTTAGTAGCGCATTACGGACCCTTGCCCAAGATCTGACCCGAATAGCAAATGATTTTCGCCTGCTATCTTCCGGACCTAGCACTGGACTGGATGAAATTCGGCTACCGGCCGTCCAACCCGGTTCTTCAATCATGCCCGGAAAGGTCAATCCCGTTCTGGCCGAAATGCTCAATATGGCGATGTTCCAGGTAATCGGCAACGATCTTACCGTTCTAATGGCCGGACAGGCCGGACAGCTTGAACTGAATGTGATGATGCCCATTATCGGCTACAACTTATTCCAAAGCATGGATATCATCATTAACGCGGTCAACGCTTTCACTCAGAAGTGCGTCAGCGGAATCCGGGCCAATCCGATCAAAGCGGAGGGATGGCTGGCTAAAAATGCGATCCTGGTCACTGCCTTGAATCCCGTAATTGGTTATAGCAAGGGCGCCGA